>Ga0209195_1001653_pt1 | contig 14631 bp, 9 predicted proteins | sample COGITO_mtgs_1004_3_FD_184788 | JGI IMG/M metagenome (GOLD analysis project Ga0209195, IMG submission 184788) | Pelagic marine microbial communities from North Sea - COGITO_mtgs_100420 (SPAdes) (version 2) | ecosystem: Environmental > Aquatic > Marine > Epipelagic ...
ATATCTTATAGAGGCGCCAGCTGTTATTACTGTTGGAAAAATAACAAGTGGTACACGTTTTAATGTTATCCCAGAAAGTGCAGAACTCATAGGTACCGTAAGAACTCTAAACCCAGATATGAGAACCTTGATTATTAAACGCATGACAGAAATGGCCAGCGATATAGCAAAGGCCTATGGAGGAAACGCAACCATAGATTGGCAAAACAACACCATCGTTACCTACAATGACCCTGAGCTGACCACCAAGGCTATCAGCACTTTAAAAAGGGTAGCTGGTGCAGATAAGGTTCTGGGCATGAAGGCCGTTACAGGTGGTGAAGATTTCAGCTATTTTCAAGAAAAAATACCGGGAGTTTACTTTTTTCTGGGAGGCATGACTCCTGGCAACACAATGCCATACCCCCATCACACCCCAGATTTCCAAATAGATGACGCTGGAATGCTCCTTGGAGTTAAATCATTAACACAACTGGCATTAGATTATTTAAATCAATAACAACATAAAACCCAACAAGCAAGCCTTTGCCCAAAGGTTAAAAATCTTTACTATTGCTTTTTAAATAAAAAATAGCACTAAAATTAATATATACCATGGAATCTCAAGCACTACTACCCTATTTTGCCTCTTTACTATCTGCTATTATAGTAGGTGTTATTGCCTATCTCTTTTTTAAAACACATACAGATAACGAAGAAGGTCGAAGACGGTTTTTACTACATAAAGAAACACAATCTAAAACACTCCCCCTAAGGCTACAAGCCTATGAGCGCCTTACATTACTTTTGGAGCGTATAGACCCAAATAGTCTTTTAATACGTGTAAAACCTACAGGTAACGATTTAAACAAGTATGAGCAGGACCTTGTATCAAGCATAGAAGATGAATTTGTACACAATCTAAGCCAGCAAATTTATGTGTCTGTGGAAATGTGGAATGTAACAAGAACTACAAAAAACACAACCATACAAATTATAAGACAAACGGCCATGAACGAAAAGATTGAATCTGCAGACAAACTCAGAGAAGCTGTTTTAAATCATTTTATGGGAGAAGTAACACCATCACAAAAGGCATTAGCCTATCTAAAAAAAGAAATACACCAACTCTTCTAAAATACGCCATGCATGTGGTTATTGCTTGGTGACAAAGTAAATTCATTGTATGAATCCTAACTTTTTACAAACACCCATAGAATATCTCAAAGGCGTAGGGCCTAATAGGGCAGATTTGTTAAAAAAAGAGTTGGGAATCTTTACATTTCAAGACCTATTAAATCTATTTCCAAACAGGTATCTTGATAGAACACAGTACTATAAAATAAAAGATTTGCAACGCAATAGCGCAGACGTACAGGTTATAGGCAGGATAACTCATTTAAAAACCGTTGATCAAAAGCGCGGTAAACGCCTGGTAGCAACCTTTAAAGATGCCAATGGCATGATGGAGCTTATCTGGTTTAGGGGCCATAAATGGATTAAAGAGAATTTAAAACTCAATGAAACCTATGTAGCCTTCGGGAAAACAAACTTTTACAACGGCACTTTTTCTATGCCTCATCCAGATTTAGAGCCCTTAAAAGAACACCAAAGCAAGTTACGCTCTGCCCTGCAACCAATATATCCCTCCACAGAAAAACTAAGCAACAGTGGTATTACCAATAGAGTTGTGAGTGGCCTTATGGAACAATTGTTTTTGGAGCTTAAAAAATCGTTCGTAGAAACCCTCTCACCGGAAATTTTAGAGGAGTTACAATTAATGCCCAAAAGTAAAGCAATACTGAATATTCATTTTCCAGAAAATGGAGAAGAATTAGCAAAAGCAATATACCGGTTAAAGTTTGAAGAATTATTTTTTATACAACTACAATTATTAATAAAAAACTTAGTCCATAAAAGCAAAATTAAAGGCTATCCTTTTACTACAATTGGAACCCATTTTAACAGCTTCTATAAGGAGCATCTTCCCTTTGATTTAACAGGCGCACAAAAAAGAGTTATCAAAGAAATACGCAATGATTTAGGTAGTAATGCGCAAATGAACCGCTTATTGCAAGGAGATGTAGGTAGCGGGAAAACAATTGTAGCGCTTTTATCAATGTTAATAGCTATTGACAACGGTTTTCAAGCCTGTTTAATGGCCCCGACTGAAATTTTGTCAGTCCAGCACTATACCGGATTATCAGAATTATGTAAACCCCTTAAAATCAGTATATCAATATTAACAGGTTCAACTAAAACTTCAATAAGAAGGGAAATACATGAATCACTAGAAAATGGTCAATTAAACATCTTAATTGGCACCCATGCCCTACTGGAGGATAAGGTGAAATTTAAAAATTTAGGGCTCGCAATAATTGATGAACAGCATCGTTTTGGAGTAGCCCAACGAAGCAAATTATGGCATAAAAACACCTACCCTCCTCACATACTTGTAATGACCGCAACGCCCATTCCTCGAACCTTGGCAATGAGCGTATATGGAGATCTAGATATTAGTGTTATAGATGAACTTCCTCCCGGAAGAAAAGACATAAAAACAGTGCACCGCTATGACAGCAATAGACTTAAAGTGTTTAAGTTTATTAAAGATCAAACCGATCTTGGAAGACAGGTATATATTGTGTACCCTCTTATTCAAGAAAGCGAAGTGCTAGACTACAAAGACCTTATGGACGGCCATGAGAGTATCTCAAGAGAATTTCCGCAACCAAAGTATCAAATATCTATTGTGCATGGTAAGATGAAACCCGCAGATAAAGAATTTGAAATGAATCGTTTTATTAAAGGCGAAACCCAAATCATGGTTGCCACCACGGTGATTGAAGTTGGTGTAAACGTACCAAACGCCTCTGTAATGGTCATAGAAAGCGCAGAACGCTTTGGACTTTCTCAACTACACCAACTCAGAGGACGCGTAGGTCGTGGCGCCGAGCAGAGTTACTGTATTTTAATGACCAGCCATAAATTATCTGCAGATGCAAAAACACGTTTAGAAACCATGACTGGCACTAGTGACGGTTTTGAGATTGCAGAGGTAGATTTAAAACTCAGAGGGCCGGGAGACATGATGGGCACCCAACAAAGTGGGGTATTAAATCTAAGAATTGCAGATATTGTAAAAGATACTCATATACTAAAAATAGCTAGAAGCTACGCAAGACAAACCTTAGAGAAAGATCCTTCACTAATGTTACCAAAAAATAGTGCTATAAAAAACACCTACGGGCAAATAGCAAAATATAGAAATATCTGGAACTATATTTCATAACAAATCAAACAAGCTACAAAACTCCCAAAATGCCTACATAATATAGGCTTAGCTGTGCTTTAATGGCAGCCTTAAAAGCTTTTAAAATAAAAGATAGTTTCACCAAGCTATTTTTTTGAAAAAATCTTGGCTTGAAAACCTTAAAAGCACTTACAAAAAGCCATGGTATTGTTATCTTTGATGCTTATATAAGTAAAACGCATTATGAAAATTTCATACAACTGGCTTAAACAGTTCATCAACACAGATTGGGATGCCAAACAAACTGGAGAACTTCTAACAGACTTAGGTCTTGAAATAGAAGGGATTACTCCTTTTTCTTCTGTCCCTGGAGGCTTAAAAGGTATTGTTGTTGGGCACGTACTCTCTTGTGAGCAACACCAAAATGCAGACCGTCTTAAAGTTACCAAAGTAGATTTGGGTGCTGATGAAATAGTGCAAATTGTTTGTGGCGCTCCTAATGTAGCTGCAGGACAAAAAGTACCTGTTGCCACCATAGGAACAACACTTTATGATGCAGATGGAAAGCCTTGGCAAATAAAAAAAGGTAAAATTAGAGGAGAAGTAAGTCAAGGAATGATTTGTGCTGAAGATGAACTAGGTCTTGGAAATGCTCATGATGGCATCATGGTTTTAGACAAAGATATAGCCCCTGGAACACTTGCCTCTGCGGTTTTAAAAGTTGAAAATGATATAGTTTTTGAAATAGGCTTAACACCAAACCGCGCAGATGCTATGAGTCACTGGGGAGTTGCTCGTGATTTACGTGCTGGTTTAAAGCAAAAAGACATAGCCTTAGAATTAATTACCCCCTCCACTACTAATTTTAAGATTGAAAACAGATTATTAAAAATGGAAGTTAAGGTGCAGGACAAAAAACTTGCTCCTCGATACTGTGGTGTAACCATAAGTGATATAAGTATTAAAGAATCTCCAGATTGGCTAAAAAACAGACTCAAAGCCATTGATTTAACACCCGTTAATAACGTTGTAGATGCTACCAACTATGTACTACATAGTCTTGGGCAGCCATTACATGCTTTTGATGCTAAAAAAATATCTGGTAACGAAATAAATGTAAAAACCCTACCTAGCGGCACTAAATTTACAACCCTTGATGGTGTAGAAAGAGAACTTCACCAAGAAGATTTAATGATCTGTGACGCAGAAAAACCCATGTGTATTGCTGGTGTTTTTGGCGGTATAGACAGCGGTGTTACAGATGCAACATCAAGTATCTTTCTAGAAAGCGCTTACTTTAACCCCGTAAGTATTAGAAAAACTGCAAAACGTCATGGGCTCAATACAGATGCATCATTTCGTTTTGAGCGTGGTATAGACCCCAAAACAACAGAATACGCCCTGATGCACTGCGCCATTTTAATCTGTGAATTAACTGGTGGTAACATGACCAGTGATATCATAGATATCTATCCAAAGAAAATTAAAGACCACCAGGTATTTTTAAACTTTGACAAAGCAAACGCTTTAATTGGTCAAAAAATAGAGAAGGAAACCATTAAAAACATCCTCTCCTCATTAGAAATAAAGGTTAATAACGTTACAGAAACTGGTATTGGCATGACCATACCAGCCTACAGAAACGATGTAACTAGAGAGGCAGATGTTATTGAAGAAATTTTACGTGTATATGGATACAACAACATAGGTGTATCCTCAAAACTAAATGCATCTATAGCCAGCGGTGTGGGCGTAAAAGACCACCAGGTACAAAACAAAGTTGCATCTCAGCTCACCTCTCTTGGTTTTCATGAAATGCTAAACAACTCTCTTACATCACCAAAGTACACGCAACTTTCTGATACTTTAAAAGAGCAGCATAACGTTACGATACTAAACCCACTTAGCAACGAGCTGTCTGTGATGCGTCAATCTATGCTGTTTGGAGCCCTAGAATCACTGGCATATAACACCAAGCGAAAAGCGGCCAACGTAAAGCTTTTTGAGTTTGGAAATACCTATAAAAATTTCGAAACCACTAGAGAAGAACAAAAACATTTATCACTAGTAGTGGCAGGTAACAAGACAGAAAACACCTGGAGCTCTCAAATAGGCAGCGCAGACTTTTTTTATTTTAAAGGAGTAGTTACAGCTGTCTTAGATAGGCTAGGATTGTCTTTGTTTTCAGAAAAAGAAATAGAAAGTGATCTATTCTCTGAAGGGCTATCGCTATGCTTAAAAAAACAAACCCTTGTAAGCTTTGGTGTGGTTAATCAAAAAATAACCAAACATTTTGGTGTTGACACAGAAGTACTCTTTGCAGATTTTCATTGGGGCACAATACTATCGCTTTTAAACACAAATAACTTTATTGTAAAACCACTTTCTAAATTTCCGAAGGTAAAACGTGATTTTGCACTCCTGATAGATGAGTCTGTAGGATTTGGAGATTTGAAAAACACTGCTTTTCAGACAGAAAAATCCTTGCTTAAAGAAGTACACCTTTTTGATGTATATACAGGCAAAAACCTGCCAGAAGGCAAAAAGTCTTACGCGCTAAGTTTCACCCTGCAAGATGAAAATAAGACCTTAACAGATAAGCAGATTGACAAAATCATGAATAAATTGCAGCAACGTTTTGAAAAAGACTTTGGTGCTACCCTTAGATAAAATACATATAGTCTACAAAATAATTTAAAGAGTTATACATTAAAAAGCGATTTTGCAGATTTTAAGTTTTAAATATCTTTGGTAAACATCTATTGTAATAACAATACCAAAATATGAGAATTTTATTTTTGGCAGCTATAATTGCCCTTAGCACTACTGCAGTTTTAGCCCAACAACCTCAAAAGCCAACTGCCTCAGAGATTTACCACAAATTAGAAAAGCTCAACTTTCTTGGAAGTGCGCTATATGTTGCAGCACATCCAGATGATGAAAACACGAGGCTAATTTCTTATTTAGCCAATGATATGCATGCAAAAACTGCATATCTATCCTTAACTCGAGGAGATGGAGGACAAAACTTAATTGGTCCAGAAATTAGAGAATTATTAGGGGTCATCAGAACTCAAGAATTACTAGCTGCCCGCGCCAGCGATGGTGGAGAACAATTATTTACAAGAGCTAATGACTTTGGCTACTCAAAACATCCTGATGAAACACTCGAAATTTGGAACAAAGACGCTGTTTTAAGTGATGTAGTAAGAGCAATCAGAACGTTTAAACCAGATGTAATTATCAATAGGTTTAACCACAGAAACCCTGGGAGCACCCATGGGCATCATACCGCTTCTGCAATGTTAAGCTTTGAAGCTTTTGATTTGGTGGGCGATGCAACAAAATTTCCAGAAACAGCAATTACCCATGGATCCTGGCAACCAAAAAGACTTTTATTTAATACCTCTTGGTGGTTTTATGGTTCTAAAGAAAAATTTGAAAACGCTGACAAATCAAATCTCGTTAGTGTAGAAACAGGAAATTATTATCCAGCCCTTGGCCTATCTAACGGAGAAATTGCTTCTTTGAGTAGGTCTATGCACAAATCTCAAGGATTTGGTAGCACAGGATCTAGAGGCAAACAAACAGAATACCTTGAATTTCTAAAAGGAGAATTTCCACAAGACACCACCAATATATTTGATGGTATTAACACAAGTTGGTCAAGAATAGAAGGCGGAGTGGCTATCGGCAAGGTATTAAACCCTCTTTTAGATAGCTTTAATTTTCAAGACCCATCAGCAATAGTACCTCAGTTAGTGGAGGCCTACAGGCTTTTAAAAGACACAAAACAAGGACATTGGCGCAGTATTAAACTAAAAGAATTAGAAGAGTTAATAATAACGTGTAGTGGTGTTTTCTTAGAAGCGGTAGCTAATAAAGAAAGTATCAACCCAATGGGAGCATACACCCTCAAGGTAGAGGCCATTAATAGAGGAACAAACAAAATCACGCTCTCTAAAATAACAACCGATAGTGGGCTTATTTTATCAAGTAAAGAGATTGCCTTACTATCCAATGAAAAAGAAAACCTTGAACTAGAGGTAACTTCACAAAACAAGGTACCCTCTACTGCTTATTGGCTTAAGTCTAAAGGTACTTTAGGGATGTACAGCGCACCAAAGGATTTGATTGGATTACCACAAACTCCCGCTGCAGAGCAAATTTCGTTTACTTTAAATATAGATAACACTGCCCTACAGATACTCAAAGATGTTGTTTATAAATTTAATGACCCTGTGGATGGTGAAGTTTATAGGCCTTTTAATGTGCTTCCAAAAGTCTCTGCTAGTATTGCAGAAAAAGTACTGGTGTTTGCTAATGAAAACCCTCAAAAGGTTGCCGTGCATGTTAGGGCTGGAAAAGACAACATAGAGGGCACTCTGCAGTTAAATGCTCCAAAGGGATGGGTTGTTTCTTCCCCGCAATTATTTACCCTCGAGCGTCAAGGTGAAACGAGCACCCTATGGTTTACTGTAACTCCGCCAAAAAATCAAAGCCAGGGGTATCTAAGACCTTTGATACAAATTGGAGATACCTATTACGACAAAGAATTAATTAATATAGATTATGATCATATACCTTACCAATCTGTGCTTTTACCAAGCAAAGCCAAGGTTGTAAGAATAAATATCGAAAAAAAAGGACAACATATTGGCTATATTCAAGGAGCTGGTGACGGCGTTGGGCAGAGCTTAGAGCAAATAGGATACAGTGTGACAAATCTTGATGTTACAGAAATTTCAGCCCAAAACCTTAAAAAATATGATGCAGTTGTTGTTGGAGTTAGAGCCTATAATACTATTGCTGCACTAGCTTTTGCACAAAAGGAATTAAACAAATACGTACAGGCTGGAGGCACAATGGTGGTGCAATACAACACAAGTCATAGACTCGTTACAAAACAAGTAGCCCCATACGCATTATCACTCTCTAGAGACAGGGTTACAGATGAGTTTGCTCCTGTAACTATTTTAGACCCTAACCACCCTGTATTAAACAGCCCTAACAAAATAACACAGTTAGACTTTAAGGGCTGGGTACAAGAACGAGGGCTCTATTTTCCTAACAAATGGGCAGAGGAGTTTACCCCAATACTAGCAATGAATGATAAAGGAGCTCCACAAACAAAAGGATCTCTTTTGGTAGCCCGCTACGGAAAAGGACACTACGTATATACAGGACTTAGTTTCTTTAGAGAACTTCCTGCCGGCGTTGCAGGGGCTTATAGGTTATTTGCGAATATCATTTCTATAGGAAAATAGGATTTAAAAAACACATCATGGAAGAACAAAAAACCACTGTATCGAAACAAAAATTTGTGTGGACACAAAAATTTACACTTGTGCTTATTGTAAATGCCATCTATGTAGTACTCTTTTATTTATTAATGAAACACTTTGTATAAATGCAGCAGATAGATTGGTTTATCCTTATCGGGACATTGTTATTTATTGTGTTATATGGCACCTATAAATCTAGGGGTAGCAAAAATGTAACTCAGTATTTAAAAGGAGGAAGTGACTCCAGATGGTGGACCATTGGCCTTAGTGTAATGGCAACACAGGCAAGTGCTATTACTTTTCTATCTACACCAGGGCAAGCCTTTCATAGCGGGATGGGCTTTGTGCAGTTCTATTTTGGACTGCCAATTGCAATGGTTATTATCTGTTTGGTCTTTATACCCATATACCACAGGCTGAAGGTTTTTACTGCCTATGAGTATTTAGAAACTCGTTTTGATCTTAAAACACGTACTCTTACTGCTATCCTTTTTTTAATACAGCGCGGTTTGGCCGCCGGTATTACCATCTTTGCTCCTGCTATTATTTTATCTGCAGTACTGGGCTGGAATCTAGTGATGCTTAATATTATTATTGGGGTACTGGTTATTATATATACAGTAAGTGGCGGCACCAAAGCGGTGAGCGTTACTCAAAAACAACAAATGGCAATTATATTTGGAGGAATGTTTGTGGCATTTTTACTGATATTAAATTACCTGCCCTTAGACATCACATTTACCAAAGCTCTAGAGATTGCTGGTGCAAGCGGGAAAATGGAAATATTAGATTTCTCCTTTGATTTTAATAACAAGTATACTTTTTGGAGTGGTATTATTGGAGGTACGTTTCTTGCACTCTCCTATTTTGGTACAGATCAAAGCCAAGTTCAGCGCTATCTTAGCGGAAAATCTATGAAAGAAATGCAAATGGGCCTGATCTTTAATGGGCTTCTAAAAATACCAATGCAATTCTTTATTCTTTTGGTTGGAGTGATGGTTTTTGTGTTTTACCAATTCAATTCTTCTCCCCTACACTTTAATCCTAGCGCAGTAAACGATGTATTAAACTCTCCCTATGCAGCGCAATACCAAGACCTACAGGATAAAAAAAACACCCTAGAGATTGCCATCAAAGAGCAACAATTAAACTATGCAGTGTTAGACAACCAGGGGCAAAAACAAACGGTGCTTTTAGATATTAAAGCATTGCAATCACAAGAAGATCAGCTAAGAATATCATCTAAAGAGTTGATAAAGAAAGCAAACCCAAAGGCAGAAACCAATGATAAAGATTATGTTTTTATACATTTTATTTTAAACAATCTTCCAAGAGGTCTAATTGGCTTACTATTGGCAGTTATCTTAAGCGCCGCAATGTCTTCAACGGCCTCAGAGCTTAATGCTCTAGGCTCTACAACTACCATAGACCTATATAGGCGCAACAATCAAGGAAGGAGTGATAAACACTACCTAATGGCCTCTAAGGGCTTTACCATGCTCTGGGGAATCATAGCTATTGGGGTTGCCTGTGTGGCCAATTTATTTGAAAACTTAATAGAGCTTGTTAACATAATAGGTTCTATTTTCTACGGAAATGTACTTGGGATTTTCTTGCTTGCCTTTTTCTTTTCCTATGTTAAGAGCAGGGCCGTGTTTATTGCCGCAATTATTACCCAAGGAATCATTGTATACATATGGTGGATTGACCTTATGCCTTATTTGTGGCTAAATGTTGTAGGAGCTACCCTAGTAATTGCAATTGCGTTTATCTTGCAAGTTGTAAGCCTTGATAAAAACAAAGGTCTTGAAGTGTAAATAGAATACTAATAAAAAATCCCTTTCAATAAGACAAGGTCATTGAAAGGGATTTTAGGTTTTAAAAAAGAGAGATTACTTAGCTCCCCATTGTTTTAAAGATTTTTTATTAAGGGCAACATAATCCATGTTTCCAGCTTCCTGAGCTTGAGCCATAGAAGCCTTTGCCGCTTTTATAGCGCCTTTAATATCCCCAGATTTTGCATAAATCAAAGACTGTTGTCTTTTATACCAAAATGCAGTAGCATTTAAAGCTACAGCAGCGTCAATCCAAGTTTTTGCTTTATTTACATCTTTATCTGCCTCTAGGTAATACACAGCAGCGCTGTAATAATCTGCGGCGCTTGGTGTACCCATTACTTTATCTATACTGGCGCTTACCATTTTATCTGTCATTACATTAAAACCAACAGACACGTAGGTTTTATCCCAAATTATGGCAAGAGTTGCACCGTCGATCTTAATGTCATTAATAGCCATCGTGAAGGTTTCTACACTAGTTGGCATCTGGTAGGTTTGTGCAACAACTTTTGCAACAACTTTTGCATCATCCCACTTCTTTGGTGTTCCCCAGTTTTGAGTATCATTATAAAAATAAACCTCCCAATTTACCGCACCTGGCTTGGTGAAAATTGCATAGGTTCCAGCCTTCACTGTTGCTTCTCCAATCAAAACATCATCACTAAAGGTAATCATAGAGTTTTGGTTTGCACCCGTACGCCACATGGCGTCAAAGGGAACCAAGCCACCAAATATGGTTCTGCCTTTTACAGAAGGTCTAGAATATTTTAAAGTAACATCCGTAAGTCCAACAGTTTGCTCTAGGGTTTGCATTGGGCTTGGCGCAGGTGTTTTAATTTGTGCTTGTGTTACAAGGGCTAACAAGAACATTGCAGTGTATAAAATTATTTTTTTCATTAGAAATAGTTAAGTGTTAATAATGCCGTAAAAATACAAAAAAACAAACTATGACTCTTTATTTAAAAAAGCATAAAAAACATTACAATTTCTGTAGTACCTTTGTAGTATGTCAAAACGTTTTATTTCAGAAATAATAGGAACTTTCGCACTTGTATTTTGTGGTACTGGAGCTATGGTAATTAATGATTTTACAGGTGGCACAGTAACCCATGTTGGTGTAGCAATTACCTTTGGCCTTATTGTTATGGGTATGATTTATGCTTTTGGAGATATTAGTGGCGCCCACATGAACCCAGCCGTTACTATTGGCTTTGCGTATGCTAAAAAATTTCCATGGAAAGAAGTTCCTGCCTATGTTTTGGCGCAGCTCATTGGAGCTTTTCTAGCAAGTGGCATACTATTGTATTTATTTCCAGAAAGTCAAACACTTGGCGCCACCCTGCCAGGGCTCTCTGCACTTAAAGTTTTTATACTTGAAATTATTTTATCCTTTTTCTTGATGGTAGTCATTATAAATGTATCTACAGGATCAAAAGAAATTGGTGTAGTTGCTGGTATTGCCATTGGTAGTGTTGTACTATTAGAGGCAATGTTTGCTGGCCCCATTACTGGAGCCTCCATGAATCCAGCCCGCTCTATAGCGCCCGCTGTAGTCTCTGGTAACATAGCAGATTTATGGATTTATATTTTTGCGCCTATTATTGGCTGTGTGCTGGCTGTGGTAAGCTGCAAGTTAGTGAAAGATGAGCAGTGTTGTGATGAGAATTGCTAAACACCAATTCTTGTTATTAAATTTTAGTGTTATCTTCTTTTCTAGTTATCATACTAATGATGATACTTTATTATCTTAAAGTTTTCAAAATCCTTCTAGTATTACTACCCATCAAAGTATCTTTGGTTTGATATGAATTTTGTACAATTCTAAAATAAAGCTAGCATACTAGCCATATTAAATACCTACATAGCTTTACTGCTTGTTTTTTGATACCATACATGAAGATTTACACACTACACTCCAAGCAACACCTTCCTATTAGCAAGCAACAGGCTTGGGATTTTTTGTCTGACCCTAATAACCTTAAGGCTATTACACCTAAGTATATGGGTTTTATTATAAAATCTGGAGCAGACAGACCCATGTTTGCAGGGCAAATAATACAATACATTGTAACTCCACTACTGGGTATAAAAACAAAATGGGTTACAGAAATCACTCAGGTTGAGAAGGGTGAGTATTTTGTTGATCAACAACTCTTTGGCCCCTATGCAATGTGGCATCACAAACACTTTATAAAAGAAATTCCAGGTGGTGTAGAAATGGAAGACATTATAGATTATAAAGTGCCTCTTGGGTGGCTAGGTCAATTAGTGCACCCTATACTTGTAAAGCCGAGACTTGATGAAATATTCAAGTACAGAAAAATGAAATTAATTGAACTTTTTGGGACTATATAATTACCTCACAATACCTTATAACTATGAAAAACATACTTCTTATTGGCGGATCCTACGGAATTGGAGCTGCAATAGCAAAACAACTTAAAGATACCCACAAGGTATATGTAGCCTCTAGAACACAAGAGAACATACCCCAGGGAGTTACTCATATGGTTTTTGATGCATTAACTGATGATATTTCTACATTACCCTTGCCAGATCAGATAGACGGCCTGGTATATTGCCCTGGAAGTATCAACCTAAAACCTTTTAAGAGAATAAAACCTCAAACATTCCAAGAAGATCTAGAGGTAAATTTTCTTTCACTAGTTAAAGTACTACAAGGCTTACTTCCAAAGCTCACGGCTACTAGCGGAGCAAGTTTAGTGTTTTTTAGTACTGTTGCTGTTAAAGTAGGTATGCCTTTTCATACCAGCGTATCGGCATCTAAAGGAGCTATAGAGGGATTTGCCAAAGCCTTGGCAGCAGAATATGCTCCAACAATGAGGGTTAATGTTATTGCACCCTCACTTACAGATACTCCCCTAGCTGGACGCCTGCTATCTAGTGATGATAAAAAACAAAGAATGGGAGAAATGCATCCACTAAAAAGAATTGGAACTAGCACAGATATTGCCAATACTGCTTGTTTTTTACTCTCAGAACAATCTAGTTGGATGACAGGACAAGTGCTTGCCATAGATGGTGGAAAATCAACATTACAAACACAATAAAGTGACAGCAACTGTAAATATATTTTGGTTTAGACGTGATTTACGCCTTGAAGACAATGTAGGATTCTCTAAAGCATTACAGGGCAAATCTCCTGTGATGCCCATCTTTATTTTTGACACCGAAATTCTAGACAAACTCTCCAAAGATGATGCTAGGGTAAGTTTTATTTACAACACCTTGCAAGATTTAAATAGCACCTTACAAGACCATGGAAGTTCTTTGGCTATATATTATGGTAAACCCTTAGAGGTCTTTAAAAAATTAACAGCGCAGTTTAATGTGCAAAATGTAATCACCAATAGAGATTACGAGCCCTATGGCCAAGAGCGAGACCTTGAGATTAAAGAGTACTTAACTACCTTAACCCAACACCAAGATAGTGGGGCTCCAATTGGTTTTTATGACTACAAAGACCAAGTTATTTTTGAGAAAGACACCATCGTAAAGGCAGACAGCACTCCTTATGTTGTGTACACTCCTTATAAAAATAAATGGAAAAGCGTATTTAACCCAGAGACAGACCTAAAAGACCACAAAACTACAATCTATTTTAAAAATCTGTACCAAGACACGACGCTGCAAAACACGACGCTGGAGCAAATGGGTTTTAACACTTCCAGTATAAAGGTACCCAAACACTATACCTCTGCTACTCTTATACAAAACTATGAAGATACCCGTAATTTCCCTGGAGTAGATGGCACTTCACACCTAGGGCCGCATTTACGTTTTGGGACCGTTAGTGTAAGGGCAATGATGAGAAAGGCTATTTCACAAACAAATGAGGTGTTTTGGAGCGAGCTTATTTGGCGAGAATTTTTTATGCAGATATTTTGGCACTTTCCCCACACCCAACAAAAAGCCTTTAGACCAAAGTATGACCGTATTGTATGGCGCAACAACGAACAAGAGTTTGAACACTGGAAAAACGGGACCACAGGCTATGTTTTAGTGGATGCCGGAATGAGAGAACTAAATAAAACTGGACACATGCACAATAGAGTGCGCATGCTAGTTGCAAGTTTTTTGTGTAAACACCTACTTATTGATTGGCGCTGGGGAGAAACCTACTTTGCATCAAAGCTTCTAGATTATGAGCAATCAAGTAATGTTGGTAATTGGCAATGGGCAGCAGGAAGTGGTGTAGATGCCGCACCTTACTTTAGGATATTTAATCCAATCACACAGGCAGATAAGTTTGATA
>Ga0209195_1001661_pt1 | contig 14590 bp, 12 predicted proteins | sample COGITO_mtgs_1004_3_FD_184788 | JGI IMG/M metagenome (GOLD analysis project Ga0209195, IMG submission 184788) | Pelagic marine microbial communities from North Sea - COGITO_mtgs_100420 (SPAdes) (version 2) | ecosystem: Environmental > Aquatic > Marine > Epipelagic ...
AAGCATAATCTATGGTTAATTGAAGATACCTGTGATGCTTTAGGAGCTGAGTACAACGGTCAAAAATGTGGAACTTTTGGAGATATTGGTACCTTAAGTTTTTACCCAGCACACCATATGACGATGGGAGAAGGAGGTGCTGTTTTTATGAATGATCCACAATTAAAAGTGATTGCAGAATCTTTTAGAGATTGGGGAAGAGATTGTTATTGTCCACCAGGCTGTGATAATACTTGTGGTTGCAGATTTGAGCAAAAACACGGGGATTTACCTTTTGGATATGACCATAAATATGTGTATTCACATTCTGGGTATAATTTAAAAATAACGGACATGCAGGCCGCTTGTGGGTTAGCGCAGTTAGGGAAATTAGAATTTTTCATCGAAAAGAGAAGAAGTAATTACACCTATTTAAGAAATAAATTAGAATCATTAACTGATTTTATCCATTTACCAGTACCTACTCCTAATAGTAATCCTTCTTGGTTTGGCTTCCCAATTACATTAAAAGATGATTGCGGTGTCTCAAGGGTAGATGTTACGAAGTTTTTAGATTCACATAAAATTGGGTCTCGATTGCTTTTTGCAGGAAACTTATTAAAACAGCCTTATTTTAAAGATGTTGAATATAGAGTGGTGGGAGATTTAACGCATACAGAAAAAACAATGAATGACACATTTTGGATTGGGGTACAGCCAGCATTAGATGAAGTTCATTTTGACTTTGTAGCTGATAAAATGGAAGAGTTATTTGGGTTAAATTTTTAATTTTTGAAAAAAAAGATATTAATAACAGGGATTAATGGCTTCTTAGGAAGCCATTTAGCAAAACATTTAAAATCAAATTTTGAGGTTGTTGGATTGGAGTACTCTTTAGATAATCTTCATAGAATATCTTCTGAAAATTTTAAAGTGTATGGAACGAACGAAAGTCCTTTAGAAGTTGTTTTTAAAGAAAATGATTTTTATGCTGTCGTGCACGTGGCGACTGTTTATAGAAGACGGGATGAGCCCATATTTGACTTGTTAAATACTAATATTAATTTGCCTGTACAGTTATTAGAATTATCAGGAAAATACAATGTTCATCTATTCTTAAATACAGATAGTTTCTTTAACAATCCCAAATATTCGTATTCCTATTTATCAGATTATACATTATCTAAAAAACATGCTGTAGAGTGGGTAAAGCTTTTAGCAAGTTCGTCTACTTGTAAAGTAGCGAATATGAAGGTTTTTCATATGTTTGGAGAAAATGATGCGCCAGGCAAGTTTATTCCTTTTTTAATTGATAAAATTAAAAATAACGAACCAACTTTAGATTTAACACCAGGTACGCAAACTAGAGATTTCATTTATGTAAAAGATGTGGTTGCTGCTTTTGAATATGTGATTAACGCTTTTTCAGATTTAGAAAGCTATCAAGAATTTGAGATTGGTACAGGAGTAAGTTACACTGTTAAAGAGTTAGCTGTATTAATTAAAGAAATAACAAGTTCAAATACCAACTTAAATTTTGGGGGAATCCCCTTTAGAAAAGGAGAAATAATGGAGTCTAAAGTTGAAAATTTTGAATTGAATAAATTGGGTTGGAAACCATTGTACACTATTTCAGATGGTTTAAATCATTTTATTCATAAGTTGTAGGAGTTTTTATGAAAAATTTGGCAAGTTATTTATTCGGAGGTACAAACAGAACTAAAGTTGTAAAAAAAAATATTTTAGGTTCTTTCACTATTAAGGGAGCGGCAATATTAACATCGTTGCTTTTAGTGCCAATTACTATTAAATTATTAGATCAAGAAAAATACGGAATCTGGATAACAATTTTTTCGGTAGTAAGTTGGTTTAATATGATGGATATAGGAATTGGTAATGGATTTCGAAATAAATTTGCTGAAGCTGTCGCAAATAATGATATTTTCCTAGCGAAAAAATACGTTAATACTTTTTATGGTTCTATGCTTTTTATTTCAATGGGTATGTTGCTTCTATTTTGGGTATTAAATCCAATGTTAAACTGGTATATTATCCTAAACTTGCCTATTTCCTTTGATGAAAATATTCAATTAATAATTTTATGTACTTTTACTCTATTTTGCTTCCAATGGTATGGAAAATCTATATCAACAGTACTTTTAGCGTTACAAAAAACTGCATTTAGTAATTTACTTATGTTTTTAGGTAATTTACTTGCTTTAATGGGGATTTTAGTTCTTAAGTCTATGAATCAAATATCATTATTTTCCATTGCATTAACATTCATGATTGCTCCTATAATAGTTTTCCTTTTCTTTTCAATTATCCTTTTTTCAACGACGCTAAAAAAATTTAGACCTTCAATATTTTATATGCCGCTTAAAGCTGATTTAAAAGTTTTAATGGGTTTAGGAGTAAAGTTTTTTGTTATTCAAATAACAACGCTAATTATGTTCTCATCTGCTAATATTGTTATTACCCAATTATATGGGCCATCAGAGGTAACTCCGTACAATATTACACAGCGGTTATTTAATGCAGGTTTAACTTTTTTTGCAATTATTGTTACACCTTTTTGGAGCGCATTTACTGAAGCCAATGCGAAGAATGATGTTAAATGGATAAAAAAATCTATGCGTATGTTAAAATTGATATGGGGGCTATTTGCTGTTGCTAATATTGTATTGTGTTTTTTAGCACCTTGGGTCATAGAATTATGGATTGGGGGAGAAGTTACAATAAATTATGGTTTAGCATTTCAATTTGGATTATTCGCAATAATTATGGGGTGGAATAATCCATATGTTTTTTACATTAGTGGTGTAGGTAAAATAAAGTTAGAGCTTTATATTGCTGTTTTTCAATGCGTTATAACAATACCATTGGCTATTTATTTTGCAAAGAATCTAAATCTTGGGGTAATTGGAGTTATTGCAGCAACAAATTTAGTGATGTTAATTCCCGCAATAATTATACCTATTCAATATAGAAAATTAATTTCAGGAACAGCGAAGGGAATATGGAACAAATAGAGTATATAATACAACCTTTGGTAACTTTGTGTATACCAACATATAATCGATCCCAATTTTTGGAGAAATGTTTAGCTCAAATAGTTTGTCAGAAAGGATTTGATGAAAGAACAGAAGTAGTTATTTTAGATAATTGTTCAACTGATAACACCAAGGAAATTGTTGGAAAATTCTCAGAGAGATATAGTAATATAAAATACTTTCGAAACTCTGAAAACATTGGAATGGAAAGAAATATTTTAAAGGTATTAACTTTAGGAAACGGACAATTATTAAAACTTTTAAATGATTATGCGCTATTACTTGAAGGAGCCTTAGAAATGATTATTAGTGTAGTTTTGGAAAACGTAAACGAAAAACCAAACTTATATTTTAGTAATAAAATAAATAAAAAATTATTTTATCATTTTAATGATATTGATTCTTTTTTTAAACATACAACTTATTGGCAAACATGGATAAGTACTTTTGCAGTTTGGAGAGAAGATTTTAATAAATTAGACAATTTAACAAAGTACGAAGGACTTTTGTTTCCTCATTTATTAATAGAAATTGAGTTAGTACGGAATTGTGAAAGTGGTATTTCTGTAAATTATATTTTTAGTAATGATATACAAGGTGCAACCAAAGGCGGGTATAATTTTATAGATGTTTTTGTAGGTAATTATGTGGGGAAGATTCTTACCCCATTATACAAAAACAAAGAACTTTCATTGAGGACCTTAGTTTTCGTCAAATCTTCTTTTTTAATCAAATTTATTAAAGTCTGGTTATTGAATATCAAGGTTAAAAAAAATAATAATTTTGCAATTGATAATAATAAATTATTATTTCGGTACTTCAAGTTTTACCCACAACTCTATTATGTTTATTTTTACATACATACATATCCATATTTTAATTACATAAAACTAAATTTGAAATCAATTTTTAATAAAAATTAACTTTTAAACAATGAGAAGTATAATAAAAAAAGTTATTGTTTTTTTATTTAGTTTTATAAATAAATTTTTTAAATTTTTAAAATTAAATTCTTTGAAACGCATTTCTAAATTAATTTATACATTTTTTATTACCTCTGATTTTTTAGAGTTTGGAAAAAATTCTATTGTTGATTACCCAATTAATTTAAAAGGTGGAAAATATATATCAGTTAGTGAGAATGTATCAATTGGTAAAAATACGATCTTAAATGCTTGGGATCATTATAAAGGAGAAAGATTCAACCCAATTATAAATATTGGAGAAAAGACTTCAATTGGCGAATGGTGTCATTTAACGAGTATAAATAGAATTGAAATTGGAAAAAATGTATTATTTGGGCGTTTTGTTTTAGTCACTGATAATTCTCATGGTGGTGTTACCAAAAAATACTTGGATTGCGCACCATCTTCAAGGGCCTTAGTTTCAAAGGGAGCAGTAGTGATTGAAGATAATGTTTGGATTGGAGATAAGGTAACAATTTTGGCAAATGTAAAAATTGGACATAATTCTATTATAGGGGCTAATTCAGTGGTTACTAAAGATATTCCACCTTATACAGTAGTTGGTGGTATACCAGCAAAAGTTATTCAGAAATTATAAAAACCAAATTAATGATTGAATTAGGGTTTTCAATATATTTAACTATCACAATTTTATTGTGTTTCGTAAATATACGTTTTGGCATAGCTATGTTTATAGTTTACAGTATCTTAGTTCCGTATTTTCAGTTTTTCTCCTTTGGAAGAAATTTATTTTCAGTATTAATATTAGTAGCATTGTTATACAAGTATCCTATTAACAGTTTATTTTTTTCGCCACTCAAACCATTTCTCTTCTTATTTTTTGCTCAATTATTAATAATTCCTTTTCATGATGATATCTCGTACTCAGTTCAATTAAATTTAATTAGAAGTGATTTTATGATTTCAATATTATTACCATTTGCGTTGATTAATGTTATGGCTAAAGACGAAAAAGCAATTAAATTATTTACTCAGGTTCTTTTTATTTCAATATTTATTGCAGCCCTGTATTCTTTTTTACTTATCTTAACTCCTGGAATAAATCCATATTTAATAATATTACTACCATTGAGTGGAGAAGAATTTAATGAGGCGTATGCTGAAGCTTTTGGTGGAGGTCGTGTATTTGGAAGGATAAGTGGTGTTTTTACCCACCCTATGATGAATGGATTGTTTTTATGTCTTTCATTTTTCTTTATAACATCTCGTATTGAAATTAATTCATTATTAAAAAACAAGTTTAAATTAATTTTGTTGTTAATTATTTTCGCCTCAATAATTACTATGGGCGTTAGATCTGCAATAGGTGCAGTTATGGTGGGTTTTATTTGTTATCTTTTACTTGTAAGAAAAATAAAAATGGTAATTATTGGTCTATTTATATACATATTATTTATTCAATTGATCACTTTTATTCCCGGAATGGAGGAGTACATTAATTCTATGACTGAGTATAATAAAGATGCTACTGTTAAAGGTTCTTCAATTGAATTGCGGTTGGAACAATTAAATGGAGGCCTAAATGAAATAAGAAATAATTATATTTTTGGCAAGGGGTATGGTTGGACTGATTATTACCTAACTTTTAGAGTTCACCCAACAATGTTGGCCTTTGAAAGTTTAATTCTTGTAATCCTTTGTAATAATGGCTTTATTGGTTTTTTTATTTGGGGAATTATGATTTTAAATTACATAAGAAATTTAAGAAATAAATTTTTTAAAAATGATAAAGCTATTTTAATTTCACTGTTAGTTACTTATTTAGTTTATTCTGTAGTCACAGGAGAATATTCGTATCTAAAATATTTTCTAATTTTTTACTCTATTATATGGGTAAATGGCCGTCAAAAATTTAATTTAAATAATAAAACATGAAAAAAAGAAAAGCACGAGTAATAGCATTTTATCTTCCTCAATTTCATCCGATTCCTGAAAATGATAAGTATTGGGGCAAAGGTTTTACAGAATGGACCAATGTTGGTAAAGCTAAGCCATTATTTAAAAGGCATTACCAGCCACGAGTGCCTGCAGATTTGGGTTACTATGATTTACGAATGCCTGAAGTAAGAGAAGCGCAGGCTAATATGGCTCGTGATGCGGGAGTGGAAGGGTTTATGTATTGGCATTATTGGTTTGGAAATGGTAAACGTGTATTGGAAAGGCCTTTTAATGAGGTACTTAATACCCAAAAACCGGATTTTCCATTTTGTTTGGGTTGGGCTAACCATTCCTGGACAACTAGAACTTGGGATCCAAAGTTTCAAAATCAAAAAGATAGTATGATTATTGAACAATTGTACCCTGGTAAAGAAGATTATATCAATCATTTTAACACAGTATTACCAGCATTTAAAGACGGCCGATATATTACCGTTGAAGAAAAGCCAATCTTTATGATTTATGCTCCACAAGACTTTCTTGATATAAAATTATTTATGGATTTATGGAATGAATTGGCTATCAAAAATGGATTAAAGGGAGTTCACTTTGTAGGCCTAACAGGTGGTTGGTTAAAAAACAATCAAGAAGTTCTAGATTTAGGAGTTGATGCAATAGCACCCAATAATTTATGGTATGCAGAGACAAAAGTTAAAGGAAAAGTCAACAAAATGTTCGCTCATAAAATTAGGCAACTCTTTCCACAAATATGGCTTAACAAGTATAAGTATAAAAATATTATAAAATATTTATTTAATGAATATGATAAATTAGAAAATTCTTATCCTTCAATTATACCACAATGGGATCGTTCTGCAAGGTCAGGAAGGAGAGCAGTAATTTATACAGGCGCCACTCCAAAAATATTTGAAGAACATTTAAAGGAAGCTTTAGATATTGTTTCGCATAAACCTGAAGAAAAGCGAATAATATTTTTACGTTCTTGGAACGAATGGGCAGAGGGAAATTATGTTGAACCTGATTTAAAGTTTGGTTACGGATATTTGAATGTTTTAAAAAAAATGTTAAAATAATATCCGGAATGACGAAAATAAAGAAAAAAATAATATTTGTAATTCATGGTTTAAATACAGGTGGTGCTGAAAAATTTCTAGTTTCATTGGTGAATAAACTAGATTATTTGCAGTTTGATTTTACGGTTTTAAGTTACTCAAAAATTAATCCTTTAGCAATTGAGCTTAAAAAAGAAGTTAATTTGAAAATTTTCTCTAGAAATTCAAAATTTGATTTAAAACCATTTTTTAAGACGAGAAGATTTATTAAAAACCAAAAGCCTGATTTAATTTTTTGTGTTGGTTTTTTCTCATTTTTTCTAATCCATATTTCAAACTTGTTTAATTTAAAAAAAATCACTAGAATAATTTCTTACCACACCACAATATCCAGAAATAAAAAGGATCATTTGTTGATGAAAATGTATTCTAAATTTATAAAAAAAACAGATAAAATTATCACAGTTTGTAAAAATCAGACTGATTATACTGCAAAACAGTATAAAATTAGGCGTAGTTTTTTCACTACTATTTACAACGGCATTGATACTAAATACTGGAGATTGCCATCTGAATTAGATGAAACGTCAATGGTTAGAATAAAATATGCTATTCCAAAAGATGCTAAAGTAATTATAAAAACTGCCGCCTTTAGACCTGAAAAAAATCATAAAGTTGCAGTTGATGCATTAAATATATTAATTGAAAAGGGCTTTAATAATGTCTATTTACTTTTTGTAGGAGATGGATTTTTAAAAAATGAAATTAAATCGTATTCCAAAGCATTAAATTTGACAGAAAAAGTAATTTTTGTAGGTAACCAAAGGGATGTGCGCCCATTTTATTGGGCATCGGATATTTTTACGTTGACATCAAATGCCGTTGAAACATTTTCAATTTCGGCTCTTGAAGCATTATGCTGTGGTTTACCATGTGTGCTAACTAATATCGGGGGAGCAAATGAAATGATTGATGAGGGGGAAAACGGCTATTTATCAAATTTAAAACCTAAAGATATTTGCGAAAAATGGGAAAAGGCTTTATCCCAAAATTTTAATAAAAAAACAATATCTATAAATGCTTCAGAAAAGTTTAATATAGATTTAATGATTGAAAGATATTCAAATTTTTTCATGAAAATTGATGAAAAAAATATTTAAAGAAACAATTGAATATGATTGAGGTTAAAGATTGTATATATTAACGAACATATTAAACAATATGATTTGTCTTTACAGCCAGTATTATACAATCACTTTGCGTATTCAGTGGATTAAGAGATGGTAGCTAAAGTAGCAGTTTTAGTCTTTAATAGATATGGATAAATGGAAATTATCGAAAATCGTGAATATGGGTTTTATTTTGAAAAAGAGAATGCTGAGAGCTTAGTTTATCAAATCGAAAATATTATAAATATTTATAATCAAGATGAATTTAAGCTAAAAGTAGCAAATACTTATATTATGGTTTCAAAAGAAACTGAAATAAGAAATATTAAAATTTATTTACAATAATAATAGATACTATGATATCAAAAGGTATAAGTGAAAAAATATTAACAATTGGGCCAGATTATATAAATCATAGAGGTGGGATTGGATCTGTTATAGAAATTTATAATAATTATTTTGAAAAGTTTAATTTTTTAGCAACTTATAAAGTTGGTTCAAAATCTTTTAAATTTTTCTTTTTTTTAAATAGTTTTTTCAAGTTTATGAAAACCTTAGTCATTAATAATGATATTAAGATTATTCATATTCATGGATCGTCAAGAGGTAGTTTTTATCGTAAATTTATAATTTTTTTATTTTCTAAATATGTATTTAAAAAGAGTGTTGTATATCATATACATGGCTCAGAATATCATCTATTTTATAATGAAAGTGGTTTTTATCAAAAAAAGATGATACGATTCTTTATTCAAAATTCCGATTGTATAATCTGTTTATCTAAGTCATGGCATACTTTTTTTCTCGAAAATTTTAATCCAAAAAAAATAGAAATTCTACCTAATATCATTGATTATCCAAAAAAGAATAACGTCAATAAAAACATAAAAATGATAACATTTTTGTTTTTAGGGTTTGTTGGCGAAAGGAAAGGAATATTCGATTTATTGAATGTTATCCAAATGAACAAGGTTGATTTCGAAGGTAAAATAAAACTTCGTATAGGTGGAAATGGAGAAATTGATAGATTGAAAAACTTTATTAAAATGCAACAACTTGAAAATATTGTAGAATTTTTAGGTTGGATAACTGCTGAAGAAAAAAAAATTGAACTAAATCACTGTGATGTTTATATGCTCCCATCTTACAATGAAGGCTTACCCATTTCAATTTTAGAAGCGATGTCATATGGTAAGCCAATTATTTCAACACCTGTAGGTGGCATACCTGAGATTGTAATTCCCGAAAAAAATGGGATTTTAGTAAAACCCGGAAATTTTGATGAAATTTCAAACGCAATAAGTTACTTTTTAGATAATAAAAACAAGTTAAAGGAATATGGAGAAAATTCTTTTGAATTGGTTCAAAATCATTTGCCAAAAAGCGTTATTCCTCAGTTGAATGAATTATATAATAAATTACTTGAAAATGAATAAACATTTCTTAAAACAAGTTCGCGATAATTTGCCCGAGTCATTAAAACTTTTAATTGGTCCTGTATTTCGTAATAAACTCATTAAAAACAATTTTTATAGACAATATAGAGCCTTACTACAAAAACTGCATCATCTAAATAATGATGTGTTTATAACGTATCATTTTGAACAATTAAAATCAATATGTAATTATGCGAATAAACATATTCATTATTATAAATCTTTATTAGCAAAGGTTGATTATGTAACCAATAAAATGACCTGTTTAGAGGATATAAAATTCGTTCCTTTTTTAATTAAAGAATTGATGCTTGAACCTTTTGAAGATTTAAATTCGATTAAAAAAGTAGCTGGGGGTCATTATGTTGCAACAACTGGAAGTATTTCAGGAGAACCTTTAAAATTGAGTCTTGATTATGATTGTATTTTTAAGGAAAATACTTTTGTTAATCATTTTAAGAGGGCTTTTGGCTATGAAGAAACTCATAAGTTAGCTACTTTTCGTGTTATGTTATTTGAAAATGAATTATGGGCATTTAACCTAATACAAAACGAACTAATACTTTCTCTGTTTAAATTGTTGACGAGAATTTCTTGCCAAATGAGAGTTAAGTTTATGTTTATATATGAATTAAATCAGAACAATGCTTAGTTGGTATATTAATAGATTAAAAGCCATGTCTCTTTTCGAGCTTCCGTACAGGTTGATTCAATTTTTTCAAAAAAAAATTGAATCAAAGTTTGTTTTAGGTAAGCCTTTAGAAAAAATAAAGATTCCTAAAACAAAAAGCATACTCCAATTGGAGGCGTTGAATACCCCTCTTTTTGATAATGAATTTTCTATTTTTGGGAAAAAAGTAAATTTTTTCGATTTAGATATTGATTGGCATAAAGATATTTTTTCTGGGGAGTCTTATGAAAAGACTTTTTCGAAGAGTATAAATATTCGGAACAATCCAAAGCTTTCTGCCAAAAATGTATGGGAACTAAATAGGTTGCAGTTCCTAATTCATATTGCAATAAATCATAAGGTAACAAAAAATGAAAAGTATTTAGATAAATTTATTGAAATAAATGAGTCTTGGATAGAATCAAATCCATATTTATTAGGTGTAAATTGGTACAGTAATATTGAAGTAAATATTAGATTGATTAATTGGTTTTTTTGTTGGGAGTTATTAGATGTTGAAAACATAATGTTAGAATCTGATACTTTTAAAAAATTTGTAAATACTAAATGGCTGCCATGTATTTATCAGCATTGTAAATACTCTTACGCTAATCCTTCAAAGTATTCTTCTGCGAATAACCATTTAATTTCTGAATATTCAGGTTTATATATTGCCGCTTCACTTTGGGATTTTAAAGAATCAAATAAATGGCGCAACTATGCAAAAGTTGGTTTGGAAAAGGAAATTACAAAACAGCACTCTAACGGAATTAATAAAGAAGAAGCAGCTGAGTACATTCAATTCATTACTGATTTCTTTTTATTACCATATGTAATTGCAAGAAAAAATAAAGATAATTTTTCAAAACAATATAAAAAAACACTCAAAGAAATCTTTGATTACATAAGGGCTTTTACCGATATTAAACAAAATTTCCCTAAGTATGGTGATGAAGATGATGGTTATGTTTTGAATTTCTCTGAATCAAATCATTTTAACAATTTCAAATCGTTGTTAGTTTCAGCTTCAATACTTTTTAGCGATCAGGATTATTTGAATAAAGAGTCTGAATTTGATATTAAGAATCAATTGTTATTTAAAACAGAAGGTAAAATACTTTTTGATGAATTGAAAAATAGAAGTAGAAAAGAGCAAGGAAGTATATTTTATCCTGATGAAGGTCATTTTATTTTCAAGAAACGAAATGGGAATAAAGAAATTTACGCACATTTAGATGTTGCTCCACTGGGTTATTTATCCATAGCAGCTCATGGTCATTCAGATATACTATCTTTTTTATTGACTATTAATGGAAATCCTTTTTTTATAGATTCCGGAACTTATAGTTATCATACAGGAAAAAAATGGCGCAATTATTTTGTCAGTAGTAAAGCTCATAATACTGTTACCATTGACGATGCCAATCAGGCTTTTCACGCCAGTGACACAATGTGGTTAAATCACTACAAACCCAAGATAATATCTTATGGTATATCAGAGGATATTGAAAATGTTATAGGTACTTTTAATGAATTTTCTAATATACAGCACATAAGATCTTTTACTTTTGATAAAAATTCTGATGAAATAACTATTTTAGACAAAATTTTAATTAAAGATAATAAAAAACATAAAGTATTTTTACCATTTCATTTACATCCAAAAGTGAATATTATGAGGGAGGATGAGTTTAGTTATACATTATCAAATAACCAGGGAGTAAAAGTTGGTTTAAATTTAGATAAAAAAATAAATTGGGATACAATTAATGGAGGTGTTGATCCTCTTTTAGGCTGGTATTCGACATCATTTATGAAAAAAGTACCGACATCTGTAATTTATGGTGAAATTTATTGTGAAAAGGATATAAAATTATTAACGAAAATAAAGATTTATGAATATTAGTATTTTTGGCTTGGGCTACGTAGGTTGTGTAAGTTTAGGTTGTTTGGCTCAAAATGGGCATAAGATAATTGGAGTTGATGTTAGTCAAAATAAAGTAGATTTAATAAACAAAGGAAAACCTACTATTATTGAGAAAGATATTGATGCTATCATTGCAGAACAGCACAAATTAAGTAGTATTTCGGCAACAACAAATTCAATGGACGCAGTTACTAAGACTGAAATTAGTATCATTGCGGTAGGAACCCCATCCTCACCACAAGGTCATTTAGATTTAAAATATATTTTTAAAGTTGCTGAAAATATTGGTAAAGCCATAAAGGATAAAGAGGAGTTTCATATTGCGGCAATTCGTTCAACTGTTTTACCTGGTACTTGCGATAAAGTAGCTGATATTATTGAAAAAGCATCCGGTAAAAAGAGAAATGTTGGCTTCGCCATCGTTGATAATCCAGAGTTTTTAAGAGAAGGGAGTGCTGTTAAAGATTATTACAATCCCCCATTAACGTTAATAGGTTCCGATAATATAGATGCCGCTAACAAAGTGGCTGACTTATATAGACAATTACCTGGTGAAATTGTTATAACAGATCTAAGGGTTGCTGAAATAATGAAATATGTAAATAATACTTATCATGCCTTAAAAATTTCATTTGCAAATGAAGTTGGAAATGTATGCTCAGAGTTGGGAATAGATTCTCATAAAGTGATGGAAATATTTTGTAAAGACAAACAATTAAATATCTCAAATTATTATTTTAAACCAGGTTTTGCCTATGGAGGTTCATGTTTACCTAAAGATTTAGGTGGTTTTAAAACATTGGCTCATGATCTGTATGTGAAAACACCCGTAATTGATGGGATTGGCATTACAAATGAAAATCAAATAGAGCGTGCAACAGATTTAATTTTAAAATACCCTAATAAAAAACTAGGTTTTTTAGGTTTAAGTTTTAAGGCAGGAACCGATGATTTACGTAATAGCCCAGCTGTTCGTGTTATTGAATTGTTACTTGGTAAAGGTGCCGATATTAAGATTTATGATAAAAACATTAATACCACTATGTTAACAGGAACCAATAAAGATTATATTGATGCAAGAATTCCTCATTTATCAAACCTTTTAGTGAAAGATGTAGACCATTTAATCGAAACTTGTGATGTGTTAATTGTAAATACGAATGAAGATGAATTTAAGTCTAAATTAGTTTTAATTGAAGATAAAATAATCATTGATTTTGTGAGGTTGGATGATAGGTTATTAGATTATGAAAACTATGTGGGGATTAATTGGTCAACTAAAAAGAATAATAATGACACCTATTTTTCGAGTGAAGATACGGTATTGTAAAAACTAAAAATTTACTTATGACAAAGATTAAAGGAAAACATGTGCTTTTTATCGTAGAGAATTTACCCGTTCCTTTTGATAGAAGAGTGTGGCAAGAAGCTACAACATTGAAGGAGAATGGGATGGAAGTTTCGATTATTTGCCCTCAAATGAAAGGATATACAGAGCCTTACCAAGTACTAGAAGGTATTGAAATTTATAGACATCCGCTGCCTTTTGAGGCAAGAGGCGCGCTAGGTTACTTAGTAGAATATGGAGTTGCTATCTATTGGGAAAAAAAACTGGCCAGAAAAATATTCAAAAAGAAACCCTTTCATGTGATACACGGTTGTAACCCACCTGATTTAATATATCTTACAGCAAAGAAGTATAAACGAAAAGGGGTTAAATATGTCTTTGATCATCACGATATTAATCCTGAATTGTATATCGCAAAATATGACAAAAAAGATTTTTTTTATAAGTTAATGTGCTTTTTTGAGAAAAGAACTTTTCAGAATGCAGATGCAAGTATAGCAACAAACGAATCGTATAAAAATATAGCCATTACTAGAGGAGGCATGAATCCTAATTTGGTTCAGGTTGTTCGCAGTGGTCCAAAATTAGATAGATTACAGCTCCAGGAACCTATTTTAAAATATAAAAAAGGAAAGAAGTATTTATTAGGGTATTTGGGTGTTATCGGTGAGCAAGAGGGTATTGATTTATTATTGGAAAGTATGTTGCAAATTGTTAAAATAAGACAAGATGTGCAATTGGCTATTGTAGGAGGTGGTTCAGATTTAGAATTATTAAAAAAACTTTCTAAAGAAAAAGGTTTAGAAACGTATGTAGATTTTTATGGCAGAGTGTCTGATCAAATGCTTTTAGATGTTTTAAATACAGCGGATGTTTGTGTGAATCCAGACAAACCTACAGAAATGAACAATTTAAGTACAATGAATAAAATTATGGAGTATATGGCATTAAAAAAACCCATAGTACAGTATGATTTAAAAGAAGGTAGATTTTCTGCTAATGAGGCATCTCTATATGCAAAAGATACAACAGATTTTGCGAATAAAATCATGCAACTTTTGAATGATGCTG
>Ga0209195_1001694_pt1 | contig 14416 bp, 32 predicted proteins | sample COGITO_mtgs_1004_3_FD_184788 | JGI IMG/M metagenome (GOLD analysis project Ga0209195, IMG submission 184788) | Pelagic marine microbial communities from North Sea - COGITO_mtgs_100420 (SPAdes) (version 2) | ecosystem: Environmental > Aquatic > Marine > Epipelagic ...
TTGGAGGTAAAGAACAAAGCAGCCATCTGTTTGGATATGCCGTTGATTTACATTGCACAGGTTCAAGAGAAAGAAGTATTATTATTAGTTCCTTGCAAGAAGCAGGATTTACTAGGTTTGGAATCGGCAATACTTTCATCCACGTTGACAGCGACCCAGACAAGGATGCCAATGTTATCTGGACTTACTAAAACAGCGGGACATACATTATGTGGAAAGTACTTCTAGGCTTATTAAAAGGTGGTAATGGCGGAAAGTCTCCTGCAGGCAATTTAGCTTGGGAGATTAGAGAAGCTATTAAGGGTAAGGAATTAGACCCAAATGAGCTAATACAATTACAGACTAAGATTAACGAAGTAGAAGCAGGACATAGAAGTGTCTTTGTTGCTGGTTGGCGTCCCTTCATAGGATGGGTATGTGGCTTTGCTTTGGCATATAATTTCATAATACGAGATTTATTTATATGGGCATTAAAACCAGAAGACGTTCCTCCAGCTCTAGCTATGGAGCATTTAATGACTGTGCTTTTAGGTATGCTAGGACTCGGTGGCTTAAGGACTTACGAGAAGATTAACGACAAGACTAAGTAGAGTAGTTAACATCTTAGTTAATAAGTTCTATGCCAAAAGACTTGACTTTATAGAAAATTGACTGTACCTTTGGTGGGAGGAGGCTGAATATGTACAAACAGTATATGCCAAACAGTAATAACTGGACTGCAAGATTAGTAGCTTAAAAAAAAGAAACAACAACAGAGTTTTTATTTTATTACAACTTTACACACACAAACCTATGAGAATCGTAACTACAGACTTAGCAAGAGAAATTGCTTTAGACTTTAACAGGAGTATACAAGAAAGAGTAGATGAGTTACTAAAAGCAGACTGCAGTAATTATACTAACCTTGGCATCGATTCAACCGAATCAGAACGTACACTAGTTCGTGGTACAAGTAAAGATATATATCAGTTAGTTAATTTGATTGATGAAGAAACAGGAAACTTATTACTAAAAAGTATAGATAACTAAGGACAATAGTTTATCTTTGTATCGATGCTCTTGTCAAGTATCTTTCCTTTTAGTTTTTATGTTTAGAGTGCTTAGAGAAATCTAGGCACTTTTTTTTATATTTATTTGGTTGCTAACGACAAATGTTCTATATTTGTACAAACAAAACAGAAAGATATGAAAACAATAACGGAAAAAGTGGTGGACATTCAAGGGAGATTGAAAGCACCAAAGAATCAGAGAAACAATTTCGGTAAGTATAACTACAGAAGTTGTGAGGATATACTAGAGGCAGTTAAGCCATTACTAGTAGAACACAAACTATCGCTAACTATTAGTGATGTTGTAATGAATGATGGTTTGCAGTACATCAATGCTACTGCTACTATTACTGATGGTAAAGAATCTATATCTACATCTGCACAAGCAGGTATAGACGCTAATCGTAAAGGTATGGATATAGCTCAATCATTTGGTAGTAGTTCTTCTTACGCACGTAAGTATGCTCTTAACGGACTGTTCTTAATTGATGATACAAAAGATGCAGACTCTACCAATACACATGGTAATAATTCTGTGGCATCAAAAACCGAAGAGCTAGAATGGCTAAATGAAACTGACCCTAAGTTCTCTGCAATAAAAGCAGCTATAAAAGATGGGAAGGCAACGTTGGCAGACGTAAGAAAGAAGTTTAAAGTAAGTAAGAAGATAGAGAGTCTTCTTAAATAATTGTAATTTAATATTTAATACTATGAGTGAAGTAAAAGAAAAGAAGTACGTTGGTAACGGAACACAGTCAGGTGAATTCTATGTAAACATTTCGCTAAAGAAAAGTCAGTTAGAGCCACACTACTATGAGTACAATGGTGAACAGTATGTTCGATTAACTATTGGGAAGCTAAAAGAAGAGAACCAATGGGGTAAAACTCACAGTGTTTGGGTAAATGAGTATAAGAAAGATACTGAGCAAGCAAGTGCTAAAGCTCCTGTAAGTGAAGGAGACGGTTTACCATTCTAAATTAACTTAGTAGCAGGGGGCATAATTTTGCCCCTTATTACTTTAAACTAAATCACATGGCTAAAGCTAAATTTATAAAAGTAAAATACGGTTTCATTGATGAGGAATTATCATCTTCTGAATGGATTTTACTATCCTACCTATCTTCTTTGACAGGTAAAGCTGAAGTAATCAACGCTTCAAATGCACACCTAGCTGAATCTTTAGGCATCAGTGAAAGAACTGTATGCAGAGGATTAAACAGGATTGAAGACCTTGAGCTTATAGTAAGAGAAACAAAGAACAATGGACACTACGGAATGAGCAGAAGGATTACAATAGCTCAACCAGTTAAAACAGCATACTATAGATAATGGGTAATTTCTCAGACTTAGGCATTCAAGTAAAAGGTAACAACGAGCAACAGAAGACTCGGTGTCCTAACTGTGTTAAGCTAAATAAGGAGAACTGGAAGGACTTATCTCTATCTATAAACCTAAAGGAAAACATATACAACTGCCATAAGTGTGGTTGGAACGGAAAGATTAAAACAGACAAGGCTATGACAATAAGCTACAACAAACCAACTAAGGATTCTATGAGGTCTCTTACCGAACAAGGCAGAGAGTTCCTACTTAAACGTGGCATCACTAACGAGGTTATTATCAATAATAAAATAGTGTCAACTTCTGACGGTAATAGTATACTGTTTCCGTACTTCAGAAAAGGCGAACTAATAAACTATAAGACTAGAGGCATAAGTGCTAAGTCATTTATGCAATCTAAGAATGCTGAACCGTTAGTATATAACTACGATAGGTGTAAGGATGCCAAGACCATAGTTATCTGTGAAGGTGAGATGGACTCTCTATCATGGGAGGTTGCAGGAATGGAAGCACATACATCCGTAAACATGGGTGCACCTAATGTAGGTGATAAGAATATAGATAGAAAGCTAGAGTGCTTAAATACTTCCTACGATATCTTTGAAGAAGCTACTAAAATATATGTAGCTACAGATGAGGATGAGAACGGTAGAAACCTACAGAAAGAACTAGTTAGAAGGTTTGGAGTAGACAAGTGCTTATTAGTCGATTTAAAGCCTTTTAAGGATGCCAATGAGGTTCTCATAGCGGAAGGGGTAGAAAGTCTCAAGAAACGGCTTAAAACAGCCTCTACGCCGAAGGTAGAAGGTATCTTTGGAGTGAGTGATGTAAGAGAGTCTATGTTGGATGGTTTTCATAATGGTCAGGATAGAGGAACTACTACACATATTCCCTTAGTAGATAAGGCGTGGACATGGAGAAGTGGTGAGGTTAACATATGGACAGGTTACCAGAATGAAGGTAAGTCTATGTTTCTTAATCAACTTGCTACATTGAAGGCGGCATTAGATGGTCATAGGTTTGGAGTATTTAGTCCAGAGAATATGCCAATGAATGACTTCTTTAATGACATCATAGAAATGTATGTAGGTAAGAGTACTGACCCGTACTATAAGGATAATCAAATGTCTATCTCAGAGTATGAAGAGGCTATGGATTTTGTACAGAAGCATTTCTTTGTTATATACCCTAGGAAGGATTTTCAGTTATCTACATTGTTTCAGAGAGCAAAGCACCTTGTAAAGACTAAAGGTATTAATGCACTTATAATAGACCCATACAATACAGTTCAACATAAGATGAGAAATGGTGAGCGTGAAGATTTGTATATATCTAGGTTTATGTCAGAGCTAAAGATGTTTGCATTAGACTACAGTATATCTGTACATTTAGTTGCACATCAGGTAACACCTCAAAAGGATGAGTCTGGAAGATACTACAAGCCAGATGTTAATCGTGTAAAGGGTGGTGGTACATTTGCAGATAAGGCTGACAACGTGATGTTTATATGGAGACCTGACAGAGGTTTGGATTTCTCCAGTACAAACGTTACCTTTGGGTCACAGAAGATAAAGAAACAGAAACTTGTAGGTAGACCACAAGAGATAGAGAATATAGATTTTGAAGTGAGGGAGCAGAGATATTATTTTAACGGAGTAACACCCTTCACTAAAGTAGATGATAAAAGAAGAGAAGAGGGAATTTAGTATTCCCACACATATTAAGCACAAGGGTAAGAATATCTACCTGAATTTGAATGCCTATAGAAACTGGCATCATTTCAACAGCAATACCTACAAGAAAAATTACAAGGCTAGAATCTATGAAATATTAGACTCTAGCTTTCTCTTTTCGGGTAAGGTTCATATAGAGTATACCTACTACTCCCCAGACAAGCGTGTAAGAGATTTAATGAACGTTATCTCTATAGCAGATAAGTTTTTGCAGGACGCTTTAGTGGAATTAGGTTATATAAGTGCAGACGATACTAGTGTAGTTGTAAAGATTACTTCTGTATTTGGTGGCATGGATAGAGAGAATTCAAGAATAGACGTTAAAATAACCAACTTTAAACAAGAATAATATGTATGTAACAGTATACCCAATTTATGGTATAGTCTTTGGTTTCAGCTACTGGAACTCCGATATGGATGAATTTCCACAAGAAGACGAACAAATAAAGGAACACGCAATCCAATTGACTCTTGGGATAATAGGTGTAACCTTTACTGTATGGAAGAACAACGGTTAATAGATAAGTTAGCAGACAAGCACGAAGACTGGATTCGAATGGCTAAATCTTTCGGAGCAGATAATGAGCAGTCAAACGAACTAGTTCAGTCTATGTACGTTAGATTAGTAAAGTATGTAGATGCAGACAGCGAAAGAATAATGTACACTAAGGATGAGGTTAACACATACTATGTTTACGTTACACTAAGAAACCTATTTCTATCTAATGCACATTCCTATAAAAGTGATGGCGATTTAGAAGACTCAAGTGCTTTTGGTTCAAAGTACTCCTTGTATAGAGATTTAGATTTGGAGTATGAAGAGGCTCATAAAGCATTATTCGATAAGATAGATGCAGTTGTAAATGAGTGGTACTGGTACGATAAGAAGTTGTGGGGTATCCACTTCTATGATAAGGTAAGTATGAGGGGAATAGCCGCTGATACTAAAATAAGTTTAAGTTCAATATTTAATACACTAAAAAATGGTAAAGAAAAAGTCCGCAACGAAGTCAGTAAAGAGTACGAAATCTACTGCAAAGCCAAAAACAAAAAAATCGACAACAACAAATTCGGAAGCAAGTGGTTTAGGAGATAGCGTAGAAGCTGTTTTAAAGGCTACAGGAATCGATAAAGTAGCTAAGTGGATACTTGGTGAGGATTGTGGCTGTGAGGCTCGGAAAACGACTCTAAATAGGTTGTTTCCATACAAGAATCCTAACTGCTTAACAGAGGAAGAGTTTCAGTACTTAGACGAATGGTTCTCTACTAATAGAAATTCAGTAACCAACCAACAACAAAAGGCGCTAGTGACAATAAGTAATAGAGTCTTTGATGAGAATGCCAAGACTAGTAGCTGTACAAGTTGCTTCTTAAAGTCTGTGCAAAGTAGATTGAAAGTAATTCATGCCGAGTACTTAAAAGAAAAAGAATAGATGAGCTTAATTAGAAATAGTAAGTTAGTTAACCAAGCAGTAGATTTTACTGGAGTGCAGAGTGGTAAGATACATCCTAGTGATGTAGACTTTGTGCTTGAATTCAGTAATAAGATACTTATACTAGGTGAGGTTAAGAGGCGCTATAATCGCATACCTAAAGGTCAAGAGTATCTACTTACTAGGATAGCTGATAGATGGGGTGATGCAGGTATTGTGCTAAAAGTAGAGCATGAGCATGATAACGAGAATACCAATATTCCATTAAAAGACTGCTTCGTTACTAGGATATACGTAGATAAGACGTGGAAGAACTACGAGTACGGTGAAGAGCCTATAATACCATTCCTTAATAGAATAGGAGTAGTATACAATAACAAGAAATGCCAATTTGAAGAAGAAATAAATGCACAGTAGAGATAGCAATTACGAAGATTATTACGAGAAGATGTGGACAGCCAATACAACACAAGACCCTAATCAGGTTAATTTAGAAACAGATATTGTAGTTCAAGAGGTTAAAGAGCTGTATGAGAAGCGTAGTCAGGTTGGTATAAACAAGTATGGCACTACGTTAGAGAATAGTACTCAGAGTACCTTAGAGTTTATACAACACCTACAGGAGGAGCTTATGGATGCTACATTATATCTACAGAAGATTAAACACCTAATAAAGTAATTATGACAATTAAAATGCAACCCAAGAAGTACGAAGAGCAAAAAGAATTTAACCAGCGATGTATGAATAACGCTCAGTTAGGCAGTAGTTATCCTAATAGAGATGATAGATTTACGGTATGTCAGATGCTCTGGAAAAAGAATTTCGACCCTAAACAGTAGTTATTAACTAAAGTTTGTTTATATTTGTTGAAACATAAACAGATAAAAACATGAAAGCACTATTTAAATTGCCCAAGTTTATTGCAGCGATGGTCTTCCTCGCCTTTTTTTACCTAATTGAAACCATACTAATGATTATCTACTTAATAGTAGAGACGCCTATGTCTTGGTTACTTGACAGGGTTGAAGGTATTATTAAGTACTTAATTAAGAATACATAGACATGGGAAAGACAAGAGAATTATTCGAGGAGTTACAGTTTGAAGACAACATCGGTGAAGAGGCTAGAGCTGAATTGCATTGGATGGAACAAGAATGGTTAGAAAGAAATAATAAGTAATATGGTATTTACATTAGATGGTACAGCTTGGAGTGAGAAGAAGCTGCTAAAAAAAATGGAAGGCGATGAGTTCTACTTCGGTTCAGAAGGAAAGCTATACTTATCTTCTTCATCAATTAAGGGCTTATCTAAAGACCCTAATAAGTTTATCTACAACCTAGAGAGTGAGGAGGAGGTAGAATATAAGCCTAACCCTGCATTTGACTTTGGTTCATTATTCCACTGGTACATATTAGAGCCAGACGTATATAAGAAGCAGACATTTGTAGATGTAGATAGAAGAGCAGGTCAGGAATGGAAAGAAGCTGTAGCAGAGCATGGCAGAGTATTCTTAAAGAAGGATAAAGATAAGGTTGAGGAATTAGCTGAACTCTTTTTGTCTTGTGGTAGGATAAGTGATTTACTTAAGAACAGCACACCAGAAGTTCCTGCAGTTGGAACTATAGATGGTATATGCTTTCGTGCTAAGGCTGATATACTAGGTAAGGGTTTTATTGCAGATTTAAAGACTACTGCTAATCTAAAATGGTTTAAGCAGGATGCCAGAAAGTTTGGTTATGCAGCTCAGGTATATATTTACTGTCATTTGTTTAACGTTGATTATAGAAACTGGGCATTTATAGCTGTAGATAAGGTTACAGGTGAGTTTGGATTCTTTACAATATCAGAAAGATTCTACTTAAGTGGTAAGGAAATAGTAGATAGGGGTATTGCTAACTACAAAGAAATAATGGCTGGTAAGAGAGACTTCGAACCATTTTATATAGAAGATGTTATATGAGTTACTACAGTAAAAACGAGTGTTACGCAGATGTGTTTATGGCTTTAACTACAGGTATAGTAGAAGAGTCTGAATTATATTTACTTAGACAATACTACGAAGATACTGAACAATACGAGTGCTGTCAAGGATTAGTTGAGGCATACATTGATTACAAAAAAGAATTAGAAGATGTTACAGAAGATAAAGGAGTTAGTACAGATTGAAACAAAAATAAGAGATATATCTAAAAGAAGTAGGCTACCAGATATAGTTGATGCCAGAGTAATGTATTATTACTTAGCTAAAAAATACACAGGACTTAGTTATCATAGGATAGCAAGGTCAATAGATAGAGACCACGCTACCGCTTTACATGGTATGAAGTCTTATGGTAATTGGAATTTTGCATCACTCCAGTATAGAAAACAACTTGATAAGTTGCACGCTATAGAGCAGTTGATACCTGAAATTCAGGAATCACATATAGAGTCTGCAGATTTACATGAACTGTTTAAGGCTAGGAATATAGCTTTAAATTCACAGGTATCTGAGCTTTTAAATGAAATAAAGCAAAAGGATGCAGAGATTAAGAAGTTAAAGAATTGGAGGACTATTTAAACTATGAATTATGTTTTATATATTTGGAAGTTTGATACTAGTAATGATGTTAATGATTGAATAATGGAAGAAGAAAAGAAACCAGACGGTCGTAGAAACAATGGAGCTGTAAAAGGTGTCTCCAGAGGGCAAGGTAGACCTCGTAAGACCAAGAACAAGGACATTGATAAGATGACCTTAAACGCCTTAAAGAAAGCCTTTGGTAGCGAGGAGAAAGCATGGATAGAGATAGCTAAACTAGCTAAGGGAGGTTCTACCCAGCATATGAAGTGGCTACTAGAATATAGATATGGTAGACCTAAAGAGCAACAAAGTATACAGATAGACACTAAGATTAACATACCCGTGATTGAATTCGCAAAACCCGATACAATAGATATAACACCAGAAGATGAAAGAATCGAGCTTAATAGAGATGAGAAATAGAATTGATGTGCTAGAGAGTGCAGTTACATACTGCCTAACTACTATCAAAGAATTAGAAGGATACATACAAGCCAAAGCTGCAGAGAATGTAGAGGTTATTGATGCTGAAGAAGCTGTAATTGAATAAGGTAGAGCTACATGATAAGTACCAACCCTTATTTCATTCTGATAGCAGATACTTTGTTATTACTGGAGGTAGGGGTTCTGGTAAATCGTTCGCTGTAACGGTATTCTTAGCACTTCTAACGTACGCTTTAGATAACAGGATACTATTTACTAGGTACACCATGAGTTCAGCAGGTATGTCTATTATACCAGAATTCTTGGAGAAGCTAGAGTTGATGGGAGTATCAGATAACTTTGACGTAACCAAGGTTGATATTAAGAATAAAGCTACAGACAGTTCAATATACTTTAGTGGCATCAAGACTGCGTCAGGTGACCAGACAGCAAAGCTAAAGTCTATAGCAGGTGTAAATACTTTTGTACTGGATGAAGCTGAAGAGCTGGTAGATGAGGAGAGTTTCGATAAGATTGACTTCTCTATTAGGTCTAAGGATGCCACAAACAGGTGTCTGTTAATTCTAAATCCTACTACAAAGGAGCATTGGATATACCAGAGGTTCTTCCAGAATAGAGGCATACCTGATGGTTTTAACGGTACTAAGGATGGTGTAACATATATACATACAACTTACTTAGACAACATTGAACATCTCTCAGAGTCATTCGTTAATCAGTTAGAGCAAATGAAGGTGCGCAGACCTGATAAGTATAAGCATCAGATAATGGGAGGTTGGTTGCAACGTGCAGAAGGTGTAGTATTTACTGACTGGCAAGTAGGTTCTTATAACTCAGAGATGAAGCTAACTTGTTATGGCTTAGATATAGGATTTAGTAGAGATGAGTCAGTTCTTACAGAAGTATCAGTAGATAAGATAAGAAAGATTATCTGGGTCAAAGAACACTTTTACAAGAAGGGATTAGTTACTTCTAATATATACGACCTATGTGTTAGACACGCAGGTAAGAACCTTATAGTAATTGACAGTAGTGAGCCTAGGCTTATATCTGAACTAAGTACCAGAGGACTGAATGTTACTCCATGTATGAAGAAGAAGGGAAGTATTCTAGCAGGTATAGCACTTATGCAAGACTACAATATTGTACTTCAAGGAGAGAACTTAGTAAAGGAGTTTAACAATTATGTATGGGATGTTAGAGGTGTAAAGCCAAGAGATGCCTACAATCATGGAGTAGATAGTATGCGCTATGCTATTGAGTATCTGTTGCTTAGAACAAATCCTAAAGGAAGTTATGTAGTAAGTTAGGTAGTTACAGATATTATCTGTATATTTGAGCTTTCATAATGATATTTGTTTAGATTAATTGATGTTAAACCCTCTAGTTTTAGATTGCTAGGGGGTTTTTTTGTACGTTATAATGTCAGTGGAGTCAGTGGGGTCATATTTTTTACATATTTATTTGGTCATGTCATTTGGAGGTTGTAGATTTGTATAAACAATAAAACAAAACAACTATGACAAACGCAGTATTTACAATTATCGACAAGCTAGTATCTTCAGGAAAGATATTCTCAGCTAACTTCACTAAAGCAGATGGTACACTACGTACTATGAATTGCAGAGTAGGAGTACAAAAGAACCTTAAAGGTGTTGGCATCAAGTATGACACCCGTAAAGCCCATAACATAATCGTATTCGATATGATTGCAGACGGCTACAGAACTATCAAAACTGATAGACTTAACTGGATACAAGTAGAGGGTAAACGGTATAACTTTAACACACTGTAATTATCATGACAAAGGTAGCAATAGGTATTTTAATACTACTATCGAGCTGTGTAAGGACAGAAACTTGCATAGACTTAAAGACAAGATATTACCTTGAAGACGGTACATACTCACACAGCATAGAAGAGATGTGGTGCGAATAGAGGGAAAAAGATATAACTTTGAAACACTGTAATTATGACCAAAGAAGAGAAAAGAGAGTATGATAAGAAATATAGAGCAGCTAACAAGGAGAGATTCGCAGCTTACTATCAAGCTAATAAAGAAAAGATAAAAGCTAGAACTAAAGCTCGTGGAGAATCTATGAAGCATGAACCTGTAGTTTATTACTTACCAGAGCATCATTACGTAGGTGTTACTGATTGTTTATACCACAGATTAAACCACCATAGAAGTTTCCATAAACGTGTAACAGAGGGCTACGAAATTATATACACTGCTAAAGATATGACAAAAGCTAAAGCAGTAGAAAGATATATGCATTACGAGATGGGTTACAACGGTAAACATGGAGGAACTAAAGGATACTAACAACTAAATATAAGCAATATGGCATCAAGAAACGGTTACAAACGATTAGAAGAAGGGCAAGAGATGCCAAAGGATTTCTGGAATTACTTAGTGAATCCAATAACAGGCTTCTACTACTCTATACTACAGGATAAGGAGAAGATAGGAACACGATACATTAAACCAAATAACGGGGCTAATACAATGGGAAGATGAGAGAAAATCTAGTAGATAAGATATGGAACTGCACATCATGTGGAGCATACAATGCAGGTTCAAACGAATCATGCGGACAATGCAATCTTAGTAGGATTTCAATTCAATAGGGGACGCAATTCAATACCCCCCTGTCAATTCAATACCCCTTTGTGAATTCAATAGGGTATTTTTTTGTGCCTTTTTCCCCTTATTTAGACTCATTCCAGATAAGGAAATTTGCCGAAATAAAAGGATTTTTTGCAATGGTTAAAGGATGCAGTTTTTAGGTTGTATATATATTAAGGAATAAAGAAATTGTTTAGAACCATTATAAATAAGGAAATAAACCGAAATAAACCGAAATATATTTGTTCATGTTAAAAATATGCGTACATTTACACCATAGAAACAAACAAACATAAACACTATGGAAAATTTATTTATTTACTTACTAGTAGGATTAGCAGTTATTTTTTTACTATTATCATTTGAAACACTTGCAAAAGATTTTAAGTGTATAGCAAAAGATATAAGGCAAGCGATTAAGCCCGTCAAAATTTCAATGAACGTCAATAGCTGCAAACCTAACCAAAAAAAACAATCTAACCAAAGTATTAACCAATAAAAAAAACAATTATGGAAAATCAAGTAGAAAACATGCGAGCAATTAGAGTGAAATATCTACCACCTACTAACAATAAGGGAAGCCGCATTAAACTCATTGAGCAAATGTATCAAACCGCCGACACTGTGACACTATCTTATAATTATGCAATAGGAGACGGCACCGAACAAGCTATCCAATATTTACAAAGTAAAGGTATAAACATACTTGGGAAGTCAAATATAAAAGGTGAAACAATTCTTTTTTCTGACTCGTGGCAAAAGGGTAGCGATGATTTTATAACTATAAAAAATAAATAACATGATACAAGAAATAAATGACCCGCTGCACCTGCTTAGATTAGTAGAAGCGAAAAGAATAACACATGAAAGTTATCAATTAAGAATGGCAGCCGACAGGCTTAATATTCCAACCTATAAAAAAACGATATGAAAGAAATACATTTAAATTTTGGCGGGTTTTATCATTACCATGATGAGCATATCGACTCACTAATTGAGTGCTTTGAAATTAATCCAGATAGCGTTGATTATGCAGCAACTTACAAAGATTATGCAAAAGAATGGCTCAATACCTTTAATAGTGAGCACGATTTTGATTTTCAATTTATTGGCATTGATTCCCCCCGCTTTTATAACTATTCGACAGACAAAATAAAGGTTAATATTGACGCGTTGCAATGCCACATATTAAAAAGAGATTATACAAAAAACATTGATTTCATAACGTATGCAAATGAACGCTTAAAAAGCAGCAGCGGTTTTGTGTCTTTTTATGATGGATTAACAGACTTAAGACAAAAGGCAAAAGAAAACGATTCGGATTACATTTTGCTAATTGAGATGATTCTGGATTTTATAATTGATTCCAACGAACCTATTTTTATAAATGAATTCGAGATAGTACCACAATTAACATACAAAACAACATGACAAAACAAGAGCAAAGTTTGAACGAATGGTTGGAAGGTTATAAAAAAAGAATTGACCAATACAATGAACCAAAAAGGGTAGCCCATCGAAAAGAGATAGAAAACTATTTGAAAGCAATTGGTAACAAATTTAATTTAAGATAAAACAACATGCAAAAATATACACTTCAACAAAGAAAGCGTATAATATTTACCTTTATAACGCAACAAATCAAGTCAGGCAAACCAATTGATGATTGGCTTATGAAAGTAGCTAAAAACGGCTTTAAAACGTGGGATTTTGATTATATTTTAGGGCATATTAAACGCTATTATATAAACGTAGGCGGCTACAATGAAAGCAACGTGAATGAGGTAATAGAATTCGAGATAATGAAAGAAACTAATTGAACTAAATAACATGAAAGAAAATATACAAAGCATTTGCGAACTTATATTTACATTAAAAGAATATGAACGTAAACAAATTATATCTGTACTAATTTGCTCAATGTTAACTGAACAAAGCAATAAAGACGCAAAAGAGATTTACGATAATATTATAAACTTACTTAATAAATAAATTAAACTGTAATTTAATTAAACTAAAGCCTCCATTATTGGGGGTTTTTTTATGCGCTATATTCTGAGCGCTTACTGTAATTCAATGGGTTATGTTTAATAAAGGGGTTGATTGGTAGGTTTGTGTCCATCCTAAGGTACCTCACAGCCGATTTAAGCGACGTTCATGCATTTCTGGTACATTATATCCACTGAGGTTATTTAAGAGCCTTAGAGGGACTCTCACGGGATTAAAGGTTGGTTTGCTGTATTAACCACGTCTTCGCACATCAAATACATCTCCTAACGCCATCGGTTTAGAAATAATTACTTATATTTGTATTTATGAAGACAGAAGAAGAGAAAAAAGAAGCGAAAAAAGCTTATGCCAAAGCATACTATAATGCCAACAAAGAAAAAGCTGCTGCTTACTACAAAAAATATAATTCAAATCTAGATAATAAAGCTAAGAGGTCTGCTCAAGCTAAAGAATACGTAGAAGCTCAAAAGGATGGTTTGTTTACAGTTTACTGTTTGCCTGAAGAGAACTATGTTGGCATGACTACCTCCTTATACCAAAGACTTAGAGCGCATAAAAGCGTTAACCACAATAGAAATATCGAGGGTGCTTACGTTTTAGGTAAGTACAAAACTAAAAGAGAAGCTTTGGATGCTGAAGCTAGTTATCATGCTAAAGGATTTAAGGGTACTAACGGCTTTAAAAAAGGACATCAATTATGGCGAAAAAGATACGAGTAAGAAACTACAATGTTTATGCTGACGACATGGCTAAATGTATGAGTTGGTGTTTAGCTAATGGCATCAAGATATATATGTTGGGTGCCATAAATAGCGAGCATAAAATACAAATAAATAACAACGGTAAAGTTACAACCTCTCCCGAGGCATATTCTATAACTGACGCTACCGATAAAATCTGGGAAACTTACTGTTTCATGTACAGGTTAAATGCCACAAAGTGAATCAAATCTCCTATAGACAATCTGGCGTTGTATACTAAAGTATTTATATATATACTTATAGTAGTACTTATAGTATACTTATACTAACTGTAGTAGTATATATACCACTGTTGTTAGTATAAATTACTGTACTATTAACTACGTACCATAAGGTTGTAGTAATTATAATCTAGTATAAAGTTAGTATAAACTTAAGCTAACACCAAATAGTATATATAAGCGCAAACTTTCTATTCTTTTTTTTTCTTAGGCTACTAATCTTATGGCGA
>Ga0209195_1001703_pt1 | contig 14334 bp, 15 predicted proteins | sample COGITO_mtgs_1004_3_FD_184788 | JGI IMG/M metagenome (GOLD analysis project Ga0209195, IMG submission 184788) | Pelagic marine microbial communities from North Sea - COGITO_mtgs_100420 (SPAdes) (version 2) | ecosystem: Environmental > Aquatic > Marine > Epipelagic ...
GTAAGCCAGTAAACTACCAATAATCTAATAAAATAATGAGGTTTTTTTGGTGGTTGGTCTTTTTTTGCAGTATCTTTGGGGTCTAAATCGCGGGATAGAGCAGTAGGCAGCTCGTCGGGCTCATAACCCGAAGGTCGTTGGTTCGAGTCCAACTCCCGCTACAATCGAGTCATCAGAAATGGTGACTCTTTTTTTTGCAGTAAACTTAAGTATACAAAGGGTTTAACAATGTATTAGTTGTGTATTAAACAGCTGATATTTCTAACTTTTTTATTTAAAAACTAACAAGGTTAAAAACCAAATATACTCAAAACTGACAGTAAAAACAGCTGAAACTGACAGTAATATTGTCAGTAAAAGTCAAAAAAAATACCCCAAAAGTTTTATAAACCTCAACCTCTTGTCTGAATAATATCACTTTTCTTTTGTGGGTGTTCTTCGTGATATGATGTATAACCCACACCCTACAAATATCTAATTATTTTAAATTATGGTTGTTTTGTCTCGTTACATCTTATTATAGGTTTAAGTATCTGTAAAACAGAGAGTTATTAGATATGTAAACCCCCTGTTTTGTTTATGGTTATAAAACTTCGTTTAGAGGCTACCTTTTATCTCCTTCTGTAAACACCAAAACTTACTTTTTCGATAAGTTCAAAATCTATAAATCGTTTTAATATATCACTTAGAGTCCTATCCTTTATACCTAATACTTTCGCTTTTTCTAAGATTTCAGACCGTTTGAAAGTATCTTTTGTTTCTATCCAATTATACAGAGTTGTTTGAGTAGTGTTTAACCTCTTAGAGTTTTTAGTTAATCTATTAAGCATATTTGTACCGTGAATTAAGTAAACATCTTTAACTAAACACATCGCTGTGTCAAAATCATCATCAGAACAAGTAATCTCTGTGTTATTACATCTAATTGCCGATAGTGTCATTGCTATTTTGAAGCACATTAGACCTAACCTATAAACTATTCCTGTTATATTTTCATCATAGAGAGCCGTATTATGTCTTAATAATTCCTCAAAGGTATTGTCCAATTTAACTCCTTGTTCTTTAGTCATACTAAACTTTTGATTAGTATTACTTTTAAATTTATCACATAAATCTGCACTATAATCCTCAAATATTTCTTCGTTACTTTTAATTAACCCTGATGTATATGTTCTTTTCCATTTGGGTTCCACGTTAAATGAATAAAATAAACATCGGCTAAAAAGTCCATCTTGAACAGATGTCATTAATAAGTCCAATTGATTGGGAGTTCCTGTTAGAGCAAGACTAAATTTGGGTTGTTTGATTTCTGAGTATTCGAGGTTAGTTTTTCTACTTTGAGATATTACCTCTGATTGAAACCCTTTTCTAATTATATTAGAGAAGCCACCCCACTCTTGTTTTAAAGCATTAGTTAGTGCATCTGCCTCAGTTTCACAAATACAGCCCATACCCTCATTGTCCTCTAAGTGTTTTATTATCATAGATGATGAGGTGTCACCGGGGATAAAAAACATTTTAGCTTTAGGCTCTTCGGGTTCTATTAGCGCATCAATAGCTTGGTCTGTTTTAGCTTTTTTCACTTTTAAATCAAATAATCTTTTTTCTCTTTTATATTCTTTAAAATCCTCTCTACTTTGATTAAGTAAAAAGTCGTGATAACAATCACCTAATTGCTTACTATACTTCATTACACCTTTGCCACTTGCAGGAGGGGCTATGATAATGCTAAATAGGTTAGGGAATACCTTGTTATTGGCATATAATCCTGATATATTATGAAGTCCTCCACTAATAATAGAGAGTGCAGAAGTGAAAAATACATCGCGCTCTCGTCCATTAAATACATTACAAGCTTCTTTTAATGTGGGAGGTAGATTATCGTAAATTTCATCCGATATTAAAGGGCTGTTTTCCTGTGATTTATACAAATGTAATTTGGCGGGTTTGGCAGGTTTGGCAGGTTTGGCGAAGCTACCTCTTTCGTTTACATTATTTCTGTAAACACTTTTTATTGTTCGTTCTATCTCTTCTTTTGTTAATGTATTGTCGCTGTAGGAGTAAGCATAGTTTATGACATCATTCATTTTAAAGTCAAAACGATTAGCATTACAAGCATATAAATGAATAAAGCTGTTTCTATTACCTTCAATGAATTCTTTTTTGTTTGAAGTAAAGTCCCTTACCCAATCTAAATCCCTTTGAGATTTTGTCTCATTGTTTGGAAATCCTTGAGCAATAAAAACCTCAGCGTTTTCATTAAGATATAAGTTAGGGTCATATGACACAAAACAGAGTCTTGTAACATCTTTTACCTGAACATCAGAAACGACACCTACTAACTTATCATAATACTCCCTAAGCGAATTATGGGTGTATTCGTGGGTATCGTAAGTGTTATCAGTTTTGATAAATACTTTTAATCCATTTCCTGACGGACTAATAAAAGCAGCGAAGGTATAAGGGGTACTGATAACTTTTGCTTTTAATTCCTCTACATTATCAATGTAGTCATAATCTAAATGCAGTAGATTTGTGTAAGAGTCAAAATGTTTTTTTGTTCTTCCTCCTTTAAAAGTTGCTGAGACTGTAAATACAGGTAGACCCCCTTTAATATCACCTGCCTTTTCACTATCTCCATTATTTAAATGAAATCTAATTTCATCTATTTTATTTTTCCAATGCTGTGTTTTGATTTTTTGAAGTACTTCCTGAATATCTTCTATTTCTCCTTTTGACTCATAAACTGAGTCCATAAAATTAATTTTTATCATTATGTTATTGTTTTAAATTTAATTTGCCAAAGCTGCCAAACTTGCTATTCCTGCCATTTGAACGACAAGTAAAATATTTGAAATTGGACAGTTTTTTTCCTTCTCCCATTTTGGGAGGCCTTATTAGATAAACACCTACTATTATTCAGTAGTCATCAAGATATATTTACAATTATTTTACATCATTGACATTAGATTTATGCCAACTAAAATTGATAATGAAGTAGAAAATTTGTATCTTTGAGGTGCTTAAAACATCAAGTCAATGGTTTTCGATATCGGTCAATTCTGTTGACTTTTTACATTTACAAAGGTTGGAGAAATTATTCTAAAATACAAAGTAAGTTATCAACATAAATACCTGATAATCAATTGTCTAACTCTCGTATATTCATAGTCTAATCCTCGTCTATCACTTGTTGAAATGGAACTTTATGACTATTTGAATTAACTTTTAATTCTCTATATTTTTAGAAGGAATTTAGTGGTTTTTATAATTCAGAGGAACTAAGTTATCTTTTGCTCCAAAATTGGCAACTATATAATTCTAAAAGTAAAGTTATCAACATTATTTTTTCTATTTTCGAATAAATTAGATTCAAAATAAAAGCTCAATGTCAAAATATTAAGACTTTTAGAAAAATATATATTAACTGAATTACCTAAATACATACTACTTATTAATCGACTCTAGAAGAAATCTTAAGAGAAATTGTTATTTGGAGGAACACCATATTGTACCTAAGTCTATTTACGGTAAAGGTCTTATGGATGAAAGTCATTCAAATGGAATGAATGATTTTACTAACTTGATAAAATTATCAGCAAGAGAACACTTTGTTGCCCATTGGCTTTTACACAGAGCTTTCCCCAAAAACAAAAAATTACAAGGTGCTTTTTGGGCTATGTGTTTATTATCTCCATCTCAAAAAAGAAATTATGTACCATCATCAAGAGCATTTAAAGAAGCAAGAGAAGCTCACGTAAATTCATTAAAAAAATCTGTTGCAATGTACAGTTTTGACGGTAGTCTAATTGATAGTTTTAATTCAATTACAGAAGCCTCAGAAACAATGCAATTGTTAGAAAATAGTATAGGTCAAGCAGCTAATGGCAAAAGTAAATCTTGTGGAGGATATCAGTGGAGGTTTTATGACACTAATCCTAAAAGTTCAATTGGAGAATACAAAGAAATCCAAGGAAACAGTGTGCCTGTAGCACAATACAATTTAGATGGAGTTTTAATTCAACATTTTAAGAGTTTTGAAGAAGCTGAGAGAGTTCTCGACATTAAAGATTCTACTATTAGAGCCGCAATAAATAGAGGGAGTAAGCCTAAAAATTTAAATTATTTTTTTAGGGCATTTGAAAAACAACAATATATACCTGAAATAATAAATAGCTATATTGAGCCCTGTTCATCTGATTCAAAAGCTATAGTTATGCTTTCTTCAGATTATACATATTTCATAAAAAGATTTAGATGTATCAAGTATGCGATGTCTTTTTTGAATAAAACAGGGAGAGAAACAATTTCAAGAGTTTGTAATGAGAAGAGAATGTCCTCTCTAGGTTATGGTTGGATGTGGGAAGACGATTATGACTTAGATTTACCTAAAAAAGATTTTAATGAAGTTAAGTTATATGAACATTCAAAACCTATAAATTGTTATAATCTCGATGGCAAATTTATTAAACAATTTTCATCCGCTTCAATAGCAGAAAAGATTTTAGGAGTTTCTAATATCTCAAGAGCTGCCACAAAACCTTATGGTATTTCTAAAGTTTTTCAATTCAGATATTTTAGTGAAGTTCAATCAAACAATAATATTAGTTCTACTAAATTGTCAGAAAATAAGCCTAAAAAAATTTTAAAGATTGATATTAAATCACTTTGTTTAATTGAAGAATTTGATAGTATAGCTGAGGCTGCAATTTCAACAGGAAATATTAAAAACAGATTTAATATTTCTAATTGTACTAAGGGAAAAAGAAAAACAGCTTATGGATTTATTTGGAAGAATAAGTTCAACTGATATTCATTATATTTGATAAAAAAGGTATGAATCCATTCAAAATATTAAATCAAGGAGATAAATATTCAAAGAAAGATTTATCTACACTTTTAGAGCAACCAACTCTATCCTTAGTTAGAGAGGGGCTGTATCATTGTAAAAATTCAGAATCAACTCTATTTTTTGTTGATTTAGAGAAAAAAGGAAAGGAAGAAAGATTTCATTTTGATGATTTCTTTCAAGAAGATTTTTTTCATTGGGATTCTCAAACTACTCAACATATTAATTCTCCTAAAATTCAAGAAATAGTTACAGGAAAAAGAACACCACATCTATTTGTTAGAATAACACCAAAAATCAAAAGCATTACTCAAAAGTTTGTTTATTGTGGACGTCTTGTATATTCTGAACACGAGGAAAATACCTCAAAACCTGTTCATATAGTATTTCAAAATATAGATTATGATGATTTTTCTGAAAATGAAGATTTATTAGATATTTATTTGTGGAAGCCAAGTAAGATAGGTAAGACAACCAAATCAAAAATAGATAAAACGGGAGTAGTTTCTAAAAGAAGAAAACAAGTTTACAAAAGGCCAAATGAAACTGAAAGAAAAGGTTTAGTAACCTCGAGGGTTGGACAGGGTTTTTATCGTCAACAAATAGTTGAGAAATGGGACGGAAGATGTCCTGTGTCCAACTCTAATATAAAACAAATATTAATATCTTCACATATAGTCCCTTGGTCTGAATCAAATGATATTGAGCGTTTAGATAGTGAAAATGGGATTTTATTATCTCCAAATATTGATTCACTTTTTGATAAACATTTAATTAGTTTTGAAGATAATGGAAGTATAATTATATCATCAAAAATAGATGAAGTAAATCGAATGTCATTGGGGATAAACCCACAAATAAAAATACCTGTAAGTGAAGGAATGAAGAAATATCTTAAGAGGCATAGAGAAAGGTTCAATGAAAAAAATTAATGTAGTTTGTGGTGTAATAGTTAAGGATAATAAATATTTAATTACTCAAAGAGGTGATTCCAAAAACTTAAATAAATGGGAGTTTCCGGGAGGTAAAGTAGAACCTTTTGAAAATATTTTTGATGCAATTAAGAGAGAATTAAAAGAAGAATTAAGTATAGAGGTTACACCAATTAAAAAATTATTGGAGTATAACTACAAGAAGTATAATTTATGTTTTATTGAATGTGCTTTAGGCTCAAATAAGATTATTTTAAACGAACATTTAAACTTCACTTGGATTAGTAAAAAAGAGTTTGAGATTTATGATTTCTTAGAGGGAGATAATATCTTTATAAATTCATTACTAACTAAACCATAGGCATATCTTCTTCTTTTAATTCAGTTATTTCTAAACCTCTTAAGTAGGATAGACTTACATTTCTTATATTTGACTATGAAAAAGTTATTTCTCTTATTTTTTTTACCTATTGTTTGTTTTGGGCAAGAGGATATTGAAAGATATAAAGTTTATAAAACTTCAAATATTTATACATCTATTTTGTTAGATACTTCCACAGGGCAAACTTGGCAAATTCAAATTGGGATTAGCGATAAATCTAAACGAATGAAATATGTATTAAGTGATACTAAACAAGCATATACATCAGAAGAGGTTGAAGAAAAATGGAATGAAAGAATTGAAGAAAGAATGAAAGATTGGGAAGAGGAATACAATAGTAAACCTGACTCCATAGTAAGTGCTGAAATGAAATTATATTGGAAGCCTTACACTTTGAAAGAAACTATAGAAAGAGAACGCATATCACAAAATGGAAGATTTAAACTATATCCAACAGAAAATACTTACAATTTCATAATGGTTGATGTAATTGATGGTAGAACTTGGCAAGTCCAATGGAATGTTAATGATGATAAAAGATTATGTTACAGAATTTGGTAACCTAAACCATAGACATATCCTCTTCTTTTAATTCAGCTATTTCAAGTCCTCATAAATAAGTTAAAAGAATTATTTAATTTTTGTAATCTACCAAGTATAAAAACATATAAATAAACAAGAATTTTTGAAAGACCTAAGCGACATATTTGAAATTCAAAAAACTTGTGAATATAAAGGAGAAGTTTATCACGTAAGAGATAATGGATATATATTTCGACTTAGAAAGTCAAACAAAAGAAAAAGACCCTTAGATGAAATATGGACAAATGGTAAAATTAATAAACAAAGAGGTTATTTAAGCTTCTCTTCTGAAGCTGTTCACAGAATAGTAGCTTCAGCTTTTCATAAAAAACCGTCCAATAAACACGTTGTTGACCACATAGATACTAACAGGCAAAATAACAGGCCTGAAAATTTAAGATGGGTTACAAGGTTTGAGAATATTCTATTAAATCCAATCACTCTTAAAAGAATTATTTATAAATATGGAAGTATTGATAAATTCTTTGAAAACCCATCTTCACCAAAAGATGGTCAACTCGAACAGACCTATTCTTGGATGCGAGCCGTTACGAAAGAAGAAGCTGAAACCTGTCTCAATAATTTAGAAAATTGGGCTAAACAGGATAAAATTCCGAGAGGTGGTCAGTTAGGAGATTGGATTTTTCGTAAAATAAATTCTGATGAAGAATCTGAATCAACTAATTATATTAAATCTATGACTCCTAATGCTGCACAAGAAAGAGTTTTTTTGAATGACAAACCTAATGAGTTTCCTTGTACACCAAAAATTATTGAAGCTAACCCACTAAAAACATATTATAATAATATAAAAGAGGGTGATGTTTTTTTTAGGAATAATAATCGGCAATATGTGGTTGTTAAAAGAGAATTTTCTAAAGACAAAAAATCAATATTGGTGTTAACAAGAGCGGATTACAAATACAAAGAAAATAAAGATGGTGAGCAGGTTGCTATACCAATTTCTAATATCAAAGATGATTTTTCTTATGATGATTTACCACACTCACTTAACTACGTTAATTTTCATAATAATTTGTATGTACACTCTAGAGAAACAGGTTTTCTTCCGAAAGAATACCTCGAAAAAATATTTGATGACTATACACTATAGAAATAAACCTAAACCATAGGCATATCCTCCTCTTTCAGTTCAGCTATTTCTAAACCTCTTAAGTAGGTTAGACTTACGTTTATAGATGAATGTTATTATAACTTTTATACTGATAATGGCTTAGACAAAATAAAGACAGTTAATATTCCTTTACCTAATTATTCTGTAGCTAGGAATTCATAGAATCAATAGAATAATTTTCTTGTGAAAATTCATTAAGAATCAGAATCTTATTTGTTATTGTTTTGGTCTTTTCTTAAATAACTATAAAGACCAAACCCTAAAGCAGCGGGAATATAAATGTGTATTTTATTTTCTCCTCTTGTAAAATAAACAATTGTAGCCATCAGTCCAAATGCTAATAGTGCCGATAGTGCAATAGCACCAATTTTTGATTTAATAAAATCTTCCATTTTTTTTTTCAAATATAACAAATTTTATAGATTTATGTTAAATATTAAACGCTTTTAGAGGTGTATTATTCAAATCGAGTTTTAATTTACAGTATAATATTTACTATTAAATTTGATTTGTGTTAGTTCTGATCAAAATGACTAATTTAGAGATAATAGATAAATTATTAAGTTTTATATTTACTTAAAACATAAAATATTATGAGAAAACTATTGTTTATTTTACTATTAATTTTTCTTAACTCTTTTTATTCAATGTCACAAAATATTGACATTAACGAATTTGTCAAAAATAATTTGGTTATTGACAATGGTAATAATTTTATTGAAATAAAAAAAATTGAAGATTTAATTGATAAAAAAGGATATATTAAAAACTTTTTAAATGTTAGTAAACAATTTCCACAAGATTTAACTTTTCGACCTAATCAAATAAAAAAAATTGCTAAGGATTTGTTTTTGAATCAAAATACTTTATTGTATGTAAAAAATGACTTAAGTGCTATGTTGGTTTTTGAAAAATCAAGTTTGCCTTTCAAAATGCAAAGGAAATACGAAAAAATTTTGTGCACTAAGACCAAAAATTTATATGAAAGTTTCGCTCAAGTATTATCACATAATTGTGGCTTAAGAGAAATTAATGACTTTAAATATTTTATATCTGAGGTGAAATTAATTGAAGATAAAGGACTTGATTTAGGACTATATAAGTGGTCAAATCAATATTGGATAGAAATTGATGACTTTAATTGTCATATAACTTTACATTCTGATATCGGATTGAAAGTTGAGGATGTTCTAAAGATAATAGGTAAATAAGATATTGAATTAAAACAATCATAAAAAGGGTGTATACATTTTAAAAATCAATGACGAACAGAAAGAAATGGTTCTGAAGTTTATAAAGGATTAAGTGTTTTAAATACATCAAATAAAGAACCTCCCTCTCAAGGAGGTTTTTCTTTTACTGAATAATCTCAATCTGAAACTCTATCAGCAATTTATTGATGTTTAACTAAAAACCATAGGCATATCTTCTTCTTTTAATTCAGCTATTTCTAAACCTCTTAAGTAGGTTAAACTTACATTTCTTATATTTAGAGTATGAATAATAAATATAAACTTCTATTAAATATTACTGTAATTCTTATAATAGCTAATATTTTAATCTCATTTTTCACAAACTTGTGGAAAGAAACAAACTACCCCGATTATATAAATTCAATTTTATTTCTTTTATTGATTTTACTTGCCTCCCAAGTTTATTCGAAAAAGAAAGACTAAACCATAGGCATATCTTCTTCCTTCAGTTCAGCTATTTCTAAACCTCTTAAGTAAGATAGACTAATATTTATTATATTATATGCCTTGATTTCCATATATTTAATTCACTCTAGTTAGATAATTTGTTGGTTTAATTGATGAAATGATTTAGTTATTTTAACTGAAAAATTTATTTTTTCTACAAACATAATACAAGCTTTTTAAGATAATATTATAAAATAATAATTATGGGAATATTTAATTTTCTAAAAAAAAATAAAAATTTTGAAACTGATAATGGTTTGAATAAATTATATGGAGAAAACGGGAGGGGCTCTTTGGAAGAAGAGTATTTTAAAACTAATGGTATAAAAAATGGGAAGTTTATTTCATACGATGGTTTGGGTTCAATAAAAGCAGAGGGTGATTACAAAGATGGAAAAAAAGAGGGTAAATGGACTTATTGGTATGATAGTGGAAAATTACACAAGAATTACAATCAAGGAAGAATTATAAAAAAAGATAAATTAATACGAGAATGGAAAGATTGTAAAATAAAAATAGAAAAAGCAGGAAAAGGAAGATTCAATTTGATAAAGGGAGAAATTAAAATTGCACTCCCAAAAACAATTGATGTCAAAAAAATAAACAAAGAAGAAGCTGTAAAAATTATTAATGAGTACAATCCTATTCTTTCAATTTATAATAGATATTTTAAAATAAAAAAAACTAGAACCAACAAAAATAGACTTGGAGGCAGCCCCGAACATATATCTACTATATCACACAAACTAAAAATCATTGAATTGCTTGAGGATTATAATAAAAATCCTGAAAGGGTTAGGGAAAATGCATTTAATTTGGACTACTTTAAAGTTGCTTTTGTTGAACGGATCATAGAGAAAGCAGGTTATGGGACAAGTGTATATAAAAATCGATTGAAAGAGTTTAATGCCCTAATAATGATTTTTGATGAGATAGATAAATTACCTGATGGGGAAAGAATTTATTTTGAAAATGATGAATTAAGGATAGCTAAACGTCCATTAGATAAGAATTTAAATTCAAATCAACCTAGGAAAGACTTTGGAGAATCATACGAAAATGGACAAGTAAAAAGAAAAGGAGAGTTGATTTGGAATATAGAACAACAAAAATATGTTCAAGTTGATTTGTGGACCTCCTATTGGGAAAACGGAAATTTAGATGCCAAGGTTTTTTTTAATTCAAATGGTGAAGCAAATGGACCATATATATGCTACTTCCCAAATGGAAATATTTCGGAGGAAGGTTTTTATTTGCTTGGAAAGCAATTTTCACTTTGGAAGTTTTACTATGAATCAGGAAAAATAAAATCAGAAGAAAATTTCAATGAACAAGGCATTGTAAATGGTGAAATAAGGAAATATTATGAAAATGGAAAAATTCTAATTGAGGGGAACTATGAAAATGGAGAGAAAATAGGAAAATGGAAGCTATACAAAGAAAATGGCGAAATAGAATTTGAGGCGAACGACCCTGATAAAATTAAAAAATTTATTGAAGGTTATATTCCAAATATCACAAACGAAGAATTACAAAAAAAAATAGATTTAAATCAAAATGAAGTGGAGGTTGAGCAAATTAATGAAGTATTAGAAACTAATGAAAAAGAAGAAATTGCCCAAAGGCTTTATCACCTTGAAATACAAAAAAAAGGAACCGAAATATTACTGAAGGACATAGATAAAAGTGGTGTTGAATATGAGCAAAAAAAATCATTCAGAAATTATCTTAATAAAGAAATAGATACTTTGAACAAAAAATTAGATGATACAAAAGCATCATATTCAGAGAGAAGAAGCGAAACATCAGACGATCCAAAACCCTAAACCAAAGTTATCTTTTTCTTTTATTGAATAATCTCAATCTGAAACTATGTTCCCAATTTATTGATGTTTAGCTACTAACCATAGGCATATCTTCCTCTTTCAATTCAGCTATTTCTAATCCACGTAAGTAGGTTAAACTAACATTTAAACTTGAGTGTCCCATTGCCTTTTGCAGCTTGGTTAATGACCCTGTTCTTTTAAAAATTTCTATAGCTCCTGTGTGTCTAAATGAGTAAAGAGTTTGTCCTTGTTCAAGTGTCTTTGATTGTTTCTTAAAACGACTCCAAAGGGTCTTAAAATAGTCATTGTTTAAAGGTTGAGGTTTGTTTGAAAAGATATTATGATGAGGTTCTCCTTTTACCAATAGTTCTCTAATATATGTTGGCACAGGTACAATTCTATTTCTACCTGATTTGTTTCTATTACCTGATAAATGAATGTATTTAAGGTCATCTGAAAAATCAGACCAAGTAAGTTCTCTTATCTCTCGATGAGGTCTTAAAAGACATCCATAAGTCATTAAACAGCATAGGTAAAGTTGTTTGTTATATCCTTTAATAGCTTCAAGTATTTCATTGATATTATCAAAGGGTTTATGCAGCGTAGAGGTTGGCTTCTTTAGTTTTACACTTTGAACTAAATGAGGTTTAAATTCAGTTAATAACGGACTTAAAGTAGATTTTACGGTTCGTTGTGTCTTTGCGCTCCAATTAGGTCTTACAAGGAAGTTTTTAATGTGTAAGGGTTGTAATTTATCAAGTGTAAGGTTCTTAACCTGATGTTCTTTCTCATAACGTTTCCATAGTATCACAATGCGTTTAGCATCCTTTATAAAGCGTTCAGAACATCCTTGCTTTACCTTCATCTCAACGCCCTGTTTAAGTGCTTTAATGACTGTTACAGGAACTTCTTTAACTATCTTTTTCTTTGACTTTGGTCTCCAACCTTCTCTCAACTTTAGTTCAAATGCAGCTTTGAGTAGGGGGGGGTTATCGATACACTTTAATTTTATTTCAATAGCCTTACCGTTCCAAAATCTGTAACGTGTGTTGTTGTAATATACATTAATAAATACTTGTTTTTTGTCTTGACCAATTGTTACATTAAAAGAGTTCATACTGTCAGTGTTTACTGTCAGTTTTAAAAAATAAATTAGTAGTTAGATGGAAATCAATTGTTTACAGTAGGCAGCTCGTCGGGCTCATAACCCGAAGGTCGTTGGTTCGAGTCCAACTCCCGCTACTAAAACAATAAAACGGTTATACTATTATAGTGTAACCGTTTTTGATTTATATCTTTCAATGATTGCCAGGTACAATTCATTTTTATCCTTAAAATTTACTATGTCTTGATTCTCAACAGGTTTAATATTGTGATGGCTCCACAAGGCCAACTCTATTATAATCGGAGTTAATGAAAGTCCTTTTTCAGTAAGAATATAGTGATTAGTTTTTTGGTTATTAGGTAATTTTTGTTTGACAATAAAACCTATTTTTTCAAGTGTTTTTAACCTGTTAGATAAAATACTTGGTGCAATTGATTCATCGCTTTCGGAGAACTCTTTAAATGTTTTTTTTTGTTCTAATAGCATCAACTTTATAACAACAAGGGTCCATTTGTCTCCAACAATATCTAATGCAGAAGTTACAGGACAGGTACACCTAAAAAACGTATTAAATATTGACATAATTATTAAAATATAATTATTACTATCGTTTTAATAGTAATTTTATTATTTTTGCTATCGATTCAAAAGTAATAATAAATAATCAATCATATGAATAAAAAAGTATTGTTAACAGGTATTTCAGGTTATATCGGGAATCACTGTGCCGTGGAATTATTGAAAAATGGGTATTCAGTCCGTGGATCCCTTAGAAGTTTGTCAAAATCTCAAAAGGTTATTGACGCAATTAAAAATGAGACAGACCCAGAAGACAATTTAGAGTTTTGTGAGTTGGATCTACTAAAAGATGATGGTTGGGATGATGCAATGAAGGGGTGTGAGTTTGTAATGCATGTAGCCTCTCCATTTATCAATATCGAGCCAAAAGATGAAAATGAATACATAAGACCTGCAGTCGACGGTACAATGAGAGCACTAAATGCTGCTAAAAGTGCAGGTATTAAAAGGGTTGTTTTAACTTCATCAATGGTTTCTATGTTAGAAAATGCTGATAAATCTATCAATGTCGATTCGGAATCATGGACAAACGTAAAAGCGAAAAATGTTTCGGCATATGCAAAAAGTAAAACCTTGGCAGAGCGTGCTGCTTGGGACTTTATTAATGCTCAAACTGATGCTACACCAATGGAACTTTCAGTTGTGAATCCAGGGCCTGTTTTTGGTCCAACTCTTACGGGTGATTTATCAGGAGCTTCAATGGGTATGTTTAAGCAAATGATGTCAGGAAAAATGCCAATGGTTCCACAAGCTGCAATTAACATGTCTGATGTTCGAGATATTGCTAAAATTCATGCACTGGCTCTTGAAAATGAAAAAGCAAACGGAAAAAGATTTATTGTTACAACTGAAGAACCTTTCGCTTTTCAGGAGGTGGCCAAAATACTTAAATCCAATGGGTATGATAAAGTAAGTACAAGATTAGCTCCAAACTTTTTACTAAATTTTATTGGTAATTTTGATAGAGAAGCAAAAAGTATGAGATCTTTTGTTGGCAAAACATATAATGGTGATGTATCCTTGACAATGAAAACATTTGATTGGAATCCCATACCCTTTAAAAAGACTGTTTTGGATACTGCAAAATCAATTGAATCCTATCTTAACAAGGTTGATTAATAGTAAAGTTTAAATCATGATCAACAATCATCTTCCAAAATAAGATTAATCACTTTTAATGTGTTTAAAAAATCTCTTGGAGTTAAACTGATGTTCGATATTTCAATAGAGTTATCTACTAAAAC
>Ga0209195_1001710_pt1 | contig 14276 bp, 11 predicted proteins | sample COGITO_mtgs_1004_3_FD_184788 | JGI IMG/M metagenome (GOLD analysis project Ga0209195, IMG submission 184788) | Pelagic marine microbial communities from North Sea - COGITO_mtgs_100420 (SPAdes) (version 2) | ecosystem: Environmental > Aquatic > Marine > Epipelagic ...
GTCAGCGACCTGATCACTGCGCAACAAGCCTGACTGGTAGAGCTGGGAAAGCAGCTGAACTACCTCACCCTGACCAGGGGCATTGTGGGGATCAATATCGAGCGCACGCTGCCACGCATCTTCTACGGTTTCGGCATCCTCGAGATAACAGATGAAACGATACGCCGCAGGGCGAACTCGGAAAAACCGGTGACCCAACTTATCACAGACAACATACCATGGCTCGCCACGAAACATCTGACGTATCATCTCCACACCCGGCAACAGGCGCACATGGCTACGGCTTATCCGATACCAGGACTCATCGAAAACCGTCCTCTGTTTCATCATCAAGTGAGTTGGAACTCAGCAGCAAGCTTAGAACACAAGCGCTATATCCAAAGTTTCATACGCAGGAAATTCAAGCTGCGATGGAGGTAAATCCATGCGATGGAGCGTTTATTGATCTCGATCTTACATACGCCACTCATTCCGGGCCGCCACCATGCTTCTGGAGTATCCACTACCGATACTCTGACGCGGAAATCCGTACCGGTATCCTTGACGATGGCTACTGGCTCATAGGTATCGAGCAGCACGTTAAAGCGTTCATCGGGACGTGAGGTGAATGCAATGCGCCCTTCCATCCCCTGTTCAAGGAAATGAATATCCCTCTCATCGACCTGCAGCTCACCATAGAGGTCTGTGATCTGGACAATACGTAATAACTTCTCGCCAACTTCAGTGGGTGAAGAGAGCCGCTCCTTCAAATCACCTTCGACAATGATGCCATCAAAGGGTGCACGGATTTCTGTGCGGGCAAGCTGGTAGCTGACCACTTTCAATTTGGCATTTGCTTGTTCAACGGCTAGCTGTGCGAGCTTCATCTGTGACAAATCCCCCTCTGCCTCATATTTGCGGGCTTCCGACGAGCTGCGGTCAAGCTCAGATTGCAACTCCGTCTTGCGCATGACCAATTCACGCCGATCCAAGGTCGCCAGTAGCTGACCGGCTTTGACCACATCTCCCACGTCGACTTTCACGGTATCAATGAAACCAGAAAAGGGCGCTGTCAGATCAGCGGATGCTTCGGTGCGCAGAATGTAGGATGCCTTTACTTTGTGAGTAATGGGAATAACGCAGCAGAGCAAGAACCCCAATAAAAAGACCAGCCCAGTAAGCTTCCAGCCAGTGTGGCGATAGCCCAGCAGCAATGCAAAACGCCTGCGAACAGATCGCCATGCCCTCGCGCCCAGCCAGCCTGATTTATCATGCAGGGTCACTAGCTGCGGACTAACGAGATCGAGAACCACACGTAATGCATCCATTCTTTCTTGGTTCATCCCTTCAGACTCGGCAGAATACTCCACGGTAACAGCGCCATGGACCTCGCCATCTTTGCGTAATGGCAGTGATACCATTTTACAGTTTCCATGTGATTGGGAAAAAGCACGGTGCTGTTGATTGATCTCTGCACCGGCAACGGGCGGGATGCCTACTTCACAATCCTGCTCTGCAGCCTCATCCATGGCACGTGCCAAGGCTGCTGCGGTCTCGGTGTCATTGCGAACCCGTCCACCATGATTGGTCGCGATCAGCTCCATGAGTCCTTTTTTACGCCATCCGAGTGTCACACGCATGGCATTGAGCTGAGAGTCCAGCTCATTACAGAGCCTAATGGCGGCCTCACCAAAATGAACTGACTCACCAATCATAAGGCCCAGATCAACCACCTGTGAAATTTCGTTTAACGAGTTCTCCGAGGTTTCAGCTTTGCGCTGTGCAGAGAATGCTGCCGCCGCCACTTCGACAAAGTGACCGAGGTGGGCCTGCTCAGTCTCATTCAAAGCCGATGTCCGGGCTGCCACTAGCGTGAGCCCAGGCCCTCCCGTGGCTGTTATTTTTATGGGCTGAATCAACCAATATTCACCCTCGAGCTCAATGAGCTGGGCTTCGTGGGGATTGCCCATGATGGCCTTACGGATGGCAAGTGGAGCCGATTTCAAATTGCTCCCTGCGCTGGTACCGTGGAGCCTTATTGATTTGGCCTCAACTTGCAACACGACACACTGGCTGAGATGCCAGTCATCAGCTGCGGCTTGCGCGAGCTTGTTCCAGAAATCTGAAGGATCGTTATCCTTATTGAGAATATCCTCTAGATTCATTTGGCGCTCCCCATATTAGGTAGTTTCACTTTCACCCGGAGACCTGGTTTGATCTTGCTCTCGCGGTTATCAAACTCAAACCTGACTCGATACAAACCACTACGGGAGTCAACCTGCGGGTCAATAAATACTAATTTGGCCGTCTGCCCGCCCACATCGGGGAGCTCCGGAAAGATTACATCCGCCTCCATGCCCAACGCGAGAGAGGCGAGGTATTTTGTCGGCAGATAGAACACCAACTTCATTTTCGATGCGTCAATGATTTCAAACATCGGCTCCACGCGTCCGATTGCCTCACCTGGGTCCTTGAGCCGGTGGACAACTATTCCGGCAACTGGAGATTTGATGATTCTCTGATCGACTGAGTATTGCGCCATCTCCTGTTCGACCTTCAGCCTTTGTAGCTCGACTTCTTTTTCCAGCAGGAAAGATCTTTTCTTCATCTGTTTTTCAAACAGCTCCAAGGCCGTTTTTTCATCTTCCGTGGCCTTGACAATCATATAGCCCAGCCGCTTGACCTCCAGCTTTTCTCTTGTGGCAAAGAGTGTTGCCAAGACCTGGCCCTCCTCCACCACATCGCCTTCCTTGACGGCAACGCTGTCTACAATTTCCTCCACAGCTGAGCTTATGGTAATCCTCTCTTCCGGCTGGCTAGAGCCTTCCACCCAGACATCAGCATGGCAAACGGAAACCCAGCAGACGAATATTTGAATAATAATGAAAAATCGATTCATGATGTGTAATAAGCCACTATTACCCACTTAATCTGAAAAAAGTCAAGCTCTTCAGTTATCCTCTTGGTTGGCGAGCATGAGTGCGACTTCCACATCCTTGTCAGAAATACCCAAACGATCAAATATCTGCCCAGAAGCCAACCAGACCGAAATAACCGATTTGCTCAGTGCTGCCTGGGTAAGTACGACCTTTTCATCTGTATCAGCCAAAATCTCCTGCTGCTCGATCACACGGTAAAAGTCTCCCTCACCCTCATCAAACAAATCCTGCTCTTGCTGAACCCTTTTTCTAGCCAACTGGTTTGCCTTCTTGGATGCGGCGATCCGCTTTCTGGCTGCATCCACTCGGCTCCAAGCCGTATCGACCTCTAATGAAATCTTCAGCTTGGTTTTTGAGAGGTCTATCTCTGCCTGGCGCAGCTGCGCCAATGCCTCGTCAATGGCAGCGGTGTTTTTCTCACGGCCAAGTGGCATCTTGAAGTTAAATCCTACCGACCATTCTGTGCCTTGTGCATCGGCGGCTTCTTGATAAGCCCCATTACCGTCGTCAGATAATCCATAAACCCCCGCTGTTCCCGTGAGATTGAGCTCAGGCTTGGTGGAGTCCCTTGCACGCAATACGATGATTTTGCCAATTTCAACACGACCTTCATAATAGGCCACGTCCAACCTCTGATCCTGACCATAACTAATAAGTTCACGTTTGTCTTTCAAAGACGAAGCAGAGAAAAATCCATTACTTGGTTTTAATCGGGTTTTGCGATCAAGATCAGGACCTCTGTCAATCAGTGCAAACAAGGCATTGATGCGTGCAATTTTATCGACCGCTGCATTGATATATTGATCTTGCCTTTGGTAGAGCACCAGCTCAGCCGCTACGACATCAGCTTCAAGACCTTCTTTGCTCTCAAGCAGTTCACGGTTTTGTTCCAGCATCTGCTCAGCCAGTGCAACATTTCTGCCGCGCACAGAAAGCAAGCGATCTGCCGCCACTACATCAATGTAGCTACTCGCAACCTCAGCCACAATATTCATGGCCTGCAACCGAGTTAACAACTCTTGAGATGTTACTTCATGCCGCGCAATGTCAACGCCCGCTAGATTGGCACTACGTCCAAATCCACGAAGCAGAGGCTGGGTCAGGGTCAGCCCTGTAAAAGTCTCATATTCCGGAGAATAAAGCGAGCTAGAGGAAGTCCGGTTCAAGGTGTTTTCCAAACGAGAATAACGGGAGCCGAGCTCAACCACGGTTCCGGTAGTATACTTCTTCGTCAAGCCGATACGGCTCGTCAGATTTTCATCAACAAAAATGCGCTCATCATCTCCAGGTAAACTGATACTACCAACAGCAATAAATTCCCGGGTGTTCTGTGGTTTCGACCTATCCTCATAGCGGGCTAGTGCCTCTATACCCCATTCAAAATCCAGTAATTCACCCCGCACTTGTGCACGTCTGATCTCAATTCCCTCTCTTTGGCTTTTCAGGTCAGGGTTTTGCCGCAAGGCGTTGCGCAGCGTAGTGCTGAGGCTGATAAGTTCCGTTGTTTCGGCCTTCGCCGTTGTAACTGGATAGATGTGCAGGGCAATAATCGAGACGATGAGTAGGCTTTTCATGTTATTCAGGGTGGGATGAGTAAGTAGAATTTAGTAAGGGCTAGCTGTTTAAAATCGGATAATTAATCGACCCAATAATAATAGATATTCAACTACTTGAAAATATACTTAACTTAACTTAAGTATTATTACAACTAAAAAAAAAACGCTAACCACAACCTCTGAAGTGCCTGACGAATCCTGACAAACTAAAAAAAATCAGCACGAAGCAGATAGTCCCAATCTCCTGATTCAAGACCCCCTTTTACCATTGCATCCCACGCCCAATGCGTATTGATTAGCCGCGAAGATGAATGCTTCATCGATTCATTCCACTCATTATTTATTCAAATGATTCCCAACGTCCTCGCCGAACGCTACGCTTCCCCCGCTATTTCTGAAATCTGGTCTGCCGAAGGCCGCATCATTCTTGAACGTGAATTCTGGATCGCGGTCATGAAGGCCCAGAAAGATTTGGGCTTAGACATTCCGCAAGAAGCCATCGATGCCTACGAATCGGTCAAGGATCAGGTCAATCTGCCGTCCATTATGGAGCGCGAACGCGTCACCCGTCACGATGTCAAAGCTCGTATCGAAGAGTTCTGCGATCTTGCAGGGCATCAGCATATCCACAAGGGCATGACCTCCCGTGACCTGACAGAAAATGTTGAGCAACTTCAGGTCTACCGCTCCTTACTCATCATCAGAGAAAAAGCGGTGACTACGCTGGCAAAATTGAAAAAGCGCTCAGTTCAATGGCGTGACCTCGTTATTACAGCTCGCACTCACAACGTCGCCGCCCAGCCCACCACTTTCGGCAAACGTATTGCCATGAATGGCGAAGAACTCCTGGGAGCTCTCGACATGCTCAACCACCTGATCGAAACTTATCCGGTGCGTGGTCTCAAAGGCGCTGTCGGCACCCAAATGGATCAACTCTCCTTGTTTGACGGAGATGCCGATAAAGCAGGCCAACTTGAGCAAAAAGTATGTAGCCATCTTGGTATTCCGGAAGTATTCACCAATGTGGGCCAGGTTTATCCGCGCTCACTTGATATGCGCACCGTATCCATGCTTGCAGATATCGCATCGGGCCCATCATCTCTTTGTCGGACACTGCGCCTGATGGCCGGCCACGAAACCGCCAGTGAAGGTTTTGCCAAGGGGCAGACCGGCTCCAGTGCGATGCCCCATAAAATGAACTCTCGCTCATGCGAACGCGTTAATGGTTTCCACGTTATCCTCAAAGGTTACGTCACCATGGCAGGCGGTTTGGCGGGTGACCAATGGAACGAAGGTGACGTCTCATGCTCTGTGGTTCGCCGTCTGATGCTGCCTGATGCTTTTTTTGCTATCGACGGTCTTTTTGAGACTTTCTTGACCATCCTCGGGCAAATCGACGCCTATCCTGCAGTCATCGAAGCAGAGAACAATCACTACCTACCCTTCCTGATGACCACCACTATCATGATGGAGGCTGTTAAGGCCGGCGTTGGGCGCGAGGCTGCCCACTCTGCGATCAAGGAACACGCGGTAGCTACTGTCAACGACCTACGAGCAGGAAACATCAAGGAGAACAACCTCCCAGAACGCCTCGCAACTGACGATCGCATCCCTCTTAGCCTTGAGCAACTCAATGAGATCATTGCAAGCGGAGGAGAAAATGCGGGAACTGCCCGCAGCCAGGTTGACCAGTTTGCTAATGCCGTGAGCCAATGGGAAAAGAAGTTCCCAGATGCCGCCAATTATATGCCAGGATCGATTTTGTAATGCTCTAGGAGCATAAAAACACCAAAAAGAAGAACTTTAATCAACTTATAATAAGCGACTTGTAGTTTTTTGTGGTTTTTTTCCTCTTTTCTTTGAACAAGTAGCGACTTGGGGAGTCTATGTATTATGAGAACAGCGTGTATATCGCGAGGTTCTTATTCATGTAAGGGTGAATTGCAGATATCAGCTTGATCATGTATCAGCGTGTTGAAGTTGTAATCTCAGAAAAGCCGTAGAAAGGGTCCCCCCCATTCTGCGGCTTTTTTTGTGGCTTTTTTTCCACATTTCCAGGCCTCATTTTCGAGACCTATCTGAACGCACCCCTGAACGCACACCAAAGCTGCTATTTCAAGCTCATTAGGTAGCCCATCAGGTCTCTGAGCTCGTTTTCATTGAGCCGGTTGATCAAGGCTGGCGGCATCGGCGATATCGGCGATGCCTTAATCTCCTGCACATCGGCTTCTGCTAATTCTACTGTCTGGCTGAAATCATAGGGACTGATGGCAACGGTCATCACTCCATTTTGCTTATCGAGCACTTTACCCGTGATGAACGAGCCATCTTTCTTAGTGATAAGGCTAAATTCAAACTGGTCCGAGATCACCTTATTGGGATCAATGATGGCCTCACCCATATCCTTGAGCTGAAAACGACCCGCCACACGAGTCAGATCGGGACCTGCTGCGCCCCCTTTACCAGCCACCTGGTGGCAAGCTGCACAGAGGCTAGCCTCAAACATACGCTGACCATTGGTCAAATCTGCTTTGTCCAAATCAGCCAGTGCGGCCACCTCGTCAACTGACCAAGCTTTGCCGGGTCCCTTGACCTTAGGTAGATTCTTAAACGGGTTGTGCTTCACCATGGGCTTCCACTTGCTGATCATTTTACGCTCCTGCTCGGTAGCATTCGCCAATGCATCGTTGCGTATATTTTGCACGAAACCAGCATAACTACGACCACCACTCTTCTTGGAAGCATGGTTGAACCACTCAACATACTGCCTTCTCTGGCCCTCTGTCCACGGCCCTTTCACCACTCTCAAGCAGTAAGCATAATGCAGGTTCTGCGCAGAAGGAAGATTGTTGAGCATCTTGATAACATCCCCACCATACTTAGAATTGCGCGCTGCAAGTGTCGCCCAGTCCGGAGGTGTATCGGCGCCACGAGAAGCCATCAAACCGAGTGTTTTTTTCACCACATTTGGTGACTGCAGATAACTTAACAACCGGCACAGTTCACGGTTCACCATGTCATCCTCACTTGGAAAATGGGCATCAAAAGCACCGATCAACAAGTCCCTCTGAGCACCGTCACCACACCGAGCAATCACCAAGCTCACAGCACGCAGCAAAGCTAGCTTGCCATGATTGTCTAAAGTGGGGAAATCGACTTTGGCTAGCGACTGCAGTAGTGCCTGAGCATTCTTCTTACTCCCCTGATGAGCCAGTGCCACAGCCCCTTGGCATAAGGTCATAGGATTTTTTTCCTCTAAAACCTTTTGCTGCCATAGAGCCAAAGGCAAATGCTCGAGTGCCACGCGGGCCGCATAGCGAATAGCCCGGTCCTCGTGGCCCATGGATTTCCAGATCAGCTCAAGATTTTCAGTTTTGCTGGTGACATGCATGGCTTCGAGTTGACGGCGCAGCTTGACGAGATCACCGACTTCTGGAGCATTCACGGGCTCACAGGATTCATTACCCACATAACTGACACGATATAACTCAGATTGAGCCCTTCTGCCTCCGGTCAGGAAATACATCGCTCCGTCCTTACCGATCACAGCATCCGTCACTGGCAGACCTGGCCTTGAGACAAACTCCTCTTTTTGAGCCGTATAGCTTGAACCATCGCTTTTGAGATGAATGGCATAGATCGTGGCAAAGGTCCAATCCAAGGCAAAAATAGCCCGCTGATATCGGGCCGGAAATGCTGCTCCCGCACCAGAGACCACTCCAGTAGGAGATCCTGGACCAATGTTAAGCACCGCAGGAGAGCTATCCAGGTAATACTCAGCCCACTTACCCGTGCCATTTCTCCAACCAAACTCACTACCACTGGTCACATGGCAAATACGCGTAGGCCGATACCATGGAGTGCCAAAATCATATTCCATGTCAGCGTCATAGGTGAAAAGATCACCTTCTTGATTAAAGGCGATACCGTATGAATTCCTGTATCCTTGGCTGTAAAGTTCCCAACGTGAATTATCAGGCTTGAAACGAGCAACCCAGCCTCCAGGAGCTTTTCGGCTACGCGCATGCCCACGGGCGTCAGCCTGTCTGGGCAACAAAAGGTCTTCACCCCACTTGTTCGTCGCTGCATAGTTGGCAATACCGTCTGGAACATTGGTGTGATTACCGCAGACATAATAAATCCACTCTTTGTCCGGTGATACTACAAATCCATGTGGTCCGTGTTCACCACCACCGACAAGTTTTTTCACCAGCTCCACCTTGTCGAGCTTACCATCACCATCGCTATCAACGACAACGTAAACCCCTGCCTCCACCACTTCCCTCTCACACACGGATACAAACAACCTATCCTTGAACCACAACAAACCATGAGCACCGCCTATCTTAAGATTGAGCGGCTCCACCTTGGGGGCCTCGTTACCATTGACGGTAACATAATAAATTGAGCCATACTGGTCTGCTGTAATCAGGCGACCGTCATCGTGAATCGCGATCGCCACCCATGATCCCTGCTCTTTATTGGGAACCTGATAAATTTTCTTACACTCAAAACCCTCTGCCACATTAATTTCAGCAGCACACAGCGATGTCACTAGCCCAAGGGCGAACGACAAAAAACAGACAATAGACTTAAGCATGATTTGATTACGCCCCCATCATTAATCTCTTGCAATAAAATACCCAAAAAGCGTGTAATTGAAGTATGCGCACCTCAACCTTTATACTCGGTAGCATTCTTGCCATTCAGAGTCCCCTGCTTGCCCAACCGCTTGCCCAAGCTGAAGCGATCACAACCCTGACCATCGGCTCACCGGCTCCCGATTTCTCGCTTCCAGGCGTGGATGGCAAAAACCATAGCCTCAGTGATTTCTCAGACTCCAAGGCTCTTGTCATTGTTTTCACCTGTAATCACTGCCCAGATGCACGTGCCGCACGTAGCAAGGTCATCGCCCTGCACGAGGACTATAAAAACAAGGGTGTTGCCCTCGTCGCTATCTCAGGCAACGACGATAAAGCCCTGCGTCTCGATGAGTTAGGATACTCGGTTTACGGTGACTCCCTTGAGGACATGAGGAATGTTGCCGAGGAGGAAAACTACGGCTTCCCCTACCTCTATGATGGTGCCACTCAGAAAACCACCAAAACCTACGGAGCTGTCGCAACACCTCACGTCTTTGTCTTCGATGCTGATCGCAAACTGCGCTACACGGGCAGGATCGACGATGCTCGCCGCAGCACTGAAAATATAGGAACACCCTACGTGCGTCAGGCCATTGACGCTATTCTTGCAGGCAAGGAACCGGAGACAGCCACAAGTCGCCCTTTCGGCTGCTCCACCAAGTGGTCCTGGAAACGTGATAGTGTTGCTAAGGATAATGCCAAATGGGCAGCCCTTCCTGTCAGCCTGGATGACCTTGACCAAAAGATGGCTACCTCTCTCACGGCTAATAAAACCGAAAAACTACGCCTGATTAATTTCTGGTCCACCGTCTGCGGCCCCTGTGTCGCCGAGTTCCCCGATCTGATCGAAACTTATCGTCGATTCCAAAACCGACCCTTCGAGTTGATCACCATTAGCGTTGACCCTGTCGACGACAAGGGGCAGGTCAAAAAATTCCTCGCGGGCCACCACGCCGCGCTTGCCCCACGCACAGCAAAATCAGTGCAAAGCGAGGATCGAACCTCCAATAACTACATCTACAGCGGAGCCAACCTCGATAAGCTAGCGGAAGCAATCGACCCTAACTGGAATGGCTCCCTGCCCCACTCCGTGCTGATCGCTCCAGGCGGCAAGATCATCTGGCGCCACTCCGGCCGCATCAACGCCGTCGAACTACGCCGTGCCATTATCAAATACATGGACAAGCCAGGCATCTGATAAGCGATCTGCGACCAAACTAAATAAGCCGCAGAGCCTCTCTAGCTTCTCGACCCTCTTGGTTTCCGGATACTACGTCGGCCTCCTCTCACCTTACGCATCGGATCAAAGACGCTGTCCATACCGACATCTTTGATGCCCCATACCACCTCCAACAACTCGCCGAGCCGACCATTCGGAAATCCCCGCTGCTGAAACCAAGCTAAATACTCTTCGGGCAAGTCCATTATAGGCAATCCGCGCGGAGGGAAATCCTTAGGTCCAAAGCGGCCAAAAGGCATATACGTATTGCCTATCTCACCCAATATTGCTCGGAATTCTTCTCGATCACCATCAGGGATATCCATCACCAGCAATCAAACATGATGCATTTATGATAGGAAGCACAATCATCCATCAAGCGCGCTAAGGCCAATTCATGAATCTAAGGGCCTTCACCATGGCAGGATCCTGCCTTGACAACAGACAGTAATCCAAGTAAGGAACGCCCCTCTTCCTCTCTCATCAAACACCTATTATGGACTGGCTCTGGATCACTCTCTACTTTCTCGTACTCATCGGACTCTCTGGCTATGGCTTTCATCGCCTGATGATTCTGTCTTTGTATCTCAAGCACTCACGAAATCGACCAGAGCCAAAGGCTAGATTCGAGGAGCTACCACTCGTGACCATTCAGCTCCCCTGCTTTAACGAGATGCATGTCATGGAGAGACTGCTGAAATCGGTATCAAGTCTCGATTACCCACAAGATAAGCTTCAAATTCAGGTTTTAGATGACTCCACAGACGAAACCACTGAGATCTGCAAGGTTGAGGTAGCAAAACTCATCGAACGAGGTTTTGACGCGGAGCACGTTCACCGTGTCGACCGCACTGGTTACAAGGCAGGAGCTTTAGAGAATGGCACCGAGACCGCCAAAGGCGACTACCTCTTCATTCTTGATTCTGATTTTGTGCCTAATCCTGATGTGCTTCATAAAACGATTCATTATTTCACCGATAATAATATCGGCATGATCCAAACACGCTGGGAACACATCAACCGAACCTACAACACCCTGACTCGTATACAGGCAATGTTTCTCGACGGGCACCTTGAGCTGGAACAAACCGCTCGTAATCGTAGCGGCCGATTTTTCACCTTCAATGGCACTGCTGGCATTTGGCGCAAATCATGCATCGATGACGCTGGCGGCTGGGAGCATGACACCCTGACAGAAGATATGGACCTCAGCTACCGCGCGCAGCTGAAAGGCTGGAAATTCATCTTCCTTAATGATGTCACTACCCCTGCGGAGCTACCCGTTGACATGGAAGGCTTCAAGAGCCAGCAACACCGCTGGACCAAAGGCTCCATTCAAGTGTGCAAAAAATGCCTGTTCGACATCTGGAAAAGCAATGCCCCTCTCAGTTGCAAACTGGAAGCCACCGCTCACTTAACATCAAACTTTGCTTACCTGCTGCTTTTTGCACTGCTCTTTTTGATCATACCAAAACAGCGAAGTGAGATGTCATGGTTTGAAGAACATGGTATATCTGAACACCTGCTTAACTTCCCTATCTTTTTCTTCGGCAGTGTCTCTGTGGCTCTGTTTTACATCATGAGCCAGAAAGCTCTTCGCCCAGACACCTGGCTGAAGGATATTCTTTACCTGCCTTTACTTCTAGCTTTGGGCATCGGCATGTCTGTCAACAATGCCAAGGCTGTATTAGAAGCTCTCTTTAATCATCAATCCGGCTTCGTGCGCACCCCCAAACACGGTATTAACAGCAGCACAAAAACGGAAAAGTCGGCCTTCAAAAAAAGCCGCTACAAGGCCATCAAGTCACTCACCCCATTCGTGGAGCTTGCCTTCGCCTTTTTCTTCACCATCATTGTAGCGGATAACGCCCTCAATGGTAGCTGGATAGCAGCCACCCTGTTGATGCCCTTCCCCATTGGCTTCTATTTCACGTCATTGAGCTCACTGGGACAACAATTCACGGCCTTTTCCAAGTCACCCGCCAAGGAAAGAGTCGGTAAGTAACAAACGATCTTCTTGGCTATTCTCAACAGCTAAAAACAAGAAGCAGCTCAGCACCCATAGAGCTCGCCCCCTGCTTGTCAATCCACGCAAAATCAAGCTCACCCTCAAAAAGCAGACATTTTCCTCGCTATCGAGCTTGACAGCCCAGCCTAAATGGCTAGTTTCACCGCCCTTACAGCATGTCATCTTCATTCACTCTGAATGAGCCGACTCAGATAATCTCAACTCAGTAACTTAGTTATTCCATGGCCAATTCCAAATCAGCTCTCAAACGCGTTCGTCAAGCCGCAACGCGTACAGCACAGAACAAGTCTCTCACCAGTCGCATGAAGACGCTCCGCAGAAAAACTCTCGAAGCTGCTGCATCAGGCGACAAAGAAGTTGCGCAAAAATCCTACTCTGAGTTCACCTCTACAGTAGATAAGTGTGAAAAGAATAACATCATTCACCCCAACAAAGCAGCTAACCTTAAGAGCAAGACACACAAGCACCTCAGTGCCTAGTGATTGCCTCAACCTTTAAGTTGGCGCAACAGCACCCAACATCAGGTTACAAGCTACATTTTCTTAGCGTCCTCCATAGTTGGGGGTCGCTTTTTTAGTTTCAGAGCCTAGATTTTTCTAGACAAGCTGAATTCCTAATTTACCTGTTGATTACCCATGGCTACCAATCCTCAAGATCAATCCCGTCTGAACAAGGCTAAGGAAATCGCCAACAACCCCGACAATTATAAGGTCTGTGAAGGATGCGACTCTATTGTTGGCGCTGGGGCTAACCTCTGCCCCAACTGCCACAGTTATCGCTTTGATGGTGACAGCTCCCGGGTAGTCGATCAAGCCGTCTGGCTTGGCTGCCGGGAACAAACATCGGTGACTGCCGAGGACCTCTACTGATCAAGCGCCCCCAGCCTATTCAACCCAGAGGCAACAACACACATCCCCATCAATTTATGACTTCACTACTCGAAACGATCAGCAGCGACATGAAAAGCGCCATGCGAGAGCGCAATAAAGAGACGCTCAATACAATCCGCGCACTGAAATCAGCAATAACCAATGCCAGTATCGAGAAGTCTGGCGCCGGCACGGTTCTCGAAGATGGTGAAATAATAAGCATTATCCGCAAACAGATCAAACAGCGTCAGGACTCCATCGAGCAGTTTGAAAAAGCAGATCGCCAAGAACTTGCTGATAACGAAAAGGCCGAAATTAAAATCCTACAGAACTACCTCCCTACTGAACTTAGCGAGGACGAAATCGTTACTGCCGTTGAATCCGCTATTAGCGAATTAGGCGCTGAGTCCAAGAAGGACATGGGGCAAGTCATGAAACTACTTCAACAAAAAACAGGTGGCCGTGCCGATGGCAAAAAACTCTCTCAAGAGGTCATGAAGCGTCTCCAGTAAATTTCTCACCCCTCGGGGAAGCCCAATCACACGGCCCTCAGCGGGGTTCATCCATCAGCATAATCACGCTGGTTTTTACGATCATTCTATAAGCCACCATGAATTTTTCTGTTATCATCGTCGCCGCAGGATCTAGCCAGCGCATGGGATTTGATAAGCTACTGGCAAATCTTGCCGGTAAGCCGGTCCTCCAGCACAGCATCGAAGCATTTGCAAATTGCTCTGGTGTCACAGAAATTATCGTTGTTTGCCCCATAGAGCGCTACAGCGCCCTTCATCTTGAATTAAACGATATACCGATCACTCGAGTTGATGGCGGCATAGACCGGCATGATTCTGTCGCTGCCGGCCTAAGTAAATTGACAAAAGGGGCACATTACATCGCAGTTCATGATGGAGCGCGGCCACTGATATCATGCCAGCAAATCGAAAAGGTCTTGAAATCTGCCGTCAAATATAACGCGGCCTCATCTGCACGCCCAGTCACTGAAACCATCAAACGAGCAAATAGCGAAGGCTTCGTTACCGAG
>Ga0209195_1001745_pt1 | contig 14056 bp, 9 predicted proteins | sample COGITO_mtgs_1004_3_FD_184788 | JGI IMG/M metagenome (GOLD analysis project Ga0209195, IMG submission 184788) | Pelagic marine microbial communities from North Sea - COGITO_mtgs_100420 (SPAdes) (version 2) | ecosystem: Environmental > Aquatic > Marine > Epipelagic ...
GATGTTACCATCGCCAGTGCGACCTGCCGCTACATCACCTAGCTTAGTAATAATGCGTTGCGCTATGCCAGCCTTACCAGTCTCTGCCTCTATCTTAGCCTCACGCTCGTCATTCTGCTGCTTTGCGTCGTTAATCACCTTCTCAGTGAGTGCTCCAGCAGTGAGAGGTGAGCTTGAATTAACCAAGTCACTAACTGCTGTGTTAACCTCCTCAACTATCCCCCTATCCTTAGCAATATCTGAAAGCTTTGCCTCATTCCTTACAGCATCAAATTCCTTATTAAAATTACTAACCTGTTGTATAGCAGCGCGTCCACCCACTACACCTCCAATAGCTGCTCCCACCTTGCCAGCGTGCCATGCCATCTCTGCATGGTCCTTCATAGTAAGATCTGGATATAGCTGCTTGCTAACTATGGCTGATTGCAACCATTCGTCAGTTGATTCTTCAAGAAACTCCTTATAGGAATTACCGAAAACTGCCTTGCCAGCAGTATTCATCTGTCCCCAACGCAGCTTCATAGCCTCTGACCATGTACTGTTGCCAGTCAGCTTCACTTTTGCTGCATTTCTACCTAAAGAACCAGCAGCTAAACCCTCAAAACCAGAAGTTCCTCCAATAGTGGTAACTGCCGCAGTAATAGCTGTAGCTTCCGCAGCAAGCGCCAAAGATTGCGCGTAACTCTTACCACCAGCTCTAGACTCTCCAAATACGCCCAGACCAACGCTTCCACCACTAGCTGCAGCACTACCGTAAACACTCACCTTGAGCTTGTCATTTAAACCAGCCCAAGTACCGAATTTTCCCATCTTGCCCGTCCTGGTTAAACCTTTAGCGGCACTACCACCAATATAGCTTACAGCTAAGTCAGGCACGACAGCCATAAGATCTCCCCAAAAACTATTTCCATTCTGCTGATTAGCTAACAACCTCCTAGCTGCAGCCATCTTTGTGTATTTCTCTCCAGTTTCTTTTGCGCCAACTAAAGAAGCAGCTCCACCAATCCAATCATCGATACGAGCTAATGCTTTGCCGCCACCTGCAGACAACTGCCCCCTGTTTATAAATCGTTTGATGCCTGTGTCTAAATCACCCTCTCCCAACTCCTTAAAATACTTGTCGCCATCTGGAAGTAGTAAAGCAGCTTCACGGTAGCCCTTCATAACCTCTTCTCCCGTAGCCTCACGAGTGGACATGAATTTACGGATCTCGTGCTTACTCAAACCACTAGTGCCTAACTCTGCTCGTTGCGTGTCCTCATCGAGCAAGTAAAAAGAAGATTTAGTCACCAGTGCACCATTTGAATTAACAGTCCATTTGCCATCGTGAAAACCAGCATCGAGCTTTGCATCTGCAATACGTGTATTAACAGTTGTCTCTGCCTCTGAGTACATCATGTCTGGATTTTGCTCCATCAGATTAGTGAGCATGTTCTCCTTGACCACCTTGGCTGTATCGCGGGCATCACTTGCCTCTGATTGGTATTTCGGTTCAGAACCATTACGCACATCTGAATCCAATACATTTAAACCAGCAGCTATCACCTGCTGACCCATCTCACCATAAGCGGCCACCACGGATGTCACCTCAGAACTATGTCCATCAGCTTGCGCCCAGCTATTAACAAATTCCGCAGCTTGATCATCAAGCTCCATATTGGTTTCAGCTGTCTTATTAATCTTTAAAGACTCTGCAGACATGCGCAGAGACATCATACGTGCGTCCTCAGGTGTTTGCTCACCATCCATGTAATCAGAGACAGCTTTTGACATCTCATCATAATTGCCACGTACGCTAGGATCAGCGTTGTTCTTCTGATATATAGATGTATTAAGCGCTACAGCAACATCTCGCTGTGTGTCGGCATAAGAATTTATTGCCTCCTGCGCAACAAACCCAGAAGGCGTAAAGTCAGCAGCGGATTCACCACCCTGACCGAGCATCATACCGTATCCCTCAGCAGCCTCGATGTTTGTTGTATCGAGCTCCTTCTGTTCGTCAGAGCGCAAATCCTTTGCGTCACGATCAGCATCAAATGCCTTAGATAAGGCCTCGTTACGCTCCTCTAAACCCTTGTCTTCCCAAGAAGAATCGGAAGCTACACCATTGATGATATCGATAGACACAACTTTTAGCTATCGAGTGATCTTGCAGCAGCTTGTCCATCAGGTAGGTCCTCTTCATTATCCACCACAGTACCGTTACGTGTGTCTATATATCCCTCCTTGGGTTCGGCTGAAAACTCCTCCTTACTTGGATGCTTGTACAACTTCGGATGCCCCTCTTTCCTCCACTTTGCTGGCAACTCGCCTTCAGTATCAATCGTCAAATCACCTTCAGCGTAAGCACGCCTGTAATCATAGTTGGCTTCACCGCCTTTAGGCCCTTTAGTGGGGTCTTTAGCCAGCTTGTTGTCTCTTGCGTAAGCATTGTATACCGTGTCAAAATCAGTTTCAGCGTTGTTATCCTGGAACTCACCTCGTGAATCCAAAGTAGATTGGTATACTTCTTCACGATATTGCGTCATACCCTCTTGCTGTGTAGCTGCCTGTTTTTGTCCTAGCTCAATTGACTTAGACAAGCCATCCGACTGTTCCTTCAGCTCGAGCTCGCTCATAGTAAGATCTTCTACAGCTTTGTTTAAAGCGGTATACTGCTCGTACTGTTCGTCAGTGAAGGAATCAGAATCCTCTTCTAGTGCAGCATTGTTGAATGTTTGCAGACTGTCTTTGGCTTTCTTCAAGGCAGCATCATTAGACTGTATACGCTTATCGATGATGCCCTTTTGTTGTGTATTGTTCTCATTCTCACGACCAATGAAATCCATATCCTGCTGGGATTTCTCAACGCGAGCACCATCAGAAGACTTATCCATGAGAGAATCACCTTGTTTCTTGCCGCCCTTGTAATTGCGACGATCAATAACAAGATTGCCTTCCTTAAGAGACGTAGATAAAGCGTTTTTATCATTACTCAAAGATTTCATGCGTTCGAGCTCATCCGCTGACAAGTTAACTGGCGCATTACCTTTCTCTGTTTGATCTTTTCTAGCTTTTGGTGTTTGTTGCTCCCATTTCTCTAGAGCGTCGTATTTGGCTTGGAGGGGTGCTAATTCCTTGTCGATGCCAGCAATCTGATTCTCAGTTGAAGCGTTCCCCTTAGAAAGACGTGTTGATTCTGCCTTATAAGCAGCAGTGTCGGCGTCCTTCGTAGCTTTAGCAGCAGCATCTGTAAATTTCTTATCACCTGATTCATATGCTCGTCCCAACAAATCATTCTGTGTATCCACATCACCATTTTGTCTGGCTATTTTGAAAGCGCGTTGTTGACTGGGAGGTAGGCTTGCAATCTGCTTATCATCAAAAGCATCAGTTTCCTTCTGATTGTCCTCAAGGATTTTATTATTAGCAGTGATTTTATCGTTCTCTAGATCGATACGTGCATTGTCAGCGTCCACCCACTCTGCGCGTTCAGCTCTTTTGTTGGATAATGCATCAGTGAAACCTGGTATCTTCTTAGCTTCGTAATCAAAAGACCTTATAGTCTTTTCAAAATCAGGATCACTTACATCCATGCCTTCAAGGTATTCGAAGTATCTAGGACCATACTCTTCATTGAAGGATCGCTGTGACTCCTTCTCCTCCATGTCAATAAGACGTTCACGCTGATAAGCATCAGTCAAAGCTTGCGCTTGTGAGGGGTATTGATTGAACCCAGTTTGACCGCGCTGCGGAGCGCCACCGAAGCCTGTTTGTCCCCGCTGTCTACCGCCACTGTAATTTCTGTTTCTAGGAGGCATAGTTAATCAAAAAATCTTGATCTCTTTTTATCTTCGTCTTTATCGCGTTGTAATTGCGTAGTGCCTCGGCCAACTCCAACACCTTGCTGTCCGTTTAGGTCGTACTGAGCTTGCTGCTCAAAAGCACCTGCCTGTCTTACACCGCCGAAAGAAACGCCCTTATCAGTTGCTTCATTAAGTATACCTAAAGCTCCAACTCTATCACCCTGCCTAAGCATCTGTCTGTAGGCTAAATTGTAAGCCCTGCTCTGCTTCCTGTTAGCTTTAGCGTTAGCTCTTGCTTGAGGCGAATAAAGTGAGTTTCGTTCACTACCTGATGTCAGGCCAGAAGCCCCACCAGGACCGTTAGTTTCACCTCTCACCTGAGATGAGCCTCTTGTTCCAAACTCTGTAGGGGCAAGTCGTGAAGAGCTATTTGAAAATTCTCGTTGGTTACTTAATCCTCTAGCCCCTTGCACCCCAGAAGAACCATATGTATTGGTTCCACCTCTCCCACGATTAGGCTCACCAAGGATATCACCTCGCTCCACTGGATCAGATTCCCTCACTCCTCTGCCCATCGGACCGATCTCTTGAATCGGGTAGTTGCTTTCTCCACCATCATCCTGCACACCGCCTTGCTCACCCTGTAAGCCTCCATTTGTTAAGAAAGTGTTCAGTTGATCGCGGCTAACTCCCAAACTTGAGCCTCTTTCATAAAGATTGGCCTTATCTGCAGATGATGCAGAAGAAGCATCAAAACCACTGTTCGTAAGATCAGATGCAAATTCTTGCCGATCAAGCTTTTTTTGTGCAGCGTTGCCGCGATTAACCTCCATATTGGCTCTGACTTGAGCCCTAGTAGTTGCTTTGTCAAAAGGGATAGGCTGCTTCTCAAAACGCTTCTCTAGTTGCGCTGAAGGTTTCTCCGCAACTGTTGGATTTGGATTAAGTATCTTCTGTTGCTGCTGCTTTTTATCAGCAGCCTTCTTGGCTGCTGCCTTCTTCTTTTCTTCGTCAGTCATATTTATACAATGGATTCTGTTGCTTCTTCAGATGCTGGGTCGTGAATACCGATAGTAATCACCTGTGGGCCTCTAAATTCTTCTGAGTCAAACTCCCTCTCTGCCACTGCCATATTCATGTACATATCAGCACGCTCCCAGTCTGTGTTGTCCTCATAAAGAATGGCTAATGAAGCCAGTTTTAGAGGCTCTAAGTTCTGAAAGGGGAAAGTGTCGTCATCAAGCAGTACAGGGCTGTAGGAGGGCCGTACAAGCGCTTTAACGCTATATGAGCTGTAGTCCTTGTCTTGCCGCTCAAGCTCCGCAGGGATGCGGTAATAGCGATGATCCTCATAGCCTGCCACACCAGTGTCGTGTCCATAGCCTAAGTCTACAAAACGATCACCTCCACTGCCATCCGTCTTATATGTGGTGGCTAAAGGGGTGACGTAATAAGGCTTGTCATTAATCTTAAACGCAAGGACATGAGATATGTTCTCAAACAAGGTGATTACAACACCGTCCTCGTCAGGATTGCCCAAATCGAGCTCTTTATTCCAACCAGGAGTTGCTGATCTGCGATAGAGACGTTCACCAGCTCTGTTGACAATATCAACAAAATCCACCTCTGTGAATTCGTTAGGAATCAAGAGGTGTTCGAAGGCTGTGCGGGCGTCTGCTAATGTTACAAAGGCTGACATAAGTTATGCCCTTATTATAACATACTTTTTATTGTGGTTACTTGTGTGCAATCCAACAATCTTTCCTCCATCCAGCTCGCTTTCCAAAGCCCGTGTGAATAGGAAAACCATAACGTATCTCCTTCAGGTCATACATGCTGTATAATATTTGATTGTAAACAGCCATATCGACGTATTTTGGCAATGCTGTTGGGTATTTCGGATCTAATCTTTTAATCTCTTTAGCAAATGCAGTGACAGTTTGCATAAACAAATCGTAATAAGCGCCAAATATTCCAGCATTCAACAGTGGGTTTTTGTAATATTGAAAATCAGAATAATAGTGATCAATCAATAGCTTTGTCCATTTTGATTTGTTTATAGTCGGATTTTGCGTCCAAGTCCTCTCTGCGCATGTGTATATGTAAGATGGCTCCACTTTTTTCATAAATGACTGAAGCACCTTTACGTCCTGACAATCGGTAACGAATATTTTCTCGTGTTTGTTTTTAGCAAAATAATCAGCGTATAAAATCCACCTATAATCTATGACGTTATATGGTTGCTCAGTAAAATCTGTAACCTTAACAAAGGTAAAAGACTCGGTAGTGTGTTCGTTGATAATTTCATCAGGTATGTTGTCATGAAACAATATTCCATTTAAGCCATGCAGTTTAACACTGTTAACCCACATGCCAATCGGCCCCCAATTTGCAGCTCGATTGAACCTCCTCTGTGGATCAGCCCTGCCAGTTAGCCATATCGTAGCAATTACTGGTGGTTTAAGTTTTGTTGATTTTCCTTCCTCTTTCATAATTGTATGTTTCTTCGGTAATAACTAATCCATATGGCTCTATGGCTTTAGTGAATGTGTCGTATTGCAAAAGCTCATTATACTCGATCGACAAAGAATGCCTTGTTGTAGTGTGTGCCTTGTTAAACTGCTCAGCCTGGCGGTTTAAAGTCTTTTGCGTCATTCTGTCTTCATTCCACCAGTTTTTTCGTTTACGCATACTGTTTATTACGTCGCCAGTGTCTCGTGTTAAAAAGATAAACCTAAACCCAAGATTATTATCCAAAAATTCAACAAGTGTCCTGTAATTGTCCCCATGGGCAAAACCATAATCAACCTGCTTAAAGCCATACACTTCGCCAGACCCACTGCCTGTAAGCGACTTGATGAATTGCAATATACCGTATGAAATAGATGATAAGTGGTTGTTCTGCAAGAAAGGTGTAAAATTACCAAATGCTACATCTGTAGGGCGCGTGACGTTTGGCAAAGCACAATGAGCTTTAAACAGAGAATGAAGCTCAAACAACATTCTCTGTTCGCCATTGATCCTGACAGGCAAACCAGTGGCTGTTGTGCAACTATTCAACAAGCGCAATAAAAATGTAGATCCGCTACGAGGCATAGCAAAAACCATCAATGGAAAAGAAGCTTCTAAATCCTTTTGTTTTGGCATGGGTCGAAGATCACTCCAATTGCATGCATACTGATGCCAAACAGGTGTAACCTTGCGTTTGTTCCATGGCTTGTACTTGTTGTAATGCAATTGTATAGCTTCTTCCTTAGCTCGCTTATTGAGCTGCCTGTCGCAACGTGGCAACAAGTGATTGTGGTGGTCACCTACGTCTTGAGCGTAACCAGCAAATGTTGCAAATTGTGCAAGGTGGTCCTGACCATTGAGCGCCTTAATGTCTTCCCTTATCTTGTCCAATAAGCCATATGATCGTGCTTTCTTAAGGTCTATCAAATTGCCACCCAAAGGCCAACAATGATGATTCCTTAACTCATCACTTTCCAACCTCGAAAAAAGTTGCTTGCGCTTATGTTTAACCCACTCCTGTGGTGTAGTAGCAAATGTTCTGCGATGGTTATACATCGCCGAGTAACACTTGCCATCTTCAAACTCATGATCCATCAACTCGCCAAGATCCTTCACAGCAAGTTGATCCCAATCATTCAGTATGCATCTATCCCAATCATCTATCTCTTTAAGATAAAATAATCTGTCCAATGTAGCATTGCACTGCGGTTGCCCTCCATATTGCTCAGAATAATAATTAATAAACTCTACCTTTAGATTGCTAGTCTCAAAGTCTTGAGCATCCCAGCCTCGTGTAATAATTCTGACGTGTAAATATCTATCAGTATTAGACAATATGCTCTTAATTTGTGTCGGTAAAACGTATTCAGAATCTGGATTGCCGCAGAGCAACAGATTTATGCTATTTGTGTTGTCCATGACTTCCGCTCACAATACCCACCCAAGATGAGTCGCTGAAAATTTCTATTTGTGAGAACGCCTCATTAACAGCACGCATGCAACCTGGAAAACACCTATTGTAATCGTGTCCACACACAAATCCACGATCAGTTAGCAATGGCAGAGAATGTGTTATATCATATGTCAGTGAATTATATGTATGGTCAGCATCTATATATATCAAATCGTATTTGCTGTCAGTGTTTGGTAAGAAATCGTTGCTGCGTTGCTGTAGTAATGTAATGTTACCTGCACCAACTGCAACATCCCGCAACCTTTGTGTTATCGTAGGATCAATGCATGTTAAATGGCAGCAATGAGAAGCTATTAGCTGCGAACTCACACCATTGTTTGATCCTACTTCCAAAACTTCATAATCTGGTTTGCAATGCTTAGTAAGTAGATCATTCAGTCCGTAAAGGTGGTTGACTAAAAAACCATTAGTCCAACCCAAACGTCCACCATCCATGCGTTCTTGATTTAGTTCTATTTCTTTCATAATACCTGTTTAATCCTCTGCTTAATAATCAATAACCAATCCACCTGTTTTTGGTATGTGTATGTAAACTGGCTTCATATCAACTCTGCTCCAAAACCTGTGCTTCCTTAATCTTCCACCACTGCTCTTTAGTCTTCTTGCCACAAGTCCAGCTCAAGCCTTCTCCTTGTCCGTTAATCCAAGGCTGTGCACATAAAATCTTATAATTCTGGTGCTGGTGTAAAATACCAAGCTGGTGATCGATATGGAAATTACTCTTAGCTTCAATGTAATCAGGCGCATACATAATGTGCTGCTGATACTTGCGTAAAAACTTCTTATTGAGAGCAAAGGCGTGTGTCCTGTTGATGTTACGTGCATTGATCACCTCCTTGTTGTAGGGCATCCTGTAGGGCTTGACGCGGGGCATATGTAAGTGTTGTCCACCTAGATAGATCATGTCCCAATCATCTCCCACCTCCTCCATGATGCGATTCATGCGCTCAAGCCAATCATCACTAAACACAGCGTCATCCTCGAAAACCAAAGTGTGTCCAGGTTCATCATCCATCAGTGAGTCCTGTACGATTCGTAGATGACTCATCAAACAACCCCAAGCGCCATTGCCGCCTCTAAACCAGCCAGATGGAGGAACCTTATCCCCCTCGATAGCGTGCATCTTCTCATACCCTGTGATGCCAGCAGCCTCAGCGCGTTCACAGAAAGCAATCCAACGCTTCGGAAACTTATCTAAACTAACCACCTTAGTGTGCTTAAACCATTTGTGTAGATCAAAAAGCTCACCATTAGGTTTGTTGACTGCGCTTGGCAGCTCCTCTCGTGGCTCCTCAATGCGAGCTGCGGAAGATTCTGGTGTTTCCGAATCTGCACCCAAGGTGACAATCTGCGGAGGTCCAGCGTGCTTCTTTGGGTTGAAATGACTGTTCAGAAAAGCAAGTTGTTCGTCATTAAACAATACAGCTTTTGTATCATCCGCAGCAGGAATAGGCCGCTCAGTAAGTCGTGATGTCATGCATGTATTATAACATAAGATATGCAGTCATAATTCTGTGCTAGATCATAAACGATCATATCCAAAACGCTCAAAATCTTCTGAGTACAACTCGCCAATTTTAGCAACAGCTTGATCTGTCAACTCCTCTTGCCAAGGTATCGATGGTCTAAATGTGTTGGCATTGTGGTGCTGTAAATCTGGCAAATCATATGCCTTTTGCATCTCTGCCCAATCGTCTGTAAGCGTCTCAAACCTGATGAATTTATCTATGCGTTCAATGTGTTGTATCCATGAAGCCTGTGGTTGCGTAAATCTCAATCGAGTATTTTGACTGACCCTCTCTTGCCAGTAAGTGTTAACAGTCTCGCCTTCAACCATTATTTGTGATTTATAATGTGGTGCTTTATGTCTCAAAAAATAATAAATGCTCACAGCCCTGTCGTACGGATTGCGTATGCAAGAAAATACGTAAGCATCCTGATTAACTTTTAGAAAGTGATGACCAGGTCGTTGATGACCAGGTCGTTGCCCTATAGCTGTGCAAATACTTGTGCCAGCCGTCTTTGGTATATGTATGAACTCAAACATTATTCTTAACCTGGAGGATTTCCTGCATTTGGATCGGTTATAGTTATATAGTAACCGTTGTAGTAAATTGAGTCTGTAATTTGCCAAGAGCCAGTTGGGTCGCACGGGTCACTGGATGGATGGGTAGGTCCCCCTTCCCGATTCATTGGTGGCGTATCATCAAAAAATGCAAAATATGTATTACCGTATTGAACAGCCCAAAACCCATCTTGTTGCTGTGGTGTACCAAAACCTGTAGGTGGATAATATTTCAGGCTGAATATATTTTGATTGGGGTCAAAATAGGAATAATAATCTTCTTCTGGCTGTTGTTGATAGTAATACACACCTTTACAGTATCTTACTGTAACTGTGAAGTATTGTATAGATGATGCAAAGTCATATGTTGTCGGGAAAGTAACTTCAATCTCTCGTGGTGCGCAAGGTTGGCAAGGTGGATAATACGTATCTCTCTGATCATCAAGACTCAGTTCAGGGTTATATTCATAATCGCCTGGAATCGCCATTCTAAATGGCACTCCGTATGAGTTGCGCGACCAATAAACCCACCAAAGTTCGAAGAGCTCGCCTGGGGTATCTTCTGCGTCCTGAAACATATGCCATCCAGAATGCATACCATGCGATTTAGCAGAATATTTCTCTGCATAGTCAGTAGTATCATCACCAACATATTCAATAGTAGGTGGCACTCCGTATCTATACCCATCATGCCAGAATGTATGATTACCGTATTCTTCGTCATCTACCTTGTATCTCCAAAACGCACTGCCAGGACTGCCATCCGAACTATCGATGGTTTGATCTTGCTTCATTCGTGGAGTGTATATATTGTAATTAGTTATGAAGTCTTTAGGTGCTTCAATATTTTTACAATCATGTCTAAGGCAATCAAATGATTCACCAACGCATTCGTACTTCAATTCACCATTTCGCCAAAATTGGGGGGTGGGATGTATGCAAACTATAGTTTCGAAAACAGTATGCCAATGCTGCGCGCTATCGAAAAACCTAATTAACAATTGATTTTGTGTTTTTTCAGCCTCTGTCGCTCCTGTATGTATTGCTGGACGGTAATGAAAAATCGGATTATTTGCAAAATATGAATTATCATCAGTAAATATGTAGATGAAGTGACCTCTGGGAGAAAAGTAATTCTCTAAATTTACACCATCAAGGTAATATGCCGCTAGAGACATATTAGGATTGCTATCGCGGAAATCCAAAACTTGTTGGGGTATATGCTCTGGATTTATATAAGGACCTTCTCCAGGACCATCTACTGCCCAGTTTTGGGCTTGATTGAGAGACTTAGTAGAATTTATTGTCTGCAAAGGCACAATCATTCTGTCGGTTCCTCCATATTCAGCAGGAAAATAGTTATAATTGAGAATCGTAGTAGTAACACATGCTGGTATAGGAGAAAGAATCTCTTCTGGTATGTTAGTAGAACTAGAAGAACCAGAAGGACTAGCAGAAGAGCTGGAATCAAAAGAGCTGGTAGACGATGTCGAAGGACAAGCTCCATGATCTACATAAAAGAGTTCAGTATCGATTTGATAATCTTCACGTATCTCGCCGTTTTGCCCAGCTCGGTTTGATTGGTTGCCATTACTTAAATTGTACATCCGATATTCGCCAAGTGCGTCTTTTCGTATGTCGTAGGCATATCCTTCACCCCCATTTAGACTTGGTATGCCCATGCCAGCAAAACCAGTGTAAATACAAGTAGGTTGTTCTTCATCACTGTAGTCTGTGTAAGTACCAGAAATACCAGTGAAAGTTTCGGATCTAGTAGCGTATGTAGGCGGGTCTGGGAAACCCGTATCTGTCCTCACAAACCACCACACACACAAGTCCCCACAATCATTTGAGCCGCTTGAGCCGATTGAGCTGGAAGCTGATTCGCATGACTGTATATCCACGCCGTCCATTTCAAAGCCCCTGTTCACCTCCAACCACATTTCATCCTCACTAGTGTAAACTTCTAAAGAAGTGTCAGTTCCGAATAAATAAACATCGGTCCCGCCGTCCCAACCCATAAAGAATGTGCCGCTTGGTGTCACAAAATTGTAAATCCAACCACCATTCTGGGCCCAATACTCACGACAAGCTATCACTTCTTCCCCGTCAAATTTCAAACACTTGCAATCCGAGCTAGAAGACTCATTAAATGAGCTACTAGTGCTACTACTTGAGAAAGAAGGACAATCACCAGGCGTAATTTCGTACTCTGTACCGTCTATAGTAAATATAACAGAAGTCACTGGCGTAACCATGGATTCTAAGTGATTACCAGCCTGATCGTAAAAGTGTATGTGGTCGCCAACGTAAACATTACCATTTTGGGTAGTCCTTATCGGCTGATACATATTCCACGATGATCCTGCCCCTGCAACATCAGGAAAGGAATAAACACAAGACCCTATCACCTCAGCGGGATCACTTGAGTATTCCGAAATTTTGTCTTGATAGCCAGCTGGCTCATTGTTTGGATCGGATGCTTGAAAAAACCCAGGAGATCCATTGTATTCTACATTTCCATCAGCATCTGTAGACTTCAAACAATAATCACCACAGTCAAAATCAATGCCGCTTCCAGATGAAGCAGAAGAAGTAGAAGAAGAAGAAGAAGGACAAGCACCAGGAGCAATCTTGTATTCCGCAACAGGTAAAAGTACCAATTGAAAGTCATCGTATGAACCTTGGTAAACGCCGTCATGATAAAGATGAGGCTCATCATTAGGCTCAATAACACCACCTCCTTTATCAACATATCCTTGATACCAAGCCAGATTGCCGTCTGGTGTTCCCGTGGCTAACATGTAGCAATAGCCAGCATAAGGGAAACTGGTGGCGTATGTATCGTTGGTAGGCAAATCTGGCACACCATCTAAAAACGGATCACCAGCAGGAATCCATTCTCCCGTGAGCTCCATAGATCCATATGTAGTCGGTACTGTACTGTCATCCGTCCATGTTAAACAAAACTCGCCGCAATCAGGGGAGTTGTCGCTGCTGCCAGATCCAGAAGCTGATGAACTGGTAGCTGATGAACTCGTAAGAGAACCACTCGATGTAGATCCACTAGAGCCACTCGATGTAGATGCACTAGAGCCACTCAATGTAGATGCACTGGAAACGCTAAAAGAACTGCTGCCAGAGGAACCGCTGCTAGATGAGGTGCATTCACTAAACCCATAAGGATTGTCAGCGTAAAAAGCCTCTAAATCTGGGTAGAATGTTGGCAGATTCCCATTATTAGGGCCAACCTCAACACCGCCACCCTGCATAACGAAAATGGTATAATCCAATCCATCTGCAGTAAGTATGTAGCCGCACTTCTCAGTGTCTTCGTTGGCATTAGTAAGAAAAGTTCCTGTCAAATAATGATTCTCACCGTTAGCTCGGATGCAAATCTCGGGACAAGAGTCACTGGATCCACTAGTACTCGAAACACTCGTACTTGAAACACTAGTGCTAGAAACACTAGTACTCGAACCACTTGAACTAGAGCTAGAACTGCCAGAGCCACTAGAGCGACTAGAGCTACTAGAACTACTTGAGCTACTAGAGCTACTTGAGCTACTTGATTTCGAGCTACCCCAACTAATCGACATACTGTTTAATTATTATAGGTCTAAGGTTAAACGTTTCTCGTTTGCATCAAACTCTGCTTGTGTTTTCTGTTCAAACTTAACACCTGCAAAACCTCGACGTATACCTGCGAGCTTTACAACAAGCCTGTTTGGTCTGTTGTATGGGAAGTATGATGTGCGTATCGTGAGCACACCGTTCCCGTCGATACTAAAGCCTACTGGCACAGGCTTGTCTGATGTGTAGGCCACCACTTCCATTGAGCCATGCTCTAAAACACTGCGAAATTTACCGCATGTATTCACAGACCAATTCCTAGCCCATTTAGGGCGCTCTACAACGATCGTATCCTCAAAACGAACATCAGGTGCCTCAACGCAGTAAAGGGCCGTAAATCCTGTTTTGGTCCAGTTAACAGGAACTATAGCGCTGTCCTTACTAGACCCAGAATCACCACCATCATCAGAACCTCCTGAACCTCCTGAACCTCCAGAACCTCCAGAATCTCCAGAATCTCCTGAATCTCCTGAACCAGAATCACATAGTATCTCAAGGTTAACAAATATATCGCTATGTACGAGCTGTGTAATTTCGACAGCCTCAATTTGTGATGCAAATAGTGGTACGCCATCCTGAGTAAAACCA
>Ga0209195_1001784_pt1 | contig 13836 bp, 18 predicted proteins | sample COGITO_mtgs_1004_3_FD_184788 | JGI IMG/M metagenome (GOLD analysis project Ga0209195, IMG submission 184788) | Pelagic marine microbial communities from North Sea - COGITO_mtgs_100420 (SPAdes) (version 2) | ecosystem: Environmental > Aquatic > Marine > Epipelagic ...
CAACCACAAGGGATCATCACCGGTGCAACATTAGGAAACACCGCTGCATCTGCAACGGCAATCGCCGCTGATGACATCCTCGATTTGGTACATAGTTTAGATCCGAGTTACCGCAACAAGCCGTCATTCGGTTTGATGGCACACGATAACGTGATCGCAGCGATCCGTGCATTGGGTATTGGTTCAAGCAACGATTTCCCAATCTTCATTCCATCAATGGCCGCTGGTGAACCTGACAAATTGTTCGGTTACAACCTATACTACAACAACGATATGGCATCTGCAATCACCACAGGTCAAAAGACCTTGTTGGCGGCTGATTTCAGCAAGTTCGTTGTTCGTACTGCTGGAGGTGTTCAGTTCGTTCGTTTAAATGAGCGTTATATGGACGAATTAGAGGTTGGTTACGTAGCATTTGCCCGTAAGGACTCCAAAGTTCTTGACACTCGCGCCGTCAAATATTTGGCTCAAGCCTAATAGATGAAGGTTAGATTTTTAAAATCAATCACAGGATCTGGGTTCCACTACCGCAAACATGCGGTGGTGGATATCCAATCCGAAGAAAGATTGGTTGATTTTCTTAATGCTGGATTTTGTGAAGCGATTTCGGAACCACCGAAAAAGCGCGCAAAGAAAGCGGTAAAGAAAACCACTACAAAAGAAACACGATAGAAGATGGCAATTGATATTGTAACGGCGGCCGCATCCGAACCCATCACATTGGCGGAGGCAAAAAACTTTTTGCGCGTTGATCATTCCGATGATGACGCGTTGATTGGTGCATTGATTACCGCCGCCCGTCAAATGTGTGAAGAATACACACGGCGCATTTTGGTCACTACAACGGTCGATGAATATTTCGATCAATTTCCGCACAATCATTGGGCGGGACATTCCAATTTGTTGTATTTGTCGCGCGGTCCAGTTACAGATATTGATTCCGTCAAATACGTGGATGAAATAGGATCAACACAAACGATTTCATCATCGTTATATGTTACGGACCTTATTTCCGAACCGGCACGTGTTCAATCAACTGATGGTTGGACCACAGGCGCGGGCGTTATCAATCAATTGATCGTGCGCTATGTTGTAGGGACTGATGTTTCTGCAATTCCAAAGCCATTGATTCAGGGAATGATGTTGGTCATTTCCGAATTATACGATCAACGAATGGATCGTGTTCGTCAGTTGCCAACGGCATCGGAATATTTGTGGAACCCATATCGAATCTTTACATTCTAATGATTGATCAATCGGGACAATTGGATCGCAGAATCGTGATCCAAGGCTATACCACCAGCACCGACGCGTTCGGTGAAGTTGTGAAATCATTCACAACATTGGCCACGGTATGGGCAAAGGTTGAGGAAAAAAGCGGAAAAGAAGGTGAAGATGGGAACCAAATAGTTGCGAGTAAAAAGGTGGAATTTTTCATCCGATACCGCAACGACATCAATGAGCAAATGCGCATTGTGTACAACAACGAAACATACAAAATTGAAACTATCCTGAATGCCGATTCACGCAAAGCATTCCAAAGGATCGTGACACGATTTGCGGACTAATGGGAACAACGGCCGAAAGAATGATGTCAGCAAGAAGTTCACGCGGTGGAAACACTGGCGGGGCTTTTATTGGTTTTGATGAAAGGGATATCAAAAAGGAATTTGAACGTGCGTTCAAAGAATTGGAGAATCTACACGATGGGGTGACCACGGCGCAAATTCGCCGCATCGCACGTAAGTCATTGAAACCGATGGTGAAGGCATACAAAGAGGAGGCCAAAGCCAAAAGCAAACGCGATTTCGTTGTCTATCGAAACGGTGGAATTTATGCGGAAATCAAGCCTGGAACACTTGCAAAATCGATGGGGATCATCACAACGAAAGTGAACCGTGGATCAACATTCGCATCATTGCAAGTTGGTCCAAGGGTGAAGCGTTCATTTTCCGATCCTGAAAAGGGCGGATGGTTTGCGCACTTTTTGGAATACGGATATTTGCAGGACGGCGGATATAAAAGTGGAATTCAAGGATTCGCAAGTCGGGCGCGGATGAAAAATTCATCAGGCGTTGGAAACGAATTCAAAAGATTGATGCGTTCATTTTTGAATAAAAAGGTAAAAGCCGCACGGGTATGATAGGAAAGGTTATCAAATACACATTCGACAATGATTCAGCATTGAACACATTGTTTGGTGGACGCGTTTTTCCTGTTGTTGGCGCACAATCACAAACGACTCCATTCGCAATCTATGAGGTGGTAAACATCACCACCAGTATGACCAAAGAATCGGATTCGCACATTGATGATATTGATGTCAGGATCACGTTGATTTCAACAAAGTATTCCGACACACAAAACGCCGTTGAATACATTCGCAGTGCATTCGTAAGGATGAACGGAATCATTCAGGGTGTGAAAGTACAATCGTGTATGTTCGAGGGACAACGCGATTTGTTCAGCGATGATGAACGAACATTTGGATCACAAGTTGATCTACAATTTCGGATATCACGCGATTGATTTAGTAATTTGTAAAACGATAAAAAACAAAGAAAAATGGCTGCAACAAGCATAATGAATTCAACCGACGTTGTGATTCAAATCAGCGAAGATGGTGGAACGTCTTACGACATCATCGGCCGTGCGACATCGGCATCATTGAGTGTTTCAATGGAAACACGCGATACAACAAACAAAGATTCTGCTGGATGGCAGGAAAATCTTGAGGGTCTAAAATCTTGGTCATTGAGTGGTGACGGATTGGTGACCTACTCAATCAGCGGGGATTTCGACACACCGGATGATCTATTCACATTGTTGTCAAACCGCACTTTGGTAAAAGTGAAATTCGGTTCTGCAACAAGCGGTGAAATCGACTACACAGGTGACGCATACCTCGTAAGCTACGAACAAGAAGCGGGCGTTGAGGAAAACGTGACGTATTCATTCGGGTTCACAGGAACAGGTGTGTTGACTCAAGCATCAGTTGCTTAATCAACAAAATGATTCGGGGCCGTCCATTGGGCGGTCCCTTTATTACAACAACAACAAAACAAAAAACAAATGACACAAATCATTGAAATCGGGGAACGTAAACACCCAATTCGATTTGGATTCAACGCATTGCGTGAATTCAGTCGAATGACTGGAACAACATTGGCAGATTTAGAAAATCTTGGAAACGATATGACATTGGATCAGGCGATCACGTTGATGTATTGCGGATTCAAAGACGGCGCACGAAAAGAAAAGGCACCGTTTCGTTATGATGTGGCCGATGTTTCGGATTGGATTGATGAAGATGAGGCGTTGATTGAAAAGGCTTTTGCGGTATTCGAACAACAATTTTCTTCAGGTGAAAAAAAGTAAATGACCGGACGTCCACGGGCAGCGTTCAGTCATCCACTTGGGATGATTTGGAGGCGTTTGCGTTCGGTCAAATTGGGTTGATGCCCGGTGTATTTTACGATTTGTTACCACGCGAATGGACCAATTTGGTTGATGGCTGGAATCAAAAGGAGAATCGCCGCGAACAATCGGAGTGGGAACGCACACGTTGGATGACAACGATTTTGCTGAATCCACACACGAAAAAACGGATCAAGCCAAAAGATTTGATTGTGTTCCCATGGGAAAACAAGTTGAAGAAAGACCGCAAGGTTTGGACACGTGGTGAAATTATCGCCACAATAAACGAACGAAAAGAACGCGCAAAGCAGAAAAATGGCGAATTTATCCAGTCTTAATTTCCGACTAACGGCGAACATCGCGCCATTCCGTAAAGGTTTAAACAAGGCCGAACGTTCAATGGACAAGTTCGGCCGCAAGATGCAGCAAACAGGGAAAAACCTGTCAATGAAATTGACGGCACCTTTAGCTGCAATTGGAGCGGTATCGTTTAATGTGTTCAAGGGTTTTGAACAGGAGATGTCCAAAGTTCAGGCGGTATCGGGTGCAACGGCCGAGGAGTTCGAAGCGTTATCACAAAACGCAAAAGATTTGGGCGCATCGACAATGTTCAGTGCGCGTGAGGTCGCAAGTCTACAAACGGAATTCGCAAAATTAGGTTTCACGGCCACGGAGATCACAAAGGTTACCGAATCAACATTGGCATTGGCCCAAGCATCGGGAACCGATTTGGCGCGTTCAGCTGAAGTTGCTGGTTCTACATTACGGGCTTTTGGATTGGATGCGAGTGAAACAGGACGCGTCACCGATGTGATGGCGGCATCATTCAGCACATCGGCATTGGATATGGAAACCTTTGCCAATTCAATGAAATTTGTGGCACCCGTAGCGAAAAGCGCGGGGATGTCCATTGAAGAAACATCCGCGATGTTGGCGGTGTTGGCGAACGCTGGGATCAAAGGATCACAGGCGGGAACATCATTGCGCCGGATCATTTCGGAAATCGGTGCAACGGGAAAACCAACCGCTGAAGCATTAAAAGATTTAGCAACACAGGGCATTGGCCTGGCAGATGCGAAAGATGAAGTTGGCCGATCAGCACAATCGGCGTTGTTGATCCTTGCGGAAGGTGTGGATCAAATATCACCATTGACTGAAGAATTCAAAAATTCAGGTGGTGCGGCACAACAAATGGCCGACATCATGGGAGACACCGCATTCGGAGCATCCAAACGTTTGGAATCCGCAATGGAGGGTTTGATGATTTCCATCGGTGAGATTGTTGCCGTTGCCGTTGTTCCATTGATCGAATTTTTAGCAAAGGCGGCATCAGCGTTGAACAATATGTCGGATGGGGCAAAACGCGCCATCGTTATCGTTGGGGGTATTGCAGCCGCCATTGGTCCGGTGATATTTATACTTGGATCATTCCAACGTGCATTGTTGGCGGTACGAACGGCCACATGGTTATCAACGGCCGCAACAACGGCGTTTGGTGTTGCCGTGCAGATTGCAACATCACCAATCACATTGATTATTTTAGCAGTTGCGGCGTTGGCCGCTGGCCTTGTTTATCTTGGATACAATTTCAAAACATTGAAGGCCATCGGTATCAACGCCATTGGTGGATTGGTCAACGCAATTATTCCCTATGTCAATAAACTGATTGGGAAATTCAATGCAGTTGCCGGATTGCTTGGAAAAGACAAATTGATGGTCGAGCCGTTTAAGAAAATTAAATCGGTATCGGTCCCAGCATTCAAATCACTTGGTCAAGTCGTCACGGAAATCAAGGACGATTTGGGATTGTTTAAAAAGGAAACGAAAGAAACATCCGAAGAAGTTGACAACCTTGCGGAATCTACTGGGAATCTAAACAACGAAACAACAACGGGAACAACGACAACCACAAAGATGGGGGAATCGTTGGTGAATTTGACGCCGAAAGTTGCAACATTGGGAGCGACAACGGGAGTGATGACAATGAAGTTGGCGAAGTCAAATCAAGAAATGGACCAAGGCATCGACAAGATGGACCGCATGATTTTGACGGCCAAAGCATTGTCGGAGCAATTGACCGAATTGGCAAATCAAGCATTGGTTGATGTGGCCGTTGGGTTCGCTGATATGGCGGGACAAGCGTTGGTTGGTGCCGCATCTTTTGCGGACCTTGGAAGATTTGCAATTGAATCATTAGCGGGACTGATGACACAAGTTGGTCAAATCGCGGTTCAAACGGGTATTGCGGTCGCTGGTATAAAGGTGGCCATTCAATCATTGAATCCAGCCGTGGCAATTGCGGGTGGTCTTGCATTGATTGCGCTCGCGGGTGCAATCAAAGGAAAGATGTCGCAAGTTGGTGGACAAGGCGGAAGCATCCCAGCTATGGCCGAAGGTGGAATCGTGACCGGACCGACATTGGCCCTTATCGGCGAGGGTAGAGAATCCGAGGCAGTGATTCCGTTATCAAAACTCAACACGATGATGCAAGGCGGTGGCGGACAAAACGTTGTCGTCACGGGACGCATCAGCGGTGCAGACATACTATTGAGCAACGAACGCGCATCGCGCAACCGAACAAGACAAAGAGGTTTTTAATATATGGCAAATCCAAAACTATTTTCCGAATTCCGAAGTTCACACGGAAATTTTTACTTGATTGAAATTTGGGATGATGAATATACAGGCACCGATCCTGATCAATTTGATGTAACTGGTGATGGATTCCAATTGACCTATTCAGGGCAAACGGATGACATTTATTCACCAATCATTGGATCATCGGTATCGTTTGGAATGTACGTCCAAGATTCAGCAACCAATACCTTTTTGACAAACCTGAAGGAATACCAACAGGATCGTTATTTTGTAAAGATTTGGAAAGGGGAATTTGGTGGTGAAGATGCAAACACGTGGTACAACACCACAAAGGTTTCCGATGATGGATTGGTGATGTCATTTTCACCTGATGAAGAACAGGTGGTGTACCTCGATTTTCATTGGGGCGGATACATTGTTCAGGACATCATTGAAGTTGAAGATGTTTCGCAACCTTACGTTCTAAACATCCAAGCGACCGACGGAATTTCAAAGCTAAAGGACACGTTGTGTGGCACGTCATTTTTCCGTCAGTTCACAAATCAATTTATCAATGCATTGGATCAGGTGGGTGTGTTGGATATCTACGAAAGCGAACACCCGGTGTTGGCCGTTGTGTGCGATTGGTGGGCTGAAGAAATGACCTACAACGCAAACAACAATCCATTGGATGAGGTGTTTGCGGATTTCCACGCATTCGATACGATTGATGAACAGGGTTTCTACACCAATAAAAATTGGTTTGAAATCCTGTCGCAAATGTGTACGATATTCGGTTTGCGTTTCTATTATTCAGCGGGCCAATATCGATTGGAACAATTGTTCCAACGCGGCGAATCTTCATTCACGGAACACCGCTACAAAAAAAACAAAACAAAGATTGATTTTGAAAGTGGCGTTTTCTACAATAAGACCATTGATCAAACATCAAACAAAGCGCGATTGGCTGGAAACATTTTCAACTTTTTACCAGCAGTCAATGATGTGGCGATCACGCTGAATCAGGAACCAAAGGCAATGAAAGGAGTCACATGGGACAATTCCAACGATCCTGATTTAGCCATTGGATTGGTTTCATCGGCATTGCAAAATCAATTGACGTTCGTGTTTAATCACCAAATCAAATTGTTCCTGAATGTCAATGTCAACCAAAACAACATCTTTGCAAAGTTGAAATTGAACATTGAATTGTTTGATTTCAACAACAACATCACGTACTATTTAGACCGTACGTATACAGGAACAACACCATCAACACCCGTATGGACCACAACACAATCGGGATCAGGGTATGAAATACTCGTTGGCACATTCCAAGAATTTAGTGGCCAGGTGACGTTGGGGAATTCCGATGTGATCCAAATCGGTGGTCCAACCACGATTGTGACGCCTCAAATTCCATCGGATGGCGATATGACCATCAACTGGGATTTCGTTGGTTTCGTTAACACGAACGGATCGGTTCGTGGTTTGAACGTTGGTAATTCTTCATCATACAAGATGACATTGCAATCGGTGGATTCATCGTTCGGATCAATACAAAATCAAACAACCGTTGTCCGTGCCGTATCTCCAAATGCTGATATCAATGGTTTGGTTTCCTATGAATTGCCTGAAACGGATATTTTCACAGGTCAGGGTGAACGCGGATCATTGGTCAACCAATACGATGTTGGTGGGTTATTGTTTAAAGTTCCCTATTCAAATTGGCGCGAAGGGAATTCAGGATCGTATGTTGAAATTCAAAAATTGATTTGCCAGGAGTTATTGAAGTTGATGGATTCACCTGTTCAAAAATATACAGGTGGTATGTTTAGCTCGCATGATTTCCGCCAGCGTTTGACCTTTGATGGAAACAATTGGATTCAATTGGGTGGATCGTATTCTGCAAATATGGATCAATGGGATGGCGAATGGTTCGTGATCAATCGTGCTGCAATCACACCCACATTTGATGAGGTTGAATTACCCATTGACAATGTGAATTTTGGAAACGTCAACGGTTTGACTGGTGGCGTTTCTTTTGACGGAATCGATGCCGTGAATCTTGACACCAACATTTTAGATGTGACAACCACGGCGAATGTCGGCACCGATTTGGATGTTGGTGGGGACACTGGATTGGCGGGTCGTTTGGATGTCACGGGTTCAACAACGTTGACGGGCGACACCACGTTGAACAACATGGACCATCAAGGAATTTTGATTCAAGAAATCACCGACATCACAAATTCATCGGGTTCAACCTACAATGTTGGGGACACGGAATACATGATGTTCAACACGTGGTCGGGCGGTAATGGAACGGCAACAATCAATTTGCCGCGTGCGGGTGATAACGAAGGCCGGTTGTTGCGTTTCAAATCGGATGGAACCATCGGTGCAAATACATCAATCACATTGTCACCAACATCACCCGACACGATTGATGGCGACTCGGAATTTTCTTTCAACCGCGATTTTGATGGCGTGATGTTATTGGCACACAATTCGAATTGGTTCATCATTCAGCGCAAAGCGAAATAAAAAGCCGTTAGGCGATACTTATATTTGAAACACATACATAAAGACACAAATGAATGAAACAATCTCAATTCTACTACCTGCTTCGCAGAGGGTTGTTCAACGCTGGGTCGGCAATCATAAAAAACGGACTGGTTATGTTTAACAAGTTCACGACCGCTGGCCTCAATTTCCCAGCCCAAGGCTCGGCCGAATTCAACGGCACGAGTGATTACGTACAACTACCCGACCCGTTCAGCCATACGAACCACACGATAGCGGCGTGGGTTTATAATACGGACGACACAAACCCAACTTTTGTACTTGACCAAAGAGCCGACAACGATGACGGATATAGGCTAATGCCTTATAACGGGCTTTTCTATTATTCAGTAAACACATCCGATTTAACATTCACAAATGTTAAAGATGAGTGGATTTATGTGGTTGGTACATACGATGGAAGTACTATGAAACTATACAAAGACGGCTCCGTTGTAAGTTCGTTATCAACGAGCCAAACAATCAGCACTACAACAAATGCACGAATTGGTAAAAATTCATATATTGATTTATATCCTTTCAACGGCAACCTCGCCAACGTCGCAATATGGAACCGCGCACTTTCAAGCGATGAGATTAATTCCGTGATGTGGAAAGACCATCAAGCGCTAACGAGTGCGGAATCAAACGGCTTACAAGCGTGGTATTCTTTGGACGATATAAGCGGCACAAGCGTGCCGGATTCAAGCGGTAACGGGAACACCGGTACGGCTAACTAAAAACATTTTTTTATTATGGCAGTACAAACAACTTTAGTGAACAAACCACTAAACCCGCGCGGCAATGACCAAAGCCCTTTGGCCTACAATCGTGCAAAACTATTCAGCGGGAAGGCCCTTGATTTTGATGGGGTTAATGATAAGGTGGATTTGCCTACTTTATCTTTTGACCTTTACGCATTCTCTTTTTATTACGAAGGGGCTATAAATTCCGGAACCGGTCAATTTATTTTCCATACTGGAGATGGCACAAACGATGGTGTTTCTATTGGTTCGGTAACCTCTTTGCTAACTGGCGAAACGCTAACGATTGGGGACAACGGAAATTATACGGCTATTACTGAATCGTTTGACGATGCAATTCATTTTATCGTTTGCACTTGGAATGCAACGGAAAACAAATACAATTTTTACTTAAATGCTCAAAAGTTAAGCACTATAAATAGCGGAACGGATGCGCCTTTAATTTCTCTTTCAACGGCTCCAGCAATTGGTTATCGTAAGGCCATTGGCGATATGTACCTAAACGGAAATATATCCAATGTAAGAGCATTCAACACCGCCCTCACCGCCGCACAAGTGGCCGACCTATACAACAACCCCGAGAAGGTCGTACCTACTGGAGTGGATAACACCGCTTTAAAGTTATGGCTACCAATGCAAGAAGGCGCGGGAACGACGGCGTACGATGGGAGCGGAAACGGAAACCACGGCACCATAAGCGGAGCGACTTACGTCAATGGCGTAGGCGCACCCGTCAGTCAAACGGCGGTTATTGATTGGAATAAGGGGACGAACCTTACTCTTTATTCGGAAGATGGTTCGGTATGGGGTACTGGCGGGAACGCACCAACAATAACGCAAGACCAACCCGACCCATTTGAAGGCACACGAGCGCAACGTATACAAATGGATAAAGCCAGTAATTACGCTCAAATCGTTAAGCAACACACCCAAATTAGTGCAAGTGTTCAATACACCGCAAAGATGTGGTTAAAAGCGGTGAGCGGAACGCCGACCATAGGAATAAATTATAATGGTTCTGGCGGTAGCTGGCAAAATGTAACGCTCACAAATGAATGGGCAGAATATGAAGTAACGCGCACGATGAATGCGGATTATGAATATAGTCATAACATATTGATTGGAAACCCAGCGCCGGGCACATCTTCAACCGCTGACTTTTATATTTACGGCTTACAAATTCAGTTAGGCGATACCGCTGGGCCTTATGTGCCTACATTCGGCACCGCCCAAACCTCGGAAGTATTACTCCCCCAAGGCTTAACAACGGGCCGCGATATCACGGGCGTGAATCTATTTGAAAACGTGCGGAAACAAGGCGCGCTAAATCTTGACGGCAATTCGTGGGCAGAGGTTCACGATAATGAAAGCCTTGACTTTGGTACGGGTTCGTTTAGCCTTGAGGCGTGGGCGAAAGTTAAATTTGTAGACCAAGGTTCAAGTGTTAATGTGATTTTAAATTTAGGAAACGGAATCAACTCAAGCGATTCTGCTGGACTTGCTATAAGTAGTGTTTTAGCGGCTAATTTTTGGTATTCAAGCCCGTCCGGTAGTTCAGTATTAACCCAAGGCGACTGGGTGCATATTATCGGCGTATACGACGAAACAAATGCCACACTTTATGTTAATGGCTCACAAGTAGACCAAGACGCAAGAGGAGCGAAGGACGTAAATAATGCGTTAGTAAAACAAATCGGTCGCGATGTAGGTCCAAATAGGTTCTATCACGACCAAATCGCCCAACCGCGCATTTATAACCGCGCGTTGACGGCGGAGGAGGTTCAGCGTAATTACAACGCGGGGAAAAACATTTATACAAATTAAAAAAGAATCAAAATGAGGGGAAACGTTTACATCTCAATTCCAGCGGCGGACAAAGACAATGCATTGCCGTCAGCAATCACACGATACGATTGGACTGAAGTGGCTTACAATGAAGAAGGTGAAGTGGAGTCTACGACAACCATTCATCCAACGTGGTCGCAGTACGGCGAAAAGTACAAAGCGGATTTTGGTGCGGCCGTATCGGTTAATGTTAACGATGTGGAATTCATCGTGTACGAATTGGAAGCATCGTGGCAAGATTCCGAAACAAGCGCATTGGTCGCATTGGGTTCGGGATTGTCTGCGCCGAATTACACACTCATGACCGCAAGCGAAGCGCGTTCATTTATCGCCGAAAATTCGGATGTTCAACTTTAAACGCTGGTTTATTATGGCACGCAAGATTGAAAAAATCATTCTTCATTGCGCCGCGACACCGGAAGGTCGCGACGTGAAAACGGAAACAATAAAATCATGGCACGTCAAAGGCAACGGATGGTCGGACATCGGGTACCACTTCGTTATTGAATTGGATGGCGCGGTGAAGAACGGACGCCCACTCCATAGAAGCGGAGCGCACACGAAAGGCCACAACGCCACATCAATTGGCATTTGCTATGTTGGTGGTATAGATAAGGATAAGAAGCCAAAGGACACGCGCACGGAAGCCCAACGCAAGGCGATGGACCAACTTATTGCGGACCTAAAGATGGACCATCCAACGGCAACGATTCACGGCCACAATGAGTTCGCGGCGAAGGCGTGTCCATCGTTCGACGTCTCGAAAGAATACGGCGCACCGAAACCAAAGGTGAAGAAAGCTAAATCAAAGGCATCGGAATAATGAATAAAACAATCGACACTATCAAAGGCAATTTGAAAACCATTTTGTCGTTCGCCGATTCCGAGTTCCTTGAATTACTCATCGCGATTCTGCACACCTTTTTGTTGCCGCTCGCCGTATGGACGGAAATTGGATTCAAATGGCACGTCATATTTTTGGCCATCGGTGGTGGATTGTTTCAATTCTATTCGGTAGGCATTCGCGATTTGCGGTGCCGTTACTATTCAACAATCGTGGCGACGTTCGTGGCGATTTTAACCGCTGAACAATATCTAATGAATGGATTGATGTTCGAAGCACCCTCACGATTTGGCTGGCTAATTATTGCATTTGCCGCAATCGTTAATCAAATACGCGTGACGAAACAATGGAAACACAAGAATTAATCATTGCCGTCGCGACGATATTGGGTTCGGGCGCGGCGTTTAAATTTTATGAATACTCAATAAAAACCAAACGTGACGCGGCACGCGAATTGCGACAAGAACGGCGAGCGGAAAACCCCGAAACAATGTTCCGCGACGATTTGAAAAAACGAGTTGAGGAAATGTCCGTGGCTTTAGATTCTGCCAATTTGAAGATTCTTGAGTTGACCCAAAAGGTCGCGGAACTGGAAACGGAAAACCGATACCTACATCGTGAGATTGATATCCTTAAAAGAAAATAAACACATCAAAAAATATATCGTATGATTGATAGAATACTCAAAGACAGCAAGACGACAATCATTGGTCTTATTGTTTTTATTACTGGCGCACTGCTGGTTGCATTCGACAAAGCATCATTGACCGAATTCGGCGGATTCATCGGCGTGGCATTCGCCCTGTTTTTTTCTAAAGATCCAAAATCAACAAGCAAATAATGAACATCACACACGACAATGATTGGGAAGATTCATTCAACGATTTCGTCAATGAACTTGAAAAAGCAGAACAACCCGCATGCAATATTGACAACCCCGAAGGATGCGATTCGTGTGGGGCGTAATCAAAAGATGGTGCGTGGTCGCGATTACCGCATCAATGATGTGGTCTTGTGGTGCGTCGTGGCACCTAAAGCGTGCAATTGCAAAGGACCCAACAATTGCAAGGGACACCATCGTCCGCGTTGATACAACGATTGTGACAAACGAACGCCGTGTGGTGGATACATTGGTCGTTCGCGATACGATAACGCGCCACATCAATCGTGATGGTGCCGTGGTAAAGATCAAGCGCATCCACGACACGATCCGTGTGGATGTCATATGTCCATCGGACACGATCAGGATCACCACGGAAATTCCTGTGGACCGTCTTATATATAAAGAACAACCGGTCAAACGTTCCCTGTTGGATCAGTTGGGCGTGATCTTGTTTTTGATTTTATTGATTACAATTGCATTGATCATCGGGCGGTTCATTCGCCAGTGATCGAAAGAATAAACAAACAATGTGATCCGATTGATCCATTGTTTTGTTGTTGTGGGCCTCATCATTTAATTATGATGAGGCTTTTTGTTTGGCGTTACAATCCAGGTGCATCCAAGTGCATCCAAAGAAAAACCCCAGCGGATCGCATTCGTTTCGCCGGGGTTTCTACCTAACACAATTGAGATATAAGAGAGCAAGAAAGATTGTGTTGTTCTATGTATTCAGGTGGTGGTTTGCTTGTTTTTTCTCTTTTTGTTAATTTTTAACTTTGCCCATTTCTGTGATTTTCACACCACCCGCCCATGCGGGAGGGGTGACAAAGTCACAGGGACAAAGTTAACCCCCACGGATGACAAAGTCAATGATTCAGCGTTTCAGTTGTTCACACAATTATCCACGTTTTTGTTATTCACATTTTGTGGATTCAAATATT
>Ga0209195_1001801_pt1 | contig 13722 bp, 14 predicted proteins | sample COGITO_mtgs_1004_3_FD_184788 | JGI IMG/M metagenome (GOLD analysis project Ga0209195, IMG submission 184788) | Pelagic marine microbial communities from North Sea - COGITO_mtgs_100420 (SPAdes) (version 2) | ecosystem: Environmental > Aquatic > Marine > Epipelagic ...
TCTCGTGCAGAGCACTCCCGACAGGATTGCGTCTGCCCACAGACGCTGTGCTGATGAGTAAGTTTCCTCCTCCGGAAACTTAGGGTGAGGTGGTCGTGATACACGACGCTGTGCTGTGCGCTCGAACTAAGGTTCTCGTCCCATCTCTCGTGCAGAGCACTCCCGACAGGATTGCGTCTGCCCACAGACGCTGTGCTGATGAGTAAGTTTCCTCCTCCGGAAACTTAGGGTGAGGTGGTCGTGATACACGACGCTGTGCTGTGCGCTCGAACCAAGGTTCTCGTCCCATCTCTCGTGCAGAGCACTCCCGACAGGATTGCGTCTGTCCACAGACGCTGTGCTGATGACTAAGTTTCCTCCTCCGGAAACTTAGGGTGAGGTGGTCGTGATACACGACGCTGCGCTATGCGCTCGAACTAAGGTTCTCGTCCCATCTCTCGTGCAGAGCACTCCCGACAGGACTCGAACCTGTGACCTACGGATTAGAAATCCGTTGCTCTATCCAGCTGAGCTACGGGAGCTTGAAGTGTGCTGATCTGCGCGGTGGCAGATGGTTTAATGGGCTAAGAATACTTCGTCAAGTGCTAGAAGATATAATCAAGGGTCTAGCGGTAGTATTTTTTGACCAGGTGAGGGGGTGGCTCTTAAAAGAGCTCAGCCGTTGGGAAGATTGTCTTGTTCCTCTTCGATTCTTTCTGCCAGCCATTGTTTCATCATGGACTGATAGTTGAGGTAGCGGGAGCGAGCTAGGCGCTTGATGCGTGCGAGCATACGTGGATCAAATCGCAAGGTGATGGTCGTCGATTCTCGTGAATCGGGCTGATGTGTCGAGCTGGTCATCAGTTTGGGGTCGAGCTCGTGCTGATTCCAAAAAGTGGACTCGTCTTCATCACTTTCGAAGTTGGGAATGTCGCTCCAAGATTGAATGGTATTCATGGTCTAAAATAGGTTGTTATCGTGGTTGGGCACTTCTATTTGATTTCACCATAGTTGCGCTGGTAGAACCTTGTTTCACCCTCTGTCATTTCACGTGCGGCGATGACTCGAGCTGACTTTCCATCTGTCCAAAAGGAGAGGAACAAATGGCGATCTCCCACGGTGCGTCCAAGAGCATAGAATCGTGACTCAATGTCTGGATCATCAATATCCGGGAGAAAACGAAGCGCGAATGGGTCTTCAAAAATCTCCTCTAGCTCGTGAGGTTTGAATGCTTTGAGGTCTAGGGGCGAGTCGGATAGGTCGAGTTCCATAACGATGTTTGGGTAGTCAACCCAGAAAGTTTAGATTACTAAAGCATAAATGACGTGCTTTGAACACGCTTTTTTGTCAGGCGCTGCCGCCTGCGTCAATTATATCTGATGGCGTTTGAGCAGCGCTGCTTTAAGCGGGTCGCTTGAGGTGAGGTGGGCAATGGCGATGGCGATGGCGTCCGCTGCGTCATGTGGTGGGCTTTCAGTCAGTCCAAGAAGTGTGCGAACCATGAAGGCGACCTGCTGTTTGTCAGCGGAACCATTACCGGTAACCACCTGCTTGACCTTGCGAGGAGCATACTCATAAATGTCTAGACCGGCTTCAGCTGCAGCGATGAGGGTAGCGGCGCGTGCGGCTCCCATGCTGATAGCTGTGCGGTGGGACTGAACATAAATGATGCCTTCAACAGCAGCCTCATCAGGTTGCCACTTTTTGATCAGGTTACCAATGCCGGTGTGAATGGCAGCAAGGGCTCCAGATTGCGGGATTTTAGCGGGGATGGTAATGATGCCAAAATCTAGCACGCGCTGTTGATGGTGATCGCCTTCCAGTATTGCGTAGCCCGTATTGCGAACAGCTGGGTCAATGGCGATGACTTTCATGGGTCGATATGAGAGCGATGATGGAATACTTCTAGCCCCTTAAAGCATTCCAGTATGGGGAAAGTGACTTTGTGGGGAAAGTGACTTACTTGCGTCTGCGACGTGGTGCCGGTGGACGTTTCTTGCGCACGGGGCGAGCTGGGGAATCGTCGAGAAGAGCAGTGTAGGTATACTCAAAGTCTTCGAGTTTACGGCGCTCGATTTTCTTTTCCACAAAGTTCTCAACCGACTTCGCAAAATCGAGCTCGTCAGCGGTGAGAATGGTGAAGGCATCGCCTTCTGATTCGGCACGGCCGGTACGTCCAATGCGGTGCACGTAGTCTTCTGCATTTTCCGGTACTCGGTAGTTGATGACGTGGGTGACGGTAGAGATATCGATGCCGCGGGCGGCGACATCGGTAGCAACAAGAATGTTGTAGGTGCCATCTTTGAACCCGCTGAGTGCCTTGAGGCGATCAGATTGTTTGACGTCAGAGTGCATGGCAACCACTTCCTTATGGCCAGTGCCTTTGATTAATCCACAGAGGGTGTCGGCTTCTTTACGGGTGCGGGTGAAGATCATTACAGAGTGAAAATCTGTTTTTTCCAAAAGAGCCAGCAGCAAGTCATCACGCTGGTCCATCGATACGGGGTAAAAGGCATGGTTAATGGTATCTGCTACCGCACGGCGGGCGATTTCAACGGATTCCGGCTCATGAAGGCACCATTGAGCAAATCCCTGGATGGCGGCGGGCATGGTAGCCGAAAAGAAAAGTGTCTGGCGTGAGGTTTCCTCTGTGTTCCATGGGCATAGGTTCACGATCTTGCGAACGATGGGCAGGAATCCCATGTCGAGCATGCGGTCCACTTCGTCAAGAATGAGTATTTTGATAGCACCAAAACGCATGGTGCCTCGGTAAAAGTGGTCAACGAGTCTGCCGGGTGTGGCGACCACAATATCGGCACTTTTCATTTGCTCATCTTGCTGGCCGTAGCCGACGCCTCCATAGATGAGGGCTACCTTACAGCCGGTGTGTTTGCCGTAATGTTCAAACTGCTCAGCAACCTGATGGGCAAGTTCACGAGTAGGCTCGAGCACTAGAACCTGGGGCTTGCCGAGGGGTTTGATTAGAGAAAGTGAGGGCAGGGCGAAGGCGGCAGTTTTGCCTGTACCTGTCTGTGAGGCTCCAATCACATCCTTACCTTCGAGTATCAGGGGGATCGCTTTAGCTTGAATAGGGGTGGGGTTTTCGTAGCCGGATTCAGTAACTGCTGAGAGGACGGCTTCGGAAAGTCCGAGATCGGAGAATGACATGCAAATTGGGGTAGATGCTTTGTCTGCTGCTGTAAAGGTAAATACCGCGTTTGCAGGCTGCCTCTTGCCGATGGGGGCTTCAATTTCAGCAATCTAGATGAGGCAAGCCTCAGCTCAGGAGCGATTAATTTGGGCTCGCTAGAGACTGGATGAGTAAGCAGCACTCCAGCATGGGTTGGAGGATTCGCAAATGGACCTCGTGGTTATCTTCAAGTGCTTTGCCAAGACGGTCTTCAACCTGGGACAAAACATAATCAAGATCAGATTGCAAAACAGCGTTGGGTGAGCCGTGTACGATGGCAGCAAGGATAGTGTGCTTGCCGGGGCGAATGACCAGCTGACGGTCATCTTCCCATTTGATCATGCAGCCTTCATTGATGGCAATGTTTGCGGCTTTGGTCGCGATTTTTCTAACGGTGCCCTCTACTTTAGTTGATTTGGCATGGCGTGCCGGATTATGGCTAGCGTATGAAATGAGCGAACGTGTTTGTGGGCGCAGTAGGAAAACCTCTTCCACCTGGTATCTGCGGGTTTGATTAAATAGAACATCATCGTATGTGCGGCTACTCATCAGGGCGCGCAATTTCCATGCGAATTTATCCCATCCGGAGATATCACGGAACGGGCTGGCCTCGGTCATTTGTTCGGCGATAGCTCTGCGCACAGTGCTCCGAAGCATGGGCTCAAGGTAGCCGTGGATGCTATGCGTCGGGGCATAAAGGAAGTGGTCAATACTAGGCTCAATCAGTGGGCGTAAAGCATCTTGCAAATCCTTGTCTGTGAATTTAGACGCTTTGTTCTCTGCCGTTTTTAGGGGCTCCGTTTCAGCAAAGGGGATGGTAGTCTGGGTATACTCTGAATGACTTGGGGACCTGTTTGGCGAAGATGGCGCGTGCGTCTCAGTAGGCTCATCATCTTGAACAGGGACGTTGTCAAAAGGAGTGCGGTCAGAAGGAGCATCCTCCGATGGACGCTTGTTGCTACGAATTTTAGCAACGAGATCTGCCGCGATGAAGGGGGATTCGTCGGTGGCGGCCGCTGGTTTTTGAGGTGGGCTCTCGCTTTTAATCTGCAGGCGGCTGCTTTCTTGGGGCGAGTCCTCTGAGGAGGTTATTTCTTCAAGCTGAGAAAAGCCGATGGTAGTATTATCTTGGGGAGCTTGGTGAGATATATCGGGTTCCCAGTGGTGTTCGGATTCTTGGCCTTTTGAATGACGGCTTAGTGATTTTTCTGCGGGTAGTGGAGTCAGTGTGGCTGAGGTTTCATGCGCTTGATCCTCATGATTTTGTAAGCTGCTGGAAACCAGAGATGCCATTGTGCACATAGGCGGCAGTTCGGGGAGTTGGTCTGCATTGCGGCCTAAGCTCGGCGTTACTCCATGGCGAGTGCCTTCCGTTAATGAGGGCGCAGGTATCGCTGGAATATTATTGAATTGAGCATGCCAGCTTTTTCTCAGAGTTGAGAGGTCTGGGAAAGGCTGAGACAGTGGTGCCCTCGCACCGCGTGCTCGAGAATCTGGAGTTGATTCGTAATGCGGTGGTTTACCGGTTGAAAAACTGGCTGGCTCTATGGGCACTTGAAAGTAAGGGAAGGGTGAGGACTTAGAGTCTGAGGAGTATGTCGATCAATTGACCGATGAATGATTAAACCTGGCTGTTATCATCATTCGTAGGGTAGACATCTGGGCTGATGAGTTTGGGTAAACCGTGTGGGTCTTGAGTGGTCGAATCTACACTCGGTGTTGCAGGCTTGTTGATGGAGTCCGTCGTTGGGCTGATCCCCGTTAGGGATCCTAAATTTGGTCTTGGGATAGATGGGCCCGCGTAATTACTCGGAGTGATGTTTGTGGGGTTGGTTGTGGTGTCACCCATAGCCGCACTGGCGATGCGAGCTAGGCGGTTAGCTAGTTCGTCACGATCTACTTTTTTGTCGCTGAGTGCCGAGATTTGCTCATCCATGCGGTGTTTCCATTGTTGGATTTCACGGTGCATGTGTTCCATGATTTGGCGAGAATGAGCATCGATTCTTGATGTCATTTCGGAGCTTAAATTTTCTATTTGTTGGCGAAGGTCTTGGCTCTGGCCGGATTCTTCATTGAAAAGCCGCTGGCTTGTTTGATTCATCTGGTCGGCGGCCTCGTCAATTTTGTGCACAAGCTCGTTAATTTGCAGCCCACGTGTGACACTCTCATGCTGTAACTGATGGCGTATATTTTCCGTGGCAACTTGAAGGTTGTCTTGAGCGGCTTTGTGTTGTTGCTCCGTTTGTTCGAGCTGCTCGTTGACCTTTCGGCTCACGGCTTCATTGCTTTCACGCAATGTTGTTTCGAGTTTTTCAATGCGCTCATTGACGTGCTGCATATCCTGCCCGATGAGGATTTCACGAATCTTTTCGACTTGTTCGGCGGGGTTGTTTTGGTCCTGAAAATCCATGGCTGTAATCGCGTTAGGGGTGTTTGTTTTGGGGGGGTAAAAAAAGGGGGAGACAGGGGCTTGAATTACGATTTAATATAACCAAGCGATTTATTAATGTAATATCACCATAGTAGTGTCTAAGCTGAAGACTTGTAAATGGATTTTCGCAAGCTTCGCTTTGCTTGATAATTGCGATCATCTAAAATCTCGTAACCATGTGGTAATTGCTTGTGGATTGTTTATACTGCTATGTTATAGAGAAATAGTAATGGCTGATGAGAACAAGAATGATGCAAAGCTGGTGTCTGCTTATGCGCAGACACGCAAAAGCTTAATAGCTAAGCTTGATAATTGGGAAGATCAGCGAACGTGGGACGATTTTTATAAGACGTATTGGAAACTGATTTACGCTGTCGGCTTAAAAGCCGGTCTCAGGTCTGAGGAGGCTTTTGATGTCGTCCAAGAGACGATCCTCTCTATTGCCAAGCAAAGTAAGAAAAATATGTATGATCCTGACAAGGGCTCATTCAAATCTTGGCTGATGAATATGACGCGCTGGCGTATCAATGACCAATTCAGAAAGCGCAAAAAAGATACGGCCATGAATATCAGCGAATGGGAAGACGAGGGACAGCGAGTCGCGGCTGTCGAGCGCATTGAGGACCCTCAAAGCGCAACCTTAGAGCGTTTGTGGGATGTGGAGTGGAAAAACAATCTCGCTGATGCCGCGCTGGCTCGGGTGAGGGCACAAGTTTCCCCCAAGCAGTATCAAATCTTTGATTGTTACGTTTTACGCGAGTGGGATGCCGCCAAGGTGCAAGATCGTCTTGGAGTAAGTATGTCTCAAGTCTATCTGGCAAAGCATCGCGTTGGCAAAATACTCAAAAAAGAATTGGCCAGATTAAACGAAGATGCGGGGTAAGAATCGACCAGAGCCGGTTATTCCTGATCACGAGGTGCTGCGCAAAATAGGTGGCGGCTCCTACGGTGAAGTATGGCTGGCAAGAGGGGTTACCGGTGCCATGCGCGCGGTGAAGCTCGTGCGACGTGAAGACTTCGAGGATGAAATCGGTTTTGAAAGAGAGTTTGAGGGCATCCTCAAGTATGAGCCAATATCCAGAGATCATCCTGGCCTGGTTAATATTTTACACGTAGGCAGGAGTAAGGATAAGGACGAGGGTGATTTTTATTACTACGTCATGGAGTTGGGCGATGACGTTCATGTGGGAGATGAATTCAATCCAGTAGAGTATCAGCCACGCAATTTACGCACTGATTTAAAAAAGGCAAAAGGAAAGCCGATTGATACCGATGTGGTTATTGATGTCGGCTTGAGGCTTGCTGAAGCACTTGCACACCTTCATGGTATAGGCTTAGCCCATCGGGATATAAAACCATCTAACATTATTTTTGTAGGGGGTAAGGCAAAGCTTGCCGATATCGGCTTAGTGGCTGCTCGCGGTCAGAGGACCTTTGTTGGTACGGAGGGCTTTGTCCCGCCCGAGGGGCCTGGTTCTGCAAGAGCTGATATTTATGGCTTGGGTAAAGTGCTTTATGAAATGGCAACGGGCAAGGATCGCCTGCAGTTCCCTGAATTACCTGACGAGCTGCCAGAAGAAACGAACAAAAAACGTTGGTTGGCGCTCAATCAAGTTATCTGTGATATCTGTGAACCGCGCGTTTCAAGACGCTTGATTAGCACAGCGCCAGATCTTGCCGATAGCTTTGCGCGGCTGCAGCGTGGTCAGCGGGTTCGACATCTTAATCGTAGTAATCGGGTATGGGTGGTATCCTTGTTAGTGATCAGTCTTTTGTCTGCGCTGTGGTGGTTTCGTGATCCTCTTGCCCAGCTCAGTGGCTTTTCAGAACCTGTGCCGGTAGTTGAATCTGGGCAGTTTGGCTACATCAAGGTCGTCAGTGATCCCGAAGGTGCGGAAGTCTTTGATTTGGAGGGTCGATTTTTGGGTATCACACCACTGCCCAATATCGAGCTTGCGGCGGGTAATCGTTACGAGTTTGAATTCAGGATGGAGGGTTATCGTAATGAGCATGTTGAGGGAGACGTGATTGCCAATAAGACGACAACCGTTGAGAAGGTTCTCTCCATCTACGCTCCACCGATTGAAGACGAAGAATGGGTGGATAATTTTGGTGTTACGTATCAGCCGGCTGACGGTTATCACGTTAGCTCTGGTTTTATCAGAAAGTATCAATGGGGGCGCTTTCTTCGTGAAACGGGTAAAAAATACCCGTCCCAGGTCGTCTCGCACAGTGAGCGAGGTGTGAAAAGAGCTGTGGTATTAGTTCCAGAGCAGGCAGCAGTTGCGTATTGCGACTGGCAGAGTCAAACAGCTTTGGATGCTGGTTATCTCAGTGAGATTCAGTATATAGCACCGATGATGGAGACGAATTTCAAAAACCCGACAATATCAGCTCAAGCACAACAGAATCAGTGGCGTCCATTTCGTACGGCAGTCATGAATATACCATTTGCCAGTCTTGAGCTAACCAGTCTGCCAGATGGTGCACTCGTGCAAATTAATGGTCAATATAAGGGGGTGACTCCGCTTGTCATCGAGGCGATTAAGCCCGGCGTGGTAGATGTTCATATGATGTTAGAGGGTTACAGACGTCACAAAAAATCCATCCAGATAAAAGGCAAAGAAGATAAAAAAATTCAGGTGACGATGCAGCGTAACAACAGTGTCGTATTTGGTGAGAAATGGGAAAATAGCTTGGGCATGCAGCTGGTGCCGCTGGCAGATGATTTACTGGTTTCGGTGTGGGAAACGCGCAAGGTTGATTATATTACTTTTTGTAACGATACAAAGACGCCGATGAGTTCTACGCCCAAGTTCGAACAAGGGCCTCTGCACCCTGTGGTGAATGTTTCTCGAGTGGATGCAGTAGCCTTCTGTCAATGGCTTACAGCGAGGGAGCGAGCACTAGAGCGAATTTCCGAAGATGAAACCTATCGACTACTTACGGACTGGGAGTGGAGCCTTCTTGTGGGTTTAGCTGATGATGCTGATTACCTGCCTTCAAGGCGAGAAATGAGATCCGAAAAGACATTTCCTTGGGGGCAGATATGGCCGCCCGATGATACCGGTACCTTGGTGGGCAATCTGGCAGGTAAGTCAGCATCACAGGCCGAGGATATACCGCGTGATAGAACCCTGATGGGCTATGATGATGGTTATGAAAAAACGGCACCAGTGGGATCTTTTCCTGCCAATGCGATGGGTGTCTATGATTTGGCTGGAAATGTATCAGAATGGGTGGCTGATGATTATGCTGAGGATGGCGCATATGGTGTGCTTCGAGGAGGAAACTGGGGCAGTTATTTAGCGAAACACCTTTATGTCACTAGCCGTAATGCAGTAAAGTCCACCAAGACGGGTGATCGTTATGGCTTTCGAGTAGTGCTGGCAAAGACTAAACCAACACAGATAAGAGAATTGCCGACAGATGATTTCCCCGATGAAGGACCGTAGTGGTCCATAATATACAAAGAATAACAACATGGTAGAGATTAAGATTAATTACGAAGGTGAGCTGCAGTGTAAGAGTACGCACGGCCCCTCGAAGACAGTATGTGTCACGGACGCTCCTGTGGATAATAATGGCCGTGGGCTTTCATTTTCACCCACCGACCTTTTGGCCACTGCATTGGGGAGCTGCATGGCGACGATCATGGGCATTGTTGCTGAGCGTAAAGACATAGACCTTAAGGGCATGGTCATTACCGTCGCCAAACATATGTCAGATGATTTACCTCGAAGAATTTCCCGCTTAGACGTCCGCATAGAGATGCCACTATCTGAAGACCACCCTCAGAGAAAAATCCTCGAAAGCTCGGCATTGAGCTGCCCTGTTCATCAAAGCATTCATCCTGATGTTGAGGTGCCCATTGAATGGTGTTGGAAATCCAAGGAGTATAACTCCTAAGTGATTATATGGTATCTTCCTTGAGGTTAATGAATTTCCGGTGTTTTGATACACTGGTATTAGATTTTCCTGAGTCAGGAGCAGTAATCGTGGGCGCGAATGCGCATGGCAAAACATCAATCCTGGAAGCGGTATGTGTATTGCTAAGGCTGCAGTCACCGCGCAGCACTCGCTTAGGTAAGATCGTTAAGGTAGAGCAGCCAGGCTTTGGTGTTGCAGGTCAGGCATGGGGTGCAGAGATGCAGGTGAGTTTTGGCTCACGCAAAGGCGTGGAAATGAAAGTGGATGACGAGCTGATTCCTCGGCAAACTGATTATCTGAGTTTGGGTGGACTGGTTGTCTGGATGGGTAATGATGACTTGGAGTTGGTGCGTGGCTCGGGGCGAGTGCGACGACGTTATCTTGATTTTATAGGGTGCCAGCTGGACCCTGCTTACCGAGATCATTTAAACCGATACAACCGTGTGCTCAAGGCGCGCAATCTGCTGCTTAGGGACCGAGCGCTGAGAGAATCTGAGATAGCCGCATACACGGAGCTTCTCATAAAACACGGCGCATTTATCTCCGCATCGCGTCGCAAGCTCGTTGAGATGCTCGATCCAGAAGCGGTTAAAGCCCAGCATCAGGTCAGTGCATGTGATGAACGCATAGCGATGAAGTATGTCTGCGGATCGGGGGATGACTTGGCGACAAGTCTTGCGATGACTGCTGAGCGTGAGCGTCGCGTTGGCCAGACGGTGGTAGGTCCACATCGGGACGAGATTCATTTGACGATCAACGGTATGGCGGCTGCTGATTTTGCCAGTGAGGGGCAGCAGCGTACGATGGCTCTGTCACTCAAATTGGCGCAGGGTGAGCTACTGTACAGGCAAACAGGCAAAATGCCGGTTTATTTACTCGATGATATCTTTGGTGAGCTTGACCCTGCCCGCCGCAATGCATTGATGAGCGCATTACCCGTGAAGGCGCAAAAATTGATTACCACAACGCACATTGACTGGATGGTGGATGAGTTTGAAGTCATCCAAATGGACGGCATCGGGGCTGTGCAGCCACGCAGTAATTGATCACAGTAAGGCCATCATGAGAAGGCGATGATGATTGGCTAAAGCTTGGCAACGCCATGTTAAGATGCCTTGTCAGCAAGACATCCTGGGCAATTCTGGGCGAAGTGATCAGGTGATATTTCACCGAACTCCGGCGGGGAATCCATGATGCATTGTGATGGGTCACCCAGTGTGTTGCGCTCATGAAATGAGCAGCCTGTGGGAGGATCTGATAAATCTGGCGGCGTGCCAGGTATCGTGTAAAGCAGCTCTCCCTTAGCGTGGGTTGCGGGAATGCTTTTCATCAGTGCGCGTGTATAGGCGTGGAGAGGATGATTGAATAGGGTTTTGGTCTCAGCGCGCTCGATCATTCTGCCGGCATACATCACATTGACGAGGTCACATGTCTGGTGCACGACGGCAAGGTCGTGGGTGATGAGGATGACAGCGGTATCGAGTTCCTTTTGGCGATCTTTGATGAGGTCCAGCACCTGTTTCTGAACAGTCACATCGAGGGCTGTTGTGGGCTCGTCACAGATGAGTAGTTCTGGGCGTGTGATCAGCGCCATTGCGATCATGACACGTTGGCGCATGCCGCCGGAAAATTCATGAGGATAGGAGTCAATGCGCTTTTCAGGCTCAGCGATACCAACCTCCGCCAGAGCATCAATGGCTTTGTGTAGAGCAGCTTTACCTTTCACTCCGTCATGAATCTCCAATGGCTCAGTTAGCTGGGTTGAGATTTTCAGGTATGGATTGAGCGAGGTCATCGGATCTTGAAAGATCATCGAGATGCGCTTGCCTCGGATTCGTCTAAGATGTTTAGGGTCTGCTTTGAGCAGGTCGACACCGTCAAAGATGGCTTTGCCTGAGTGGATTCTTCCAGGAGGCTGGGGGATGAGACCAACCAATGAGTAGCATGTGACAGATTTTCCAGATCCAGATTCACCCACGATGCCAACCGTTTGGCCTTTCTCAACAGAGAATGAAACATCCTCAACGGCTCTGACAATGCCGTTACGCGTGTGGAAACGTGTCGTTAAGTGGGTAACATCGAGAAGGGCCATGGTCTTGTTTCAAGTGAGTGTAAACAATGAGCAACGAGGAAGTTTAGAAAGTATAATGACGATAGGCCTCGCGCAGGGCGAGAATTTCATCATTTGTATAAGCCCTTTTCTCAGCGTGCCCCCAGATGACATCTGGCCATGCAGGGTCTGTTTGGTAGCGAGCAACCACATGAATATGAAGTTGGGACACAATGTTGCCAATGGCGGCGACATTGAGTTTGTCTGGTTTGAAATGTGATTGCACAAATTTTGAGATTTCTCGAATTGTTTGCATCACCGAATCATAATCATCTGATTCTAACTGGTGCAGTTCAATAATGTGATCGTCTACTTCTGGCACGAGGATGAACCACGGAAAGACACCATTGTTCTTGAGCAAAACACGGCATTTTCCGTGGAGACCGAAGTCAATGCCTCCTGCTTCGAGGCGCTCGTTGAGTAAAAATGACATAGAGATAATGCGGGCGAGGCGTTTGTTTTATATCCTCTTATTTTGGTTTTAGGATTTGCCTCTTTTTTCAGTAGATGCATTTCTTGAACGAACCGAAAAAGTAATAGGAATTCCCGGAGAGGGGTGATCCTCACGCAGTCGATTGGTGAGGTATTGCTCGTAGTTTTCCTGCATCAGGCGCTTGTCATTAACAAAGAGAATATAGGTCGGCACTGGGATGGCTGTGTAGCGATCGTTGGTGGCTGCAGTTGCGTAGAGAAGTTTGAGGCGTTTGTTGCCCTTTTTCGCCTGAGGTGGCTTTTTCTCGAAAGCAAGTCCGAGAAAACGGTTCAGTTTGCCCGTGGTGATGGGGTTTTGAGCAAGTTTGCGGATTTCGGCAATTTTACTAAATACGAGTCCGATGGATTGTTTCTTCAGTGCCGAAACACAAACATAAGGCGCGTACGCGAGGAAGAAAAGCTCTGTGCGAACGTGTTCTGTTGCCTCCTCAAGACGCACGTTTTTTGCCGTGCCTGGGTGATAGAGGTCAAATTTGTTGAGCACAATGAGGCATGGCTTGTTCTCGCTCTGAATAATACGGGCGATTTTGCGGTCCTGAGCAGATACGCCCTCAGCGCAGTCGATCACCAATAGGCAGATGTCTGCGCGGCGAATGGATCTTTCTGCTCGCATGGCGGAAAAAACTTCGACGGATGAATCCATCTTTGTGCGCCGGCGTAGACCCGCGGTATCGATGATGGTGTGAAGTTCACCCATGAACTCATAAGGTATATCGACCGAGTCTCGTGTGGTGCCAGCAATCTCTGAGACAATAGTGCGTTCGTCCTTGAGGATGGCGTTGACGAGTGAAGATTTGCCGGCGTTTGGTCTGCCTACGATCGCGATTTTGAGGCCCTCGCGTTTCACTTCCTCTTCTGCAGCTTCTATATTTTGGTTGATGGGCGTGACAACGGCATCAATAGCATCGGCAATGCTGCCCATATTTCTACCGAGCTCAGCAGAGACAGCTAGCCCAGCACCGTATCCTAGCGATGCAAAATCTCCTGACAATTGTTCCTGATTTTCGTTGTCGGCCTTATTGATGATGAGTTGTACGGGAGCCCTAGATTTTCGCAGTTTCTGGGCGAGGGCTTCATCGATGGAGGTAACGCCGTCCTTAGCATCAACAACAAAGATAATCAAATCGGCTGTTTGCATGGCGATGTCAGCCTCTGTGGCAACAGCGTCACCAAAGCTGTCATCGAGTTTTGCGCCGATACCGCCGGTGTCGATTAGCGTGCAGGGGGACATGCTGACGCTACAGGGCGCGGAAATGCGGTCACGTGTAACGCCAGGTTGGTCATGGACAATGGCGATGCGTCGACCTGCAAGTCGGTTGAAGAGTGCTGATTTACCGACATTAGGTCGGCCGACAATGGCTACGGTTGGCATAGTGTGAATAGATGGGTGAAAGTGAAGTGAGCCCTACTCTGTCTGGTGGTGTTCGTTTAGCATGTGCAGTCCTTGACGGAAATACTCAATACCAGACCAGATCGTGAAAATGGTCGCTAGAATAGTGGGGTAAATAGGGGAGAAGGGGATGACTTTAAGCATGACCCAGCCGAGCAGAAGCATCTGGGTGAAGGTGCAAACTTTACCGCTCCAGTGAG
>Ga0209195_1001803_pt1 | contig 13717 bp, 9 predicted proteins | sample COGITO_mtgs_1004_3_FD_184788 | JGI IMG/M metagenome (GOLD analysis project Ga0209195, IMG submission 184788) | Pelagic marine microbial communities from North Sea - COGITO_mtgs_100420 (SPAdes) (version 2) | ecosystem: Environmental > Aquatic > Marine > Epipelagic ...
GAAGATCACATCGCCGATCTACGCGATCGCTTTCTGGTCGCGCTTGATCAGACAGATAGATAACAGCAACCTGAGAATACGATAATGACTGGCCAATACTACTCTACCGTCGATGGGCAAAAGATATTCTGTCATCAATGGGAGGTCGCCAATCCCCGTGCAATTGTATTAGTTGCTCACGGCGGCGCAGAACACGGCGGGCGGTATGCCTCAATGGCTATGGGGCTCAATCAAGCTCAGTTTAGCGTGTGGGCAGCGGATCACCGGGGGCATGGTGAGTCAGTCTTGCCTGATTGTGACTTAGGTAACATGGGTGCTGAGAATGTTTGGCAGCATGTAGTTTCAGATATGGCGACTTTGGCGCAAAACATTCACACAAGTAAGCCTGGAATACCTGTATTTTTGCTCGGCCACAGCTTAGGTTCATTAGTCGCTCAAATGGTACTCATTGAACACTCAAGTCTATTTTGCGGTGCAATACTATCAGGCTCTCCGTCGCTGGAAACGTTTGCCGCCCTAAAGCCGGTGTTGAATGCACTTATTGACGCCAATGGCAGACAGGCAGTAGACGATAATTTACAGGCTGAATTAATTAGTAATTTCAATAGCGCCTTTGAAAACCCAAGAACCGATGCAGACTGGATTAGCACTGAGGAGACTGAGGTAGACAGATACAAAGCTGACCCTTTGTGTGATTTTGCCTACCCGAATGGCGTGTGGTTGGACATTGTAATAGCCTCTGAAGTGACCACCGATGTTCACTCCTTATCCAACATTGATAGCGCTTTTCCATTTTATATTTTCAGCGGAGAGAAGGACCCAGTGCATCTCAACCAAACCGGTCTTGAGACTCTTGTAGAACAGTATAAGTCTGCTGGCCTTCAGGATATTACGCTGACCATTTACCCCGAAGGGCGACATGAGATGTTTAATGAAAAACAACGTGCAAAAGTGGTGAGTGACCTGGCTGGTTGGTTGAACAACAAACTTCCCGCTACTGCTTAACCGCAATCGCGAACTAAATAGTGAGGGCACATGACTAAGCAATCAAACTCATTGAGAGAACCACTGGAAACGATCACACCAGAATTCATTACTGGCGAGATTATGCAAGCCGAAAGCTTTGTCAGCGACGTTCAAGCGCTGGCGGTGGAAACCGGTATGTCAGAGGAGAAAGTAAGCTCTGATAGTAAACGCTATTTAAAAGAATTAGTGCCAAGCTTTAGCGAGCGTGGATTAAAGTTCTTGATTCGTTTTAGTCGTTTCGTTTATACGCGCGGCTATAAGCGTGAGATCGATACCATTGGCTCCCAAGTGCAAATGGTGAAAGATGTTGCAAGCCAGCACCCCATTGCTTATTTGATGAACCATCGCTCACAGGTTGATTCCTTTTCAATCTATAGCGGTTTTTATGATAGTGGTGTTCCGCATCCCTATGGATTCGGTGGCATCAATATGAATATGTTCGGGATGGGCAATGCCTTAAAGGGTGCCGGTTTAACGTTTATCCGAAGGTCGTTCAATGACAACCCAGTCTATAAGAATACCCTACAGCGTTTGATTGATTGGTATGTGCGAACGGGTCAGAGTTTATTTTGGTCAATCGAAGGTGGTCGATCTCGGTCGGGTAAATTACTCAAACCACGTCTGGGGTTGTTGAATTGGGTAGTTGACGCTCATACCAGGGTATCAAAGAAAGACTTATATTTTGTGCCTGTTGCCATCGCCTTTGAGCAAATTTCTGATGTGTCTGCTTACACCTATGAGCAATTGGGGGGTACTAAAAAGCCAGAGGATCTACAGTGGTTTTTGCGTTACATAAGTAGCTTTAAAACATCTCTAGGGCAAATTTTTGTGCGGTTCGGAGAACCGTTATCGCTAAATGAATTAATACAAGATGCAAAAACATTGGATAGTGCGAAAGACAGTAATAAGAGCCTGATTCTGGAACGGATTGCTTTTGAAACCAGCGTTCGGATAAATGACTGCACGCCAGTTACCCGAACTTCGCTGGTGGCGATGGCTGTGTTACGGGCAGTGCCCGATTCACTGTCGCTTAGTGAATTGCAGCGCGAAGTTCAGGAGTTGGTGGATTATCTCCGACACTTCAATCGACCCGCTATTTTCGATCTTGAAGAAAATATTAATTCACAGCTTAAAGAGACTCTGGATTCGCTAATCAGCACAGGCATCATCACTTGTTATGATGGTGGCTTTGAACCAGTGTATACCGTCAATAAAGATAAAGAACTCTATCTATCTTATTATCGGAATAACGCCATTCATTTCTTTGTTCCCGGAGCAATAGCTGAAATAGCGTTAGCAAAAATCGTTGATAAAAGTGTAGAGCAAGATCGTTTACAATTGTTTTGGGAAGAAGTTGATCGAGTTAAGAACTATTTGAAGTTTGAATTCTTTTACCCCAAAAAATCTGATTTCATGTTGCAAATGCAAGCGGATCTTGACTTTAGATTTCCAGGCTGGATGGACGCAATCAGAAATGGCCACGGAGACCTGCGTCGAGGAGTGGCTGCAATCAAGCCGATGCTCGCGGTTGGCTCTTTTGCGCCGTATATTGAAGCTTATCGTGTTGTAGCGCGTGCACTTAGCCAACAACAAGGGGCTAAAAATTTTGAACCTAAGTCATTTCAAAAACAATGCCTTGATATAGGTCTTCAATTGCACCTGCAACAACGGATCAAACATAAGGAATCAATTGGCACAATGATGTTTAGTAATGGCATAAAGCTTGCTAAGAATCTGGGCTTAATGGATGGCAATCAAACCCCAGAACAACTGAGCTTGGCGCAGAGAAGTTTTGCGAATGAACTATTAGAAATAGACCAACAATTGCAGACTATGCGATCTATTGCGCAAAACCGAAGAATTTCGCAGTCAGTTTGAATGAAGCATCCACACTCCGAGGTCACGGAGTCAGTTCTAATCCTTGGTTAAATGGCTGACCAAAAAATCGCTAAGTTCCTGATTCGCCTGCTTTGCCTCGGGCAATATGTGTTGCAGTGAAATTGGAAAGCAATGTGGCATGTCCTCCCAGATATTACATACAACATCAATGCCATGTGCACGTGCTTTGTTAGCCGCATAGATTGAGCAATCTCTGAAAATTTCAGTTGACCCCGCATTAAAATACAAAGGTGGCAGGCCTGCAAAATCGCCCTTCAAAGGCGACACTCGCTCATCTTCGGTTAGCCGATAATCGCCTTGCAGGTAATAAGTGATGACATGCGGCAGAGACTGTTCATTGAACATAGGGTCAAGTGGCACATTACTCACATGAGATTCAGTCCCACGAAAGTCAGTGCCTGGTGAAATAAAGAATCCACAGCTTGGCATTGGTAGCCCCGCTTTTAGTGATTGTTGCAATGTAACTAGCGCAAGATTGCCCCCTGCAGAATCACCGCCGATCGCGAGTTTTTTACCATCTTGCCCGCCTTCAATTAAATCGGAATATAATTTTTGGCAATCCTCCACAGCGGCTGGAAAAGGGTGCTCGGGTGCAAGCCTATAAAAAGGCATCACCACTGTTGTTTTGGTCCAGATTGCCAGGTAGCTTAGAAAGTCACTATGTGCGCGCAAGGTTCTACCAATGAATGCACCGCCATGAAAATATAAGATTAAGGCGTCTGGGTCACAACCCTCCGGCACGAAACGTCTTGCCTGAATTTCTCCGATATAGTCATCTTGAATAGCCACGCCAGGGGCATAGGTTCTTTTCTTATTTATGTATTTTTCTGCGAAATCTCGAAATTCATGATGAGAAACCTGTTCACCACGAAACTTTCTTTTTGCCACCATTCGCAACAATGACGTTGCAACATAACTCTTGATGCTTCGATTGAATACCGTTTGATCCAGCGACTTAAGCTGGTATGAATTAGGATTAGTTTTAGGTGCGTTCATCGATTCTTCAAGTTTAAGGTAATGCGCATAAATAAGGGCGTTGTTATGCAGTGTAGTATCTCGCACAGCAAAGAAGAATTGTTCGTTTAATTCAGCAAATGACTAGTCTTGAAAGACTACAAGCTCTATTTATTAACGCGCGCAAGCAGGCGGAGTGCCACGTTGCCTGTTTTGATAAGTTTTTGAGCAGCTATTGCGGTATATTTTTCAAATCAATCAACAATCCAGCATTAGAGAATCGGTTTGAATAATTCACTATTACACAGTTTTGGCACCTATATTGATTTAATACTGCGCTCGCTGCGCCGTTGGCCAGATAATATCGCCTTAGTCGATAAAAATAACGAGCTTAGCTACCAACAGTTAGAACAACGGATTATGTCTTATGCGGCAACTTTGGAGGATTTAGGTCTTAAAAAAGGCGATGGTTTAGCGCAATTGGCGAGCAATAGAGCTGATGCATTTGTGGTTATGGCTGCAGCATTATTGCATGGTATCAAATACACTCCGCTGCATCCTCTGGGTTCACTGGAGGATCAAATTTATATATTGGCTGACGCCGACATCAATGCGCTAGTAATTGATGTGCCGGTATTTGCAGAACGCGGAGCGGCATTGGCTGATAGGAGTGAGGTAGACCATGTCTTGACACTAGGCCCAGCCGATTTTGGATCGGATTTAACTGAGTTGGCAAAAGAACAAAGCAGTGATGCGATTGTTCCAGCCGCACAAGCGGACGATATCGCGTGGGTCAGTTACACCGGCGGTACAACTGGTCAACCTAAGGGTGTGATGATGTCACATCAATGTATGGCCTCTACTGCACTGATTTCTCTCGGGGAATGGCAATGGCCAGAAAATATTCGCTATTTAGCGTCATCGCCCATTAGTCATGCGGCTGGATTTTTGCTTGCTCCGACATTCTTGACTGGCGGAACTAGTTACTTGATACCCGGTTTTGAACCCGATTTGTTTTTGGATATGGTGGAGAAGTATAAAGTGAACACCGTATTTTGTGTCCCTACAATGTTGTATGTATTGATGGACCACCCAAGAACACAAGAAGTGGATACTTCATGTTTGGAGACTGTTATCTACGCATCCGCACCAATGTCTCCAACCCGATTGAAAGAAGCTTTAGAGATGTTTGGGCCAATTTTCTATCAGTGTTATGGACAGACCGAGTCCATTCATTTATCTACTTTGCGCAAAGAGGATCACGACCTTTCCAAGCCTGAACGACTGGCATCTTGCGGCCGGCCTCCTGCAGGCATGACTATGGAGTTGTTAGATGAAGATGGCAAGGTGGTTGAACAAGGGAAGGTCGGCGAAGTGTGCGTACGAGGTCCATCTGTGATGAATGGTTATTTGAATAAACCAAAAGAAACAGCCGAGGCATTAAAAGGAGATTGGTTGCATACTGGTGATCTGGCTTACCGCGATGAAGAAGGATTCTATTATTTAGTTGATAGGGCCAAAGACATGATAATCAGCGGAGGGTTTAACGTGTACCCCAAAGAGGTAGAAGATGTATTGACAGCTCACCCAGATGTGGCTTTGGCGGCTGTTATTGGAATTCCAAATGAGAAATGGGGCGAAGCTGTTTTAGCGGTGGTGGTTTTAAAAGACGGAGCTACGGTAGAAAAAGAAGAGCTTATGGCCTTGGTCAAAGATAAAAAAGGAGCGGTTCACGCCCCTAAAACAGTAGAGTTTGTTGACGCATTGCCAGTCACTGGTCTAGGTAAAACTGATAAGAAAACGATCCGCGCGAAATATTGGGGCGATCAGCAGCGTATGGTTAATTAGGAATGGCATCGAGTTGCACTACGAGTTCTCACTCTAGTTTACGGATAAGTGCTGGAGGGCAGCTGTTGGGACATTCGTCTACTGCGACCGGGACTAACCCGAATAATTGAGCTCCGACCGTACCAACTCATATCTCGGTAAGAAGCTTAGGGGCTTGGAAGATAAGCATCCGGGAGAGTCCGGATTTTACCCGTTGTCATGGGGTGTTGACGCACTCGCCGCACGACTCGTACTCGCCGAACGCGCTGAGCTGAGTATCGATGCGCAGTATTATCATGTAACTAACGACATTGTTAGCCAGTGCTTTTTTGATGCACTGCTCAGGGCAGCTGATCGAGGTGTGCTGGTTCGGCTATTGATAGATGATGTTTTCACAAAAGGAAAGGATTACGGTCTGGCAGGACTGGATTCACATCCAAATTTTTCGATACGAGTTTACAACCCTTTTGCTCGCCGACACGCGCGATTTATAGATGGAATAATGGATTTTCGTCGCGTCACCCGCCGCATGCACAACAAGTCTTTTACGGTAGATGGGCTGATAACCATAATTGGTGGCCGAAATATCGCAGACGAGTACTACGGGGCTGGGGAAGATGTTAATTTTGGCGATCTCGACGTTCTAGCCATAGGACCAGTAGTGGACGAGATCTCTGGCATGTTCGAGCAATTCTGGAACCACAAGACCGCCACAAGTCTTTCATTGTTCGCACAAATGCCCGATGACACAGCGGCGGAACTCGCCCGAATCCGTGCCCTGCTGGAAGCATCACGCGCCGAAATCAGAGATTCAAGGTATAGCAATGCAGTCAGAAAGCGATTTCTCGAATACCTTGACGATAATGAGAGCCTTTTCACTTGGTCATCCTATGCGCTAGTTGCGGATTCGCCCGGAAAATCCGAAGCACCACAGACCGTTACAATAAGGAAGCCACTGCAAGAGACGATAAATGGCGCAGGTAGAGAATTGCTGATTATCTCTCCGTATTTTGTGCCAAGAAAAGCTGGGGTTCTGGCATTCACCAAACTCAAAAATCGTGGTGTTGATATCACAGTCGTTACTAATTCTCTTGCCGCCAACAACCAGCCGAGTGTTCATGCTGGGTATGCGCCGTCACGCAAAGCATTGCTGAAAAGCGGAGTAAAGCTCTACGAGGTTAGTGCGGAAGCACACATTCCCGGAGCCGAGTTCGCTGTTGGCAATAACCCGAAAGCAGCATTACACACAAAATCATTCATAGTAGATCGCTGTGAGTGGTTTGTTGGTTCATTCAATTTCGATCCGCGATCTGCCAATATTAATACTGAAATGGGCGTCATTATTCGCTCGCCGGAGTTAGCCGAGCGTGCGGCTGAATCATTTCTCACCGCACTTCGGGGACGAAGCTACGAGGTAGTCCTCAATGATAAAGGAAAACTTGAATGGCGTGGTATTGAAGGAAACAAGGTGGTAGTTCACAACAAAGAACCGCAGACAACATGGTTGCAGAGGTTTTCAGCCAAGCTTAAGCAATTACTGCCAATCAGGGGGCAGTTGTAAAACTGGAACTCATTAGCCTAGCTTGCGTCTTGGCTTATTGAATTTGTTGAACAGTGACTGCTTTCGAGATCAACTGAGTTTTCTGGAGCTATTCAAGTTATGACTAATAAATTCAACAATATCCTTCATAGCAGCAGCCGACTCTGGCAAGAATCTTGGCTGCATAAGTGGGAAGCAGTGGGGCATGCCGCGCCAAATCATGGCCTTGGCATCTACACCAGCTTCGACTGCCGCGTTACACGCACGAATACTGTCCTGCAGGAACAGTTCGGTACTGCCTGCAATAAATAATAAGGGAGGTAAGCCTTCAAACCCTCCAAAGATTGGGGAGGCTCGCGGGTCATTACCTGCGGCAGCATCGCCTACCAAATAGTTGTCCGTTACAATTTGTAAGGCATTGCCAGGAAATACAGGGTCTTTCTTATAACTCGCATCTGATTCAATTCGAGCCAGAGACAAATCTAGCCCTGGCGACAAAAGAACTGCGCTATTGGGCATTGGGTGGTCATGAATTTTGAGGTGCTGTATTAATGCGATTGCCAGATTACCACCCGCTGAATCACCTGCCAGAATAATGTTGTTGGGCTCATAACCCTGATCCAGCAACTCTTTATAAGCCGCAACGCTGTCATCTAAGGCCGCTGGAAAAGGGTGTTCTGGGGCCAGCCGATAAAATGGAATAACTGAATTTAGCGAACAGGCCGCGCGTAGACGATCTAAAAACAATCGATGATTATTCGGTGTGCGCATAAAGAAAGCGCCACCATGCAAGTACAATAATATGGGCTTAGTAGTATCTTTAGGGCCGCCGATCCAGGTGGCAGCGGATGCCCCTAGTTGCTTTTCATACAGTATTGAATGGTTTAACAATTTAGCCAGTGGTGCATCCATCTTAGCCATTAATCCCCGTAATCGTTCAACCGAATTTGGAGCAGGTTTGAACATCCGTTTGACGAATAACCGAAAGATTATATTCAGCAGATAACCGCGAATACTACGTCTAAATTTCACCCATTGAATATTCATTAATCTTTTTTGTGCAGTGACAACAAAATCAATAATATCCACAGCTGATTCCAACTGCTTATCGAAAAAGGTATTTTTTAAGTAAATGAAACTCCCCGCCGCAAGCATCGGGGTATCTTTTTGCAAGCAAAAATCTATTTCGTGGCAAGCCACGGGGAATTTAACCCTCGCCAGCGATTAAAAATCTATTTGACCGTTCTGGTCCACCATAACGTAACTCATTGGTCTTTATTAAAATAAATTGACGGCTTAGAACTAGGCGCGATCTAAATAGAAGGTGTTTATAGCTTTAATTCGAAGTCACTATTGTCTTGATTTTCCGAAATTGACTATTCAACTTCCGTTATTGATATGCCAGATAGTTCGATTTTTCATAGTATTGCTGAACGAAATACCATCTAAAACTAAGATAGTAGCAAAGCAAGAGGAAAAATGAATATTAAGAAAAATTTAATTAAGTCACATTTGGTACATGCAATATTGCTATGTATATCAATTCTAATGCCGTCGGTGGCCACAGCTCAGTCGTTGGCACTCGAAGAAGTAATTGTTACTGCCACAAAACGATCAGAAAGCGCGCAGGACATCTCGATGTCTGTTCAATCGATCTCAGGACAGAAACTTGAGAGCTTGGGCATTGATAACTTTGAAAACATGTCGGTCAATATTCCTAACTTTAGCGTTAGTGATTCATTGATTGTAAATCAGATCACTATGCGTGGCGTTGGTTCAGGCGAAGATCGGGGCTTTGAACAGTCTGTTTCAACTTTTAAGGATGGGGTGTATCTGCCTCGTTCACGACAAACACGTTCACCATTCTTTGATGTAGATCGCGTAGAAGTATTACGTGGTCCACAAGCGGTACTTTTTGGTCTGAACTCAACCGCGGGCGCGATAAGTGTGCATGGTGCAACTAATAAGCCAGGCGATGATTTTGAACTTTCACTAACAGGCGAATACGAAGCTGAATTTGGCGGTGTTCGTGCACGCGCGATTGCGGGCGGTTCAGCAGGTGAAACACTCGGTTGGCGTTTAGCTCTTGAAAGTAAGGATAGTGGTGACGGCTGGCTGAAGAACAGCGTATCAGGCGATGCCGGCATCATTGAGCACGATATGGCTCGTCTCTCGCTCGTTTGGGAACCCTCAGAAAACCTTTCGGCTACTTTTCGCTGGGAACATAATAAGTCTGAAAGTACTGGTCAGCTGACTGAAATCGTTAATGGCAACATAAACCTTCCAGGTGATGGAGCTTTAGGTGGTTTTGCTCAGCGTGTTGCTGGTATTAATGGGATTATTCCAGGCTCGATAGATTTACGCGGCGAAAATTCACAATTTGATTATGTGTCGTTTGTTGAACATAACCCACGCTTCCAAAGCTTAGACGATGGTCTCGAAGGGAATACTTACCGTAATATGCTGGGCGCAGATCAAGAGATAGATAATGCAAGCCTTGCTCTTGATTGGGCTATTGGTGAGAATACTCTGACGGCCTTGTTGGGTTACTCAGATTATTTTTATGACGCTGCGGTTAATATTGCAGGTACGCCATATTCAATTTATTCAGGTTCCAATTACGAGGAATACGAGCAAACGAGCTTAGAAGTTCGATTGGCTTCGGCAACAGGTAATAAATTTGAATGGATAGTGGGCGCATATTACCAAGACTCTACTCTTTTTACTGACCAACCAAATGTGTTTGATGTGAGCGAAGTATTGGGTCTTGCAATTGGTTTACCACCAGCTATCGTTACGGCGGCGGTAACTGGAGCGCCGTTATATGAGCTTGGTGGAGCCAATTTGGCACAAGATTCTGATTTAAAGTCAGTTTTCCTTTCAGGTACGTACAATTTCTCGGACACATTTCGTGTAACAGCTGGTGTACGTCACTCGGATGAGGAAAAAGTCTATAGACGTGATGCCGCAACAGCTGGGTCAGGTTTGTACTTAAAGAACCCTGATGGCAGCTTGGGTTTCTTCTTGGGCGGTGCAGTCTTGAATGCAAATGGTGCAGCCGTTGGTAAAACAGCGGGTACTGTTGACTCTGATAACACAATGCCGGAAGTGATGGCTGAGTGGGATGTTGCTGACGACGTAATGCTTTATGCTCGTTATGCGGAAAGTGCAAAGGCTGGTGGTGTAGCTACAGCGGGTTCGGCTGATATTAGTGGTCTTATCTATGGCGACGAACAGGCCGAATCAATTGAGTTAGGAATGAAAGGTCGTTTCTTAGATGGCCGAGCGGAGTTAAATGTGGCTCTCTTCAGCACTGATTTTACTGACCTACAAGTTAAAAGCAGCGCCATTGGTCCCTCTGGTGCAGTTGTCACAGTTATTGGTAATGCAGGTGAGGCAAGTAGCACAGGCGTAGAGCTAGACGGCCGGATCTTGATTTCTGAAAGCTTAACTCTTGGTGGTACGTTGGCGTTCTTGAATGCAGAGTACGACAGTTATTCAGCCGGCCCATGCAACCGCTCACAATCTACCAGAGCAGGAAGCTTGCCAGGTACTTGCGACCTTGCAGGACAGGCATTGCCTTTTGCTGCAGACTCTTCAGCAAGTGTTTATGCAGATATATTAAAACCAATTTCTGACAGTTTAAATTTGGTAGCCAACTTAACAGTCTCTTATAGCGATGAGTATTTTGTCGAAGGGACCTTGGAGCCTACTTTGATACAAGACTCTTGGACCAAAGTGTCAGGTCGCATCGGTGTAGAGGCCACTGACTCGTCCTGGAGTCTTGCTCTTATGGGTCAAAATTTGACTGATGAAGAAACGTGGTTAGGTGGTCAGCCATTATTTGGCTATGACATGGTTTATCCAGCTGCGCCACGTACAATTACCTTACAAGGTACGTATAAGTTTTAATATATTGTGGTTACATTTGGTTTCTTCTGAAAAGGCGGTCAGGAAACTGGCCGCCTTTTTTTTGCCCGCTGGTTGGTCGTTTGGTAAGAACGGAGACTTCCTTTTTGCCCAAATTCATAATGCTCATTCAGTTAGAGAGATATAAGCTAAGGGCCTAACAAACCAGCGCGAGCGTTAGGTATCACGCCGTCTTCGAGAGCCACATGAATAAATTAAAAGTAGCACTACTGGGAGGTGGCTCTTGGGGGACCAGCGTTGCCTCTCTGGTAGCAAAAAATACTGAAGTTTCGCTTTGGGCAAGGGATTCTGAAACGGTAGCAGAGATAAATGAACTCCACACTAATGAGAAATATTTGCCTGGCGCAAAACTCCCAAGTCGTTTAAAAGCGTATAACGACATCGGTGATACTGTGGCCGATATAGACGTGTTAGTAATGGGAGTGCCGTCCAGTGCATTTAGATCAGTGCTACGGGAAGTCCGCCCACACCTGCGCCCGTGGGTGCCAGTTATCAGCCTCACCAAGGGGCTTGAAAAAGATACGAACCTTCGCATGACTCAGGTAATTGAAGAAGAGTTATCAGGTCACCCCATTGGTGTACTTTCTGGGCCGAACCTTGCTAAAGAAATAATGGCAGGGCAGGCTGCAGCCAGCGTTCTGGCAATGGAAGACACCACCATTGTTAAACAACTTCAGCCCTTGTTTTCCAGTGGACTATTTCGTGTCTATACGAATCACGACATTGTCGGTTGTGAGCTTGGTGGAGTATTGAAAAACATAATTGCAATTGCGGTGGGCATGGGCATTGGTATGGGAGCAGGTGACAATACTCGTTCTGCATTAATTACCCGCGGCCTAGCCGAAATAACAAGATTAGGTACGGCGCTGGGCGGGCAAGCCGAAACATTTGCCGGTTTGGCGGGGATGGGAGATATGATAGCAACCTGCGTTAGCCCGCAAAGCCGCAATCATCATGTAGGCGTTGAACTAGGTAAGGGCCGTCATATTGATGAGATTATTGAGAGCATGGTGATGGTTTCTGAAGGTGTTAAAAGCGCACCGGCGGTAATATCTTTGGCAGAAAAACATGGTGTTGAAATGCCACTTGCATTCGATGTCTACAAAGTAATTACTGGTGATAAAACGCCACGCCAGATATTCAAAGGCTTGTTGCGTTCTGAAGTGGGGGCAGAGAGTGAACCGGGCTAAACACCTGTGTACGGTTAACCTCTAGCAGCGACGACAATTGGGCTTCAATTAGAGTAGATACAAGATCAAAATGGGCGGTGGACATGTGTTTGGTTAAGCCGTAAAGCAAATTCCCAGAGGGCACAGGCCCTCTATAAAAGAACTGATTAGATTAAAAAATGAATTTATCCCTCACAGAAGAACAGGTTCTGATACAAGATACGGCGCGTGATTTTTCGCAATCAGTGTTAGCACCAGCCGCAGAGAAAGTCGAAAATGATCGAGCCTTATTTCTACGGAACCTTGAATCTCTTTCTGAGCTTGGATTTATGGGGCTCAATGTGAGCTCCAAATACGGTGGCACCGAGGCTGGGGTTATTGCATTTAGCCTCGCGATTACAGAAGTGGCTAAGAGTTGTGCCTCAACAGCAGTCACTTTATCAGTGTCCAATATGGTTGCTGAGATTATTGAGGCTATTGGCAATGAAGAGCAAAAGACGCAATACATTCCCAAGCTTTGTGATGGAACGTATGCCGCTGCCGGGTTCTGCTTAACCGAGGCAGGTGCAGGCTCTGACCCAGCGGCTATGCGCACAAGTGCGAATCGTGACGGCGACGAATGGGTATTGAACGGCACTAAGCTATATATCACCAGCGCTGAATATGCTGGGGTCTTTGTAGTGTGGGCGGTCACTGACAAAGCCGCTAGAAAGGGCAAAGGCATTTCATGCTTCATTGTGGAAGCTGATACACCAGGCATCCAGATATCCAAGGCAGAACGCAAACTTGGCCAGCATGCTTCCAGTACCAATGAAGTGGTCTTTGATAATTGTAGAATTCCCGCTACTGCTTTGATGGGAGCAGAGAATCAAGGTTTTAAAGTGGCCGTAGGGGAGCTAACTGGCGGCCGCATAGGTATTGCCTCTTTGGCTTTGGGTTTGGGTGTGGCTGCAATGGATTATGCAAAAGATTTCGTTCAGGAACGTAGGCAATTCGAAAAGCCTATTTCTGAATTCCAAGGCATTCAATGGATGATTGCAGATGCCTATACTGAACTCGAGGCTGCACGGCTATTAGTGATGAACGCGGCCTATTGTAAAGAGTCAGGACAGGACTATACGGTTCCGGCATCAATGGCCAAATTGTATGCTTCTGAAAAAGCCATGGATGCATGTAATACAGCGATTCAATTATTGGGTGGAGCTGGTTACTTACAAGATCACCCAACCGAACGTTTTATGCGCGACGCGCGGATCACCACAATATATGAAGGGACTTCACAGATTCAAAAAGTTATTATTGCAAAGAGCTTATTAGCTACAAGCTAGTAAGGTTATTGGGTGGCGCCGACGTCATGGCAGTTCATAGCACT
>Ga0209195_1001816_pt1 | contig 13636 bp, 10 predicted proteins | sample COGITO_mtgs_1004_3_FD_184788 | JGI IMG/M metagenome (GOLD analysis project Ga0209195, IMG submission 184788) | Pelagic marine microbial communities from North Sea - COGITO_mtgs_100420 (SPAdes) (version 2) | ecosystem: Environmental > Aquatic > Marine > Epipelagic ...
ACCGTATCGCAGCGCTATTGCAGTGCCCCCAGAAAATAGGCAGTTATGCGCCTTGAGTAAATCCCCATTGAGCGACTCAAGTACTTTGGCTATTCGTTGGTGATGTGAACGGCTAAATATCAAGACGCCACTCCCTCAAACGCAACGCCAAGCAGCTCGATAAGCTCCTGCTCACTGTCACTTAGATTTTCGGTATCCAAGAAGCGCTTATTACGTTCATAGATTGAGTGAGCCTCAACAAGAGATAGCTCATCGACCCCCTGCACATGCCATGCCAGCTCTTTTAACTGGGGGTAGTCTGAGAGCGATAGCCGAATCGGCAGCTTGCCGGCGCTGCCTGCATTAGCTGTATTCCCTTTATCAGTTTTTGCAGAGAGGTGCAGATTCAAATCTAGAGCGCTGATTACATTTAAGTAGGCACCCATGCTCACGGTGGACTCACCCTTCTCAATACGATGCAGTGTCACCCGAGATATGCCCGCTGTCTCGGCGGCTGCATTTGCCGTGATCTTGAATGACTTACGGTGCTGTCTTATCAACTGCCCAATGTCGGCGAGCTGACCAACCGCGTTATCTGATATTTTTTCTATTTTTTTCTTCATAATGTTTCATATAATATACATATATGCAGGTATGTCAACCATATGAAACATAATTAAGCTTTTATATAGCGCAAGCTCTTACTGTAATTGATAAAAGCCATTATCGAACCCCAAGATCCGCAGGCCCCTCGCCCAACTCAGCCCTCAACTGCTCAATCTCGCCACGAAGCGCGTCATACTCACACTGCTTGCGCGCCAAAAAGCGAACCGTAACATCAGCCTTCTCGGAAATACCTTTTGCAGTAAGAAGGTAGGCGCAACCTAACTTGTTATCGCTGCGGCGAAAGTTATCCATCTTCACCAGGCCCATATTAACGAGGGCCTTCACAACATAATGGACCTTGCCCAAACTAACGCCTAGCTCTTCAGAGAGCTCGCGCTGAGTCAGGTGGGGGGTTTTTTCAAGTAACTTTAGCGCTTTAAATTGAATGTCTTGATCAGGCATACGCCCACATTTGAATTGAAGCAGTTTGTTACAGGCAGGCTACCGCAGGGATTTAATACAAAACCACTAGTAGGATGCAAAAGATAAACCATCCGCGTTCATCGAATGAATGCGAGAGACATTATACTACGTCAAGATGATTTATGCAGATTTGAATAGATTTATTAACCTGCAGACAGGGTACCGCAGCGCCTGACGCTTTTCGTCGGCACTAACTGTACGTATTCTATAAAAAAATATTCAGATTTCATCTGAATTCGGAGCAGTTTTTTATGCAATCTACATTCTGAAAAATAAGCACTTATATGGGGGAAAACGGCAAAAATTAATATGTATAATAAGTCATCCTCATCAATTCTATCGCCTTGCTGCCTAAAAGGTTTATATTCCCTTTATACAAAATCTAAATCGATGTAATTTACTAATTACTAATTAGGCGAATAATTAACACCCAATCATTAAGTATCCATCATCACTAACACTTTAAAAGCGTATTGGGTGATACCTTCTATTAGATCACTAGACGACAAACCTTACTATACAAACTCAACGTTATCGATTTCATACTCAATATCGCCACTGGGGGCTTTAACCACCACAACCTCACCAATCTCTTTACCCATTAGCGCTCGGGCGATCGGCGACTGGTAGGAAATCTTACCCTGCTTAACGTCCGCCTCGTCGTCGCCGACAATTTTATAGGTGACCGTCTGATCAGCTTCAAGATTGATAATAGTCGCGGTAGAACCGAATATCACTTTGTCACCTTGAGGCACTTTGTTGATATCGATAACCTGAATATTCGACAGTTTGCTCTCGATTTCCTGAATACGGCCCTCGGCAAAGCTCTGCTGTTCGCGAGCTGCGTGGTACTCGGCATTCTCTTTGAGATCGCCGTGCTCACGGGCAGTGGCAATATCATTGATAATGGTTGGTCGAACCACTTTAACCAGATGTTGCAGCTCATCGCGCAGAGCAACTTCACCTTCAACCGTCATTGGCGTCTTTTGCATTACACTATCTCCTGATGCAGAGTTTGGATACGTCGCACCGCAGTATCACCCTGATAGCTCAACGCCTGACAAACTGCGCCGCCACCAGCCATAGTAGTAGTGTAATAAACTCTGTGCTGCTCTGCACTGGAACGGATGGCAGAGGAATCTGAAATCGCCTGACGCCCTTCCGTAGTATTGATAATCAAATCAATTTTGTCGCTCTTGATCATATCGACAATATGCGGGCGACCTTCCTGAACCTTGTTGACCAGGGTTACAGGCACACCAGCCTGTTCGATAATCTTTGCCGTACCTTTGGTAGCCACAAGCTTAAAGCCGAGATCCGAGAGCTGCTTAGCCAACTCGGGAACCTGATCTTTATCGCGCTCACGCACACTGACAAAGGCTGTGCCACTTGAAGGAATTTCGTCACTAGCACCCAGTTCTGCTTTGCCATAGGCTTCAGCAAAGGTAGTACCCACACCCATTACTTCACCGGTAGATTTCATCTCTGGCCCAAGAATCGGGTCAATGCCGGGGAATTTATTGAATGGGAATACCGCTTCCTTAACACTGTAGTACGGCGGAATAATTTCACGGGTAAAGCCCTGTGACTCAAGCGTCTGGCCAACCATGCAGCGGGCGGCAATTTTCGCCAGCGATGTGCCAATGCACTTGGAGACAAAGGGAACTGTTCGCGAAGCTCGTGGATTGACTTCGATAACATAGATATCGCCATCCTGAAGTGCCAACTGCACATTCATCAGACCGCGCACACCCAGCTCCAGCGCCATCTTTCTGCACACTTCGCGCATATCATTCTGAATTTCTTCACTGAGGCTGTAGGGCGGCAGTGAACAAGCCGAGTCACCAGAGTGAATACCGGCTTGCTCGATATGCTGCATAATCGCGCCGATCACTACCTGCTTGCCATCACTGACCGCATCGACATCAATCTCAATCGCATTCGGCAGGAAGAAGTCGAGAAGTACCGGGGAGTCATCAGATACCTGAACAGCGGTCTTCATATAGTGGCGCAGTTCGTCTTCTTTGTAGACGATTTCCATGGCGCGACCACCGAGAACATAGGAGGGTCGAACTACTAAGGGATAACCAATTTCTTTAGCCAGCTCAACTGCCTGCTCAGCACTTCTTGCGGTGGCGTTGCGTGGCTGTAACAGACCGAGCTTGTCGATCATTTGCTGGAAGCGCTCGCGATCTTCGGCGCGGTCAATCGCATCTGGGGTGGTACCAACAATGGGTACACCGGCGGCTTCAAGGGCACGGGCAAGTTTTAGTGGCGTCTGGCCACCAAACTGCACAATCACGCCTTTAGGCTTTTCGATACGCACGATTTCGAGAACATCTTCAAGGGTGACCGGCTCAAAGAACAGGCGATCTGAAGTGTCATAATCCGTGGATACAGTCTCTGGGTTACAGTTAACCATAATGGTTTCATAGCCATCGTCACGCATTGCCAGAGCGGCGTGAACACAGCAGTAATCAAACTCGATACCCTGACCAATACGGTTGGGACCACCGCCAAGAACAAGGATTTTATCCTTATCATTGGGGCGCGCTTCGCACTCGTCCTCGTAGGTAGAGTACATATAAGCGGTATCTGTAGAGAATTCCGCGGCACAGGTATCGACGCGCTTGTAGACCGGATGAATATCCAAGTCGTTGCGCAACTGACGCACAGCGCTTTCAGCACAGCCTAAAATATCTGCCAGACGGCGATCAGCAAAACCTTTGCGCTTTAAGCGATAGAGGCTGTTTTGATCCAGATCGCTCAAGCTTGTCTGAGCCAGCGCCAGTTCGTCTTTAATTAGGTCTTCAATCTGCACTAGGAACCAGTGATCGATCTTGGTCAGGTCAAAAATCTCTTCGCGGCTCATGCCGTGACGGAATGCTTCACCCACATACCAAATACGATCCGGGCCGGCGACAGCCAACTCGCGGTGTATTTGGGCCATCGGATTTTCAATTTCTGAGGTAAGGATTGGATCGAAACCGGCAACGCCAACTTCAAGGCCACGCAGTGCTTTCTGCATGGATTCTTGGAAAGTGCGGCCAATCGCCATAACCTCACCCACAGATTTCATCTGTGTGGTCAGTGCTGTGCTCGCCTGCTCGAACTTCTCGAAGGCAAAGCGCGGGATCTTGGTGACTACATAGTCGATGCTCGGCTCAAAAGAAGCCGGGGTAGCACCGCCAGTGATTTCATTCTGCAACTCATCGAGGGTGTAACCGATCGCCAGCTTGGCTGCTACTTTAGCAATCGGGAAACCCGTGGCTTTTGAAGCCAGCGCAGAGGATCGCGATACGCGCGGGTTCATCTCAATAACAATCAGGCGACCGTCTTCCGGGTTGACCGCAAACTGTACATTGGAGCCGCCAGTTTCAACGCCGATCTCACGCAATACCTTCAGCGAGGCGTTGCGCATTATTTGATATTCTTTGTCGGTCAGGGTCTGCGCCGGTGCGACAGTAATCGAGTCACCGGTGTGGATACCCATGGGATCAAGGTTTTCAATGGCACAGATAATAATGCAGTTATCTTTGCGATCCCTGACCACTTCCATTTCAAACTCTTTCCAGCCAATCAGCGATTCATCGATCAACAGCTCATTGGTGGGCGAAAGATCGAGGCCACGACGGCAGATCTCATCAAATTCTTCGCGGTTGTAGGCAATACCACCACCGGAACCACCCATGGTAAATGAGGGACGGATAATGCACGGGAAACCAAAGCGATCAGAAATCTGCGCGGCCTCTTCCATGCTGTGGGCAATACCTGAATTCGGTGTATCCAGACCAATCGCCTTCATCGCCTTATCAAAACGCTCGCGATCTTCTGCCTTATCGATGGCATCGGCATTGGCGCCAATCATTTCTACGCCGTGCTTTTCCAGTACGCCGTGTTTGGCCAAGTCCAGTGCGCAGTTCAGCGCAGTCTGGCCACCCATAGTGGGCAGCAGAGCGTCAGGCTTTTCCTGAGCAATAATATGTTCAACGGTGCGCCACTCGACCGGTTCGATATAGGTCGCATCGGCCATCGCCGGGTCGGTCATAATCGTCGCTGGGTTGGAGTTGACCAGGATGACTCGAAAGCCTTCTTCGCGAAGCGCTTTACAGGCCTGGGCACCGGAGTAGTCAAACTCACAGGCCTGACCAATAACAATTGGCCCTGCACCGAGGATCAGGATACTTTTTATATCATTTCTTTTTGCCATGTCGTCTCAATCTCGCCGCTATTAGCCGCGCGCTCCCATAAGTTCGATAAAGTGGTCAAACAGCACTGCTGCTTCATGGGGGCCAGGGCTTGCTTCAGGGTGACCCTGAAAACTAAAGGCTGGTTTATCTGTACGATGAATACCCTGCAGCGATCCGTCGAATAGCGAACGGTGCGTGGCAATCAGGTTATCTGGCAAGCTGGTTTCATCAACCGCAAAGCCGTGGTTTTGACTGGTGATCATCACCACATTGTTGTCTATATCTTCAACCGGATGGTTGGCACCGTGGTGGCCAAACTTCATCTTCGCGGTTTTAGCGCCTGAGGCCAGCGCCAGTAGCTGGTGACCCAGGCAGATGCCAAACACTGGAATATCGGTTTTAAGAATTTCAGTAATGGCTTCAATAGCATAGTCGCAAGGCTCTGGATCGCCAGGACCGTTGGATAGGAATATGCCGTCGGGGTTCATGGCCAACACTTCGCTTGCTGGGGTTTTTGCCGGCACTACTGTCAGCTCGCAGCCACGATCAACCAGCATACGTAGAATATTGCGCTTGACGCCGAAGTCGTAGGCAACCACTTTAAATTTGGTTGTGGCTGGATCCTGGTCGCTGTGACCAACGCCAAGTTCCCAGCTGTGCTGTGACCATTGGTAAGTCTTTTCTGTGGTGACTTCTTTGGCCAGGTCCATACCTTTGAGACCGCCGAAGTCTCGAGCCGCAGCCAGTGCAGTTTCGTCATCGATATCACCGGCCATAATGCAGCCGTTCTGGGCGCCGCTCTCGCGAAGGATGCGCGTTAGCTTGCGGGTGTCGATATCGGCAATGCCGAGGATATTGTTATCCTTGAGATAGCTATCCAGAGATTGCTCGCTGCGGAAGTTAGAGACTAATAATGGCAGATCGCGAATAACCAGACCAGCGGCCCAGACTCTATCCGACTCTGCGTCTTCTTCATTGACGCCGACATTGCCTATATGGGGATAAGTGAGGGTAACAATCTGCTGAGCATATGAGGGATCAGTAAGAATTTCCTGATACCCGGTAAGGGCTGTATTAAAAACCACTTCACCAACGGAGCAGCCATCTGCACCGATAGCGGTTCCTCTGAAAATTGTTCCGTCTGCAAGCGCAAGAACGGCTTCCCGGTGAGTATGGGAATTCACACAGCCTCCTAATTAGTTAACAAATAATACGTTGACCTGAAAACAGGTAACTCCGATAACGGCATCAGTCGATTGTGAATATTTGCAAAAAAGCGAGATGAAACTCGTCGTCTCATCTCGCTAATTAAAATATTCTACTGTGCTCTAACCTCTCGGAATGAGACCGCATTTGTGTCCGCGGTGTTAGGAGTGCATTGTATTGAAAGAGGCCTATTTTGTCTATCACTCATATCAGAAAGTTAGCTGATAATCGGACAATTATTTCAGACCGAGAACATCCTGCATATCAAACAGCCCAGACTCTTTGCCTGACTCTTTTTGACACAACCATTTTGCCGCACGCACTGCGCCGCGAGCAAAGGATAAACGGCTTGAGGCTTTGTGGGTAATCTCTACGCGTTCGCCTTCACCGGCAAACAGTACCGTATGATCGCCAACTATATCGCCGCCTCTTACTGTGGCGAAGCCAATAGTCTCGGAATCCCGCGCACCGGTTTGACCCTCGCGCCCGTAGACAGCGACTTCCTTTAGGTCGCGACCCACGGCTCTGGCGACAGACTCTCCCAGCGACAATGCAGTCCCTGAAGGCGCATCAATCTTGTGACGGTGATGGGCTTCAAGAATTTCAATATCGGTCTCATCACCAATTACTGCGGCAGCCAATTCAGCCAGCTTAAAACACAGGTTTACACCAGTGGAAAAATTAGACGCCATACAGATAGCGCTCTTTTCAGTAGCGGCAATCACCTGGGCATGCTGCTCGGCATCCAGACCCGTGGTGCCAATCACCATCTTCTTATTGTTAGCGGCACAGAATGCAGCATTGGCAACAGTCGCCGCGGGAACCGTAAAGTCGATTAGGACATCGAACTGATCACCAACTTCATCGATGGAACCGGCAACGATAACGCCGTTTGTTCCAACACCAGCCAGCTCACCGGCATCGACGCCGATCAATGAACTCTCTGGACGCTCGAGGGCCACACTTAATTCAACACCATCAGTTAACAGGATAGCTTCTATCAGGGTCTTGCCCATTCGACCGCCTGCACCGGTAATCGCAATTCTGGTCATTTTTTAGTCCTATCCTGTCTTTTATTAATTAAATGAATTCAACTCGTACACCTATAGTACGCAAGTTGATTTTAGCCGGTCAAATTATCGAAGAACTTTTTAACCCCGTCGAACCAGCCGGAACTGCGCGGTGAATGTTTACGCTGGCCATCCAGGCTATCTTCAAAGCCCTGCAGCAACTCACGCTGTTTGGCGCTGAGATTAACCGGTGTCTCCAGCACAACCCGACAGAGCAGATCGCCAACACCGCCACCACGAACAGGGGCAACACCTTTGCCACGCAGACGGAACAGCTTGCCACTCTGGGTCTCTGCGGGGATTTTTAATTTTACTTTGCCGGACAGGGTTGGCACTTCAAGGTCGCCACCCAGTGCCGCCTGAGCAAAGCTGATCGGCACTTCGCAGTGCAGATTGCTGTCATCGCGAACAAAGATCGGATGCTTGCGCACCACCATCTGCACATAGAGATCACCTGGAGGGCCGCCATGAGGTCCCGCTTCACCTTTACCGGAAAGGCGAATACGATCACCTGTATCCACACCCGCGGGAATCTTCACCGAGAGTGTTTTACGCTCTTCCCTAACCCCTTGGCCACGACAGCTGCCACAGGGATCGGAGATCATCTGGCCGCGTCCATGACATGTTGGACAGGCCTGCTGTACCGAGAAAAAACCCTGAGCCATTCGCACCTGACCAGCACCCTGACAGGTAGTACAGGTGACCGGTGAAGAGCCTTTGCGCGCGCCTGATCCATCACAGGGTTCGCAAGCGGTCATGGTTGGTACATCTATTTGAACAGTTTTACCTTTAACCGCATCTTCAAGATCCAGTTGCAGGTCATAGCGCAGGTCGGAACCTCGCGCTGGACCGCCGCGACCACCACCGCCGCCGCCGAAAATATCGCCAAACACATCGCCGAAGATATCGCCAAATCCAGCTCCACCACCGCCGCCACCTGCATTACCATCGACACCGGCGTGACCAAAGCGGTCATAGGCAGACTTTTTCTCTTCATCACCGAGAACTTCGTAGGCTTCCTGAGCTTCTTTAAATTTCTCGTCGGAGTTTTTATCGTCTGAATTGCGGTCCGGATGGAATTTCATCGCAATGCGACGAAATGCCTTTTTGATTTCCGGGGAAGAGGCGCCTTTATCAACACCCAATACTTCGTAGTAATCGCGTTTAGCCATAACGGGTTTCTTTTTTCCTAACTAGCACAAATAGTATTAAGCGCGGAACAATGCCCGCGCCTAATAGAAGTGGAGACAACTGACAATCGCTTACTTGCCGTCTTGTTTCTCTTCTTCAGTATCTTCTTTTACTTCTTCAAACTCGGCATCCATGGCATCGTCACCAGCGGGCTGTTCACCCTCAGGTGCCTGACCAGCTTCGGCCTGTTCTGCATACATTTTCTGAGCCAGACCTGAAGAGGCTTCCGACAGTACCTTAGCGGCTTCGTCGATGGCGTCTTTGTCGTCGCCCTGAACAGCTTCTTCAACCTGCTTGATAGCAGCTTCAATGGCGCCCTTCTCTTCTTCAGAGGCCTTATCACCGGCTTCTTCAAGCGTCTTCTTGGCGGCGTGAGCCAGACCATCAGCTGTATTGCGCGCCTGAACCAGGTCAGCAAACTTCTGATCTTCGGCAGCATTGGCTTCAGCATCCTGAACCATTGCATCGATCTCGTCATCCGAGAGACCTGAAGAGGCTTTAATAATAATCGACTGCTCTTTACCCGTGGCCTTATCTTTAGCGCCAACATGGAGGATACCGTTGGCATCAATATCAAAGGTCACTTCGATCTGTGGCATGCCGCGTGGTGCCGGTGGAATATCGGCCAGATCAAAACGTCCAAGAGATTTATTACCTGTCGCCTGCTTGCGCTCACCCTGAACTACGTGGATGGTTACCGCAGTCTGGTTGTCGTCAGCGGTTGAGAAAATCTGTGATTTCTTGGTGGGAATCGTCGTGTTTTTCTCAATAACCGGTGTGGCAACGCCACCCATGGTTTCGATACCCAGGCTCAGCGGGGTTACGTCGAGCAGCAATACATCGGTAACATCGCCAGAGAGTACTGCACCCTGCAGGGCAGCACCGACAGCAACAGCTTCGTCGGGGTTAACATCTTTACGCGGCTCTTTGCCGAAGAACTCTGTAACTTTCTCCTGAACCTTAGGCATACGCGTCTGGCCACCGACAAGAATAATCTCGTCGATCTCGCCAACTGACTTGCCAGCATCTTTCAGTGCAGTCTTGAGCGGCTGTAGTGAACGCTCAATCAGGTCTTCAACCAGTGACTCGAGCTTGGCACGAGTCAGCTTAACCACTAAGTGCTTAGGACCTGTTGCATCAGCAGTGATGTAGGGCAGGTTTACTTCAGTCTGTGCACTTGAAGAGAGCTCGATCTTGGCTTTTTCAGCAGCTTCTTTAAGACGCTGCATGGCCAGTGGATCGCCGTGAATATCAATACCGCTGTCAGATTTAAATTCAGCTGACAAATATTCGATTAAACGCATATCGAAGTCTTCACCACCAAGGAATGTATCACCGTTGGTCGCCAGAACTTCAAACTGCTTCTCGCCGTCAACATCGGCAATCTCAATAATCGAGATATCGAAAGTACCACCACCGAGGTCGTAAACAGCAACCACTGAATCACCAGCAGTTTTATCAATACCGTAGGCCAGTGCCGCAGCCGTTGGCTCGTTGATAATACGCTTAACATCGAGACCCGCAATACGACCGGCATCTTTAGTTGCCTGACGCTGTGAATCGTTAAAGTATGCAGGAACAGTAATTACTGCTTCTGCAACTGTCTCGCCGAGATAGTCTTCAGCGGTCTTCTTCATTTTCTTCAATACTTCAGCGGAGATCTGCGGGGCAGCTTTGCTGTCGCCTTTGATCTCTACCCATGCATCGCCATTGTCTGCCTTAACAATTTTGTAAGGCACCATTTTGATATCTTTCTGTACAACATCGTCTTCAAAACGGCGGCCAATCAGGCGCTTTACCGCGTAAACTGTGTTGTGGGGGTTGGTTACTGCCTGGCGTTTAGCCGACTGTCCAACCAAGATTTCACCTTCGTCAGTGAACGCAACAACCGATGGTGTGGTGCGTGCGCCTTCTGAGTTTTCGATGACTTTGGGTTTATCTCCTTCGAGAACGGACACACATGAGTTGGTCGTTCCAAGGTCGATTCCGATAATTTTGCCCATTGGTTAATTCTCCGTTACTTTTCTTTAAAGCCTGTTTCCAGGGTTTGTATTTAATTTGTTAAATCTGTTTCTGTGTATGTTTCTATATGTGGGTGCTAGTTCGACAAATTCAAGGGTGGCGATATTTATTTAATACCACCCCCACTGAATCAGGACGCGCTAGAAACCACCACCATCGCCGGTCTGATTAGGCGACCATTGAGCGTGTAGCCCTTCTGAAACACATCCATCACTGTATTGGGTTCCATATCCGGGTTGGGGACCATGGAAACCGCCTGATGCAGATTGGCATCAAAGGGCTCACCGGCTGGATCTACCGCTTCAATCTTGAAGCGCACAAGCACATCGAGAAAGCTCTTTAGGGTCAGCTCAATACCTTCAGCTATAGCTTTCTGGCTCTCATCTTCAGCATCGATAGCGCTGAGTGCACGCTCGAGGTTATCGACCACTGGAAGAAGGTCTGCAGAAAATTTATCCAGGGCAAATTTATGCGCATTTTCAACATCGCGCTCGGCACGGCGACGCATATTCTGCATCTCTGCCTGAATTCTCAGCACATTGTCATTGGCATCTGCCACCTGCTGTTGCAGCTGCTCGGTTTCAGAGACCTGCTCTTCCTCAAGCAACTCCTGTTCAATTTCTTCGTTGCTGATGCCTTCGCTACCAGCTTCAGTTTCGTTCAGCACCACTTCTTCAGGCTGAACGGCTTCATTTGGCTGAATGGCATCTTGATCTTTTTGTTGGTCATTTTCTGTTTCGCGTGACACACCAATTCCTCACTTCGTTGGTTATATTGGCCATTATTTTTGGCTCTCCCTCAATATGGGGACAAACTATTCAGTTTCAAGCGATTGCGTAACGGCAATCTGTTCTGTATAAATCTACCCAAGCTATAAGGTGCTAAAAAATTGCTGCTATCTATAAATATCAACAACTACACATTGGTTGAATCCCTAGAGATTGAGTTCTCAAAAGGCACCACTGCCATCACTGGTGAAACCGGTGCCGGCAAGTCGCTGGTTCTCGATGCGCTGGGTATGGCACTGGGCGATCGCGCCGATAGCGACACTATTCGCCACGGAAAACAGCGCGCCGAAATCACCGCTACCTTTGATGTCAGCAATACCCCAGAGGCAAAAAACTGGTTACACAGCAATGATTTAGATGCCGACGATCAATGTATTTTGCGTCGCCTGTACACCACAGAGGGCCGCTCAAGAGGTTATATCAACGGCCAGTCCTGCACCATGCAACAGCTGCAGACTCTCGGCGATATGCTTACCGATATTCACAGCCAGCACGAACACCAGTCTCTTTTACGTCGCGAGACCCACCGCAGACTACTCGACGAATATGCCAACACTGTCGATCTGGCCAATCTTGTGGCAGAAAGTTTCCAGCTTTGGAACCGCGCGGATAAACAGTTAAAAAATCTTCTCGATCAGGCCGATGAATTAACTGCGCGCCGCGATCTGCTGACATTCCAGGTGCAAGAGTTGCAACAGTTAGGACTGGATAACAACGAACTCGATAATCTGGAAAAAGAGCAGCAGGCGCTGGCGAATGCCGATCAGATACTGCAGGACAGTCACAGCCTGTTGGCAGTCTGTGATCAAGCTGAGAGTTTTAATATTCGCGATGGTCTCAATCGTGCGCTGACAATTTTATCTGGCTTAAAACACAAGCCTGAAGCGCTTGCTAATGCTGAGGAGCTTTTGCAGAGCTCAATGATTCAGGTGGAAGAGGCGATTCATGAGATCGACAATCATATAGATCGTTTTGAAGCCGACCCAAAGCGCCTGCAACAGGTTGAGGAGCGACTCTCGGCAATCTTTCAGCTATCCCGTAAACATCGTGTTAATGCAGATCAGCTGGTCGAGACTTTGGAATCTTTGGAAGCGGAGCTGCAAGAGCTTAAAGGCGGCGGTGAGAGTATTGAAACGCTTCAGGAGAATCTGGAAAAATTAGCGGCTGACTACAAAGCCAACAGTGCGAAGTTGAGTAAAAAGCGGGTTAAATCTGCGGCGGTGATGGCCGATGAAATTAATCAGCAACTGCAGCTATTATCTATGCAGGGTGCTGAGTTGGTGGTTGCAACTTCGCCTGTGGGTGAGAGTGAGTTTCGCGGAACCGGCAATGAGGATATTGAGTTTCTAATTGCCACCAATCCCGGGCAACCTCATAAACCTTTGCAAAAGATTGCCTCTGGCGGTGAGCTCTCTCGCGTAAGCCTGGCTATCCAGGTGGTTGCAGCAGCTCATTCTGAAATTCCGACGTTGGTGTTTGATGAGGTGGATGTTGGGATTGGCGGCAGTACGGCGGATGTTGTTGGCCAACTTCTTAAGCAGCTAGGTGATCGCGGTCAGGTGATCAGTGTCACTCATCAGCCTCAGGTGGCTGCTCATGCTCATCATCATTATCGGGCCAGTAAAGTGGTAGAGACTAATAGTGCTGAGTCGTTGATGACGCCGCTTGATGATCAACAGCGGGTTGAGGAACTGGCGCGTATGTTAGGCGGCGCTAAGGTGACGGATCAGACGCTTTCTCATGCTTCTGAGTTGCTTAAGTTGGCATCAGCTTAGATCTAAAATTTCTTTTTTTAAACGAATGCGACTGTGCTGCTGGAGGTCCCAGCCTTCGCTGGGATGACGGTGCTTCGTTTCGTCATACTGGCGTAGGCCAGTATCTTGGAGTTCAGTGCTCCAAACCAAAATACCCAGCAGATTACTGCACAAGTAAAAACCCAACCTTGAAGGGAGCTTTCAGATCAATCAGGGTCCGCTTATGGGTTTATAATTTTCAGATTGAGCGAAGACTTGTTTGAGTGAAACGAGTTGTCTGAGCGCTGAAAATTATAAACCCATGGACCCGATCTGAAAGCTCCCTTCAAGGTTGGGTTTTGGGGATC
>Ga0209195_1001825_pt1 | contig 13566 bp, 18 predicted proteins | sample COGITO_mtgs_1004_3_FD_184788 | JGI IMG/M metagenome (GOLD analysis project Ga0209195, IMG submission 184788) | Pelagic marine microbial communities from North Sea - COGITO_mtgs_100420 (SPAdes) (version 2) | ecosystem: Environmental > Aquatic > Marine > Epipelagic ...
CTGTATCTTGGGAAGTAACCCTTAATAAGATCGAAGCAACCTAAAAAATGAGCCAATTATTCAGAGGAGATATCACTAACAGTGTTGCAGAGCTTACCTTGCTTGACGAGGAAGTTATTGGCGGTGGCGCTGGCACATTGTCTTATGGTCTTGGTGGAACTAATAATGGTGAAATCAAAGTAGTTCATAAGGGAGACATTGTTCAGAGTAGTGGGTTTTATTATGCTGGCAGTACTTATGTTGGTGGTGAGATGAAAGGTCTTGTGATTGGCACAAGTTGCACAAGTATTGGGTTTTATTCTTTTGGTGGTTGCTCTGGCTTAACTGGTTCATTAGTTATTCCGAATAGTGTTACGAGTATTGGGGATAGTGCTTTTGGTTATTGCTCTGGCTTAACTGGTGACTTAGTCATTCCAGATAGTGTCACGACCATTGATGTTTATGCGTTTTATCAATGCTCTGGCTTAACTGGTGATTTAGTGATTCCAAATAGTCTTACGAATATTGGGAGTTATGCTTTTGCTTATTGCAATAACTTAACTACAGCATATCTAGCGCCGCCACTAGCAAGCGTTGGTAGTTATGCATTTCAATTCTCTGGATTAACCACAGTCTATGCTAAAGATGCAGTAGCCAGCGGCTGGACATTAGGCGCTGGTCAAACAGTTGGCGGCAAAACTGGAGTAACCGTAATAGACTGGACAAACTACCCTAACATACCATAAATTTTAACTAAAACAAAAAAATGAAATACGCAATTACAGGTCCTCAAGGACGAATCCGCAGAATAGAAGATGTAGAGCCGACAGAAGCTCCACACTATAGCGAAATTTCAGATGCAGATGCAGCTACTGTTGATGCCTCTGATGAAATATACTTTATTGTTAACAGCACTCTACTGACACTAGATGAATTTAGAGAGCAAAAACAAACAGAAAGATTCAATCAACAACTCACAGACTTTGGCGCAGATATTGATGGTGCAAAGAAACATTCAAGAGATCATTACGCCGATAAAAGATACAATGTAGAAGTCGGAGGTATTAATGTTGGTGGTTTGCCAGTAAGAACTGACAGGCTCACAGTATCAAGGATTTATCAAGCAAATGCATTGGCAATTCAAGACCCCGCATTTACTACTGAGTGGAAGATTGGTGATGGATCATTCATCACAGTTGATGCTACACTGATTGCTTCACTCACCACCGCAATCACAAGCCACATTCAAACTTCTTTCACTAGAGAGAAGACAATCAACGAAGAAATCACTGCCGCAACTACTATAGCAGAGTTACAGGCAATCACATGGTAATTTAATATGAGTAAGTTTTTCAAAGGTGACGTAACTAATGGCGTAGTTGAGTTTAACTTGCTCGATCCTGCGGTGGGTGCTGGTGGCACTACTGCTACTGTTGTTACACGTAATACTGGACCGAATGATGTAACGAAAGTTGTTGGAGATATTACCTCTAGTAGTGGATTTTATTTTGATAGCACAGCAAAAGGATTAGTAATTGGCACATCTTGCACAAGTATTGGGAGTAATGCTTTTTATAATTGCTCTGGCTTAACTGGTGACTTAGTCATTCCAGATAGTGTTACGAGTATCGGGCAGAGTGCTTTTTTTAATTGCTCTGGCTTAACTGGTGACTTAGTGATTCCAGATAGTGTTACGAGTATTGGGAGTTATGCTTTTAATTATTGCGGCGGCTTAACTGGTCCGTTAGTCATTCCGAATAGTGTTACGAGTATTGGGAGTAATGCTTTTAATAGTTGCTCTAACTTAACTTCATTAACTATTGGAAATAGTGTTACAAGTATTGGGGGTTATGCTTTTTTTAATTGCTCTTCCATCACCGCTCTTTACACCAACACACCAGCAGCATCGTGGGTTGGAGCGAATGCTTTAGGCGAAACAACCGCACTTGTTAATATTTACGAAGGACCAGATGTCACTGGTCAATACAGTGCTACATTCCAAGGAGGCTCTGGCATGACAGTATCCGCTTGGACAAACTACCCTAACATACCATAATGAGCAAAACATACAAAGGACAAACCACTAACAATGTAGTAGAACTCACCCTTCAAGAAGAAGCGGTTGGTGCTGGCTTTGATACGCCTACGATTGCGTGGGATGATGCAGTCAATGGTGTGATTAAACAAGTGCAGGGAGATATACCAGATAACTGGGCGAATACCGATAAAGTTAAAGGACCTTTGGAGATTGGTACAAGTTGCACAAGCATTGGGACTAGTGCTTTTCAGTTTTGCACTGGCTTAACTGGTGATTTTGTGATTCCAGATAGTGTTACGAGTATTGGGAGTTATGCTTTTAGTGATTGCTCTGGCTTAACTGGTGATTTAGTCATTCCAAATAGTGTTACGAGTATTTCGAGTGGTGCTTTTAATGGTTGCAATGGCTTAACTTCATTAACCATTGGAAATAGTGTTACGAGTATTGGGAGTACTGCTTTTGGTTATTGCTCTGGCTTAACTGGTTTAGTTATTCCAGATAGTGTTACGACTATTGGGAGTTATGCTTTTGGTTATTGCCCTCTCTTAACTACAGCATATCTAGCTACACCATTTGCGAATATACCAACTGGAGGTTTTGGGTCTGGTGCATTTTACTACTCTGGATTAACCACAGTCTATGCTAAAGACGCAGTTGCCAATGGCTGGACATTAGGTGCTGGTCAAACAGTTGGCGGTAAATCTGGAGTCACCGTAATAGACTGGACAAACTACCCTGTGACACCATAATTTTTGTTGACTTTTTTTTATTAGTATATATAATACTAGTATATGAAAACAGTTCACTTCACATCTGGTCTTCCTAGAGCTTGCTCTACTCTTCTTCAAAATCTATTAGCCCAAAACCCGAAAGTCCATGCAACTGCCACATCTGGCATTCATGAGATTGGTTATATTGCTAGAGACTTCTATGAAACAGAAGAATTTAAAACATTTAAAAATCCATTAGATGGTGAAAGACAATTCTATAATTTTCTTAGAGGTGGCATTCAAAATGCCTTTAATGATGATACTGATCGACCAGTAGTAGTAGATAAATGCAGAAGTTGGATTGGTCATTTGGATCAACTGTTTCAAGTATTCCCAGAAGCAAAAGTATTAGTGCCAGTAAGAGACATTCGCGGCATTCTTTCTAGTTTTGAGAAACTGAGAATCAAGCATCCATCAAGGTTTGTGGGCATTGAAAAACAAAACCCTCAGAACTGGACGACCATTGAAAAGAGATCACAGGGATGGTTACAAACTCCCCCTCTTGGTATTGCGGTCGAAAGGTTGCATGATGCAGTTAAACGCCATAAAGACAAACTACACTTTGTTCACGCAGAAGACCTAACAGCAAACCCAGTTGAAGCAATGAATGCAGTCTGGGACTATTTAGAAATGGATAGATTTGAGGTTAATCCAATGAATGTAGAGCAATACACTGACGAACATGAGCTTGGATGGCCGTATGGTGAGCATAGTATCCGCAATGTAGTTAAGCCACTTGAGCCAGATTGGCATGATGTTTTGGGTAGAGAGTTCTCAGAGCAGATAAAACAGAGCTTTGATTGGATTAATGAGCTTTAATAAAAACACACAGCTTTTGGTTTCGCTTGTCTTATTGTAATATGAATCGACCTAAAAAAACAATAAACGAAAACCAAAAAAATGGATTAATAGTTAATTGTTTCCACGATAACGCGGACGCTGGTTTTGGTGATTTTTTGAGGGGTTCAATAAACCTTTTAAATCACTGCAAGAGTAAAAAACTTGACTTTGATATAAATATCAATAATCATAGAATAAAAAAATACTTTGAGCCTATAAAATCTAAAAATAAATTGTTTAAAATCAATGATCTAGCATTAAAAGCCAATCTTAATAGGCCGTTTATACATTCTTTAAAAAAATATACAGAAGAAGAAATTTCATCTACATCAAACTGTGAAATAAAATATATTTTTTCTAATTACCACCCATGTCTAGTGGATAATATTGATACAATAAAATATTTAAATTCTATGCCGCCAATGAATGACCGTTGTTGCTCTTGGTTTAAAAACAAACTTCAGTTTACTCAAGAAGTGAACGATGCGGTTAATGAAAAATTAGAATCGCAAAAACTGAAGCCTGGAAAATTTAATGTTTTACATTTCAGATTAGGCGACAAAAACAGCTTTGGAGATAAGGATAAAGAAATAAAAAAGATATACAAAAAATGTTTGTTCGAATGTTTTCTGAAATCAGCAGAGGACGACAAACCTATTGTTGTTTTGTCAGACTCAAATGAGCTTAAAAGCTATATATTAGAAAAAAATAATGAAATGCCAATTCATATCCTGCATTTAAAAAGTAATCACATGCAAAAAAAACCTTCAAGATTTTCTGGAGAAATAGAAATTAGCGACGATGATCTTTTTCATGCAGTTTTAGACATGAAGCTTATAACATTATCTTCTTCTGTCGAATCTCATAGTGTGTACAGTCACGGTTCTGGCTTTGTTTATTGGTTGGCTAAAATATTCAGTATAAAAGTTAAATTAAATTTCTTATAATGATAAATCACAAACATAAATTTCTTTATACTCATTACCCAAAATGTGCTGGCACATGTGTTAGAAAATATTTAATAGAAAATTACAGAGACGGAGTAGATGAGGAAATTGAAAAAATACAATATAGACATTGTTCTTTAAAAAAAACATTAGATCGTTTAAATTTTTTAGGTATAGACCAAAGAGAATATTACAAGTTTTCTTTTTGTAGGAATCCGTGGGAGTTGTGTGTTTCGTATTATTTTTTTATGAGTCATAAAATGCCGAAGCATTTAGAATCTAAAAATAAACCACAAAATAAAATCACTAATTTTTGTATGAACAATTCTTTTGAGGATTTTGTTTACAGTGACTTTTGTTTTAGTAGTTTTGATAACATATATATGTATGAGGGTGATTTTTTGATTGATTTCGTAATTAGGCAAGAGCATTTACAAGAAGATTTTAATCAGTTATGTAAACATATAGACACGAATGCAGTCAAACTTTCATATATCAATACAACAAATCATTTACCGTATGTAGAATATTATAATACCAAAACCCGTAGTGTTATAGAAGATAAGTTTCACAAAGAAATAGAAAAATTTAAATATAAATACAAGTGAAATCAAAACCTAAGGTATATACATTTTTCGAGCCTATTGATAAATGGGGCAGTAGTAAGCTACTATTAGATTTGTGGGTTGAAAATTGGTCAAAGCATGGTTTTGAGCCTATCGTTTTAAATGAAAGCGATGCTAAGTCTCATCCTTATTACAAAGAATATGATAAAATAATTAAAAGCAACCATAAAAAAATAACAGGGAAAGACATAATGACAGGTTGGGGCTCCTATGTATATTTTTGTTTTATTAGACACTTAGCGTTTGCAAACAAGATGACAGATGAGATTTGTATAGCTATGGATTATGATATTTATAATATTAATTATGATCAGGAAGTGTTAAACAAAAACAAAATAATGGTTTTTAATGGCCAAAACCCATGCTGTTTATCTGGAAATAAACACCTGTTTTTGAAATTGTGTTTATTAATGTCTAAATTTACAGAAGAAAATATAGATGAATATAAACTTTCTTTTGATAATTGCGTAGAGAAGAGGGCTTTCCATGATTTTGGTTGGGTTAGATGTACTTTGGGACTAAAAAACGATCTTTCTAAAAAATTAAAAAGAATTACTATTTTTGGTGAAAACAAAATACAGGGTAGTGGAGTTGATGAAGAAAAACCCTTAATTCATGTTTCTTTTTTCTGGCTACAAAAACATCTTGAAGATAAGAGCCCTACAGTCACCGATTTAAGTGTTGATGAGAGACTTAAATTGAGGTACACTTTAGCAAAAGAAAAAATTAAATAATGGAAAAATTTTCGAAACGGGAAACCTTCCTTAATACACTTAAAAAACAAAAAAATGAAAAAATAAAATAAAAAAATGGACAATATTAATAAAACACCCGTTTTTTTTCACATACCTAAGAACTCAGGAACATATTTTCTGAACAGGTCTTTTGCTTTTGCGTCAATAATTAACGATGATAGCCAAGCAGACAAAACCAATGTTAGATTAGAAATACTATCTGATGGCGACATAAAATATAGATTGATTTGCTTTGATAATGAGAGAGTAATGAAATTATTAAAATACTTTACTCATGTTTTAAACGGTAGGGTTTACCAGATAGACATAAAGGATTGCTCGAAAGATCTTTTTCAGTTCTTCGATATATTCGCTGTTGTAATTTGTGATCGCGGTTTTGGGTCTTATAAAGAAGAGCTTTATCCATTGTTACCTTACAGCTTTTCGCCTTTTTATATTATTTCCTTAAGAGATGCTTTTTCTAGGTCTCTATCTATGTATTCTTACGTACAAAGCGATAAATCCTCGCACGAAGAGTATCACGACGCTTTCAAAGACATATCGTTTGATGAATACCTTAACTCAGATTTAATAGAAGAGAGTTGGCTTATCAGCCAAATTTTATTTAATGGAGATAAATCAATAAAGATAAAGCAAAAAGATTTAGATGAAGTTGTTTCATTGTTAGACACGTTTGATAAGGTTATAGATTACAAAGATATTTGGGAGTGTTTGTGTGAAACATATATGGAATGTTATGGTATAAACGCGGAAGAGAATAAAGAAAAATTAGATTATTGGTTAGAAGTAAAAAACGAAACACCAGAAAAGTTAAAAATCAAATTTAGTGATCTAAAAAAGAGTACGCGAGATGTTTTTATAAAAAATTCAAAATGGGAAAAAATATTGTTTGATAGATATATAACAGACAATAAACAAAAAGGACGAAATAATGCTGATATCTCACAAAAATAAATTTATATCTATTGATATACCAAAAACTGGAACAAGATCTCTTAGGACAGCATTGTTGCCTACTGGTTGCATAGATATATGCAATGATAATCCGACACAAGATGTAAAAGGTTTATTTTCACATCACGGCACTGCCTCGGAATGTAGAAGAGGCTTTAACGAAAAGGGTTGGGACTTTAATGAGTATTTTAAGTTTTCTATTATTAGAAACCCCTGGCTTAGGTATTTTTCATTTTTTAAGTATTATTTTATGAAAATGAACGAATTTATTGACTGTGAAGATATATCAAAAATGTCTAAAAAAGAGATTCATCAAAGTCAGATTTGCCTTGATTTATTTAACAATGTTAAAGAATATAAAGACATAATGAACATTATAGTAGAGGAAAATTTTTCTCAAAATAGCTTTATATCAGATGAAAGCGGAGAAGTAATAGTTAATAAGCTCCTTAAGTTTGAAGATTTAGATAAAGAATTTAAATTTTTGTGTAACTATGTTGGTATTGATCCCATACCAGATTTACCTCACGAAAACAAAACCCCAAAAACATTTTCTCTTAAAGAGGTGTTTTCTCAAGAAGCGATAGACAAGGTGGCCGTTAAAGAAAAAAGCATAATAGAAAAATTTGGATATTCAATATGAAAATATTTACATACAACGAAAAGATTAATCATATGGATGATCAGTCTGAATTATTGGACTTATGGTCGGAAAGCTGGTCTGTATACGGGTTTGAACCTATAATATTAGGTAGGTCTGACGCAGAAAAACATGATTATTTTGAAACTTTCGTTAAAGAATTGGAAAATATTCATGAAGAATTAATAGGTGAGGAACTATCACAATATGGACTAAGTTGTTACTTGAGGTGGTTAGCTTACGCAACAAGAACAGAAGATAAGTTTTATGTTTCAGATCTTGACGTAATTAACAATGGTTTTATTATTAAAGAGCCAGACGACCAACTCCACCTCATGGATGACTGTTGCCCTTGTTTTGCAAGTGGTTCGCCAAAACAGTTTGAGGATCTTTGTAAGAATTTTGTGAAGTATTCAAAAAAAACAGAAATAAAAGAAAAAATAAAAGTTGATTCTCCCTCTGAGTATACATCTTTTCATGATCAGGACTTCCTTTGTTGTCATTGCAATAAAAAAATAGAAGATAAAAGCCGTATGAGTTTTTTGCTTGAAACTGGTATAAAAATGACAAGAGACAGGCATAGAATAGGAATAGGTAACTTTTATCAAGTTGGTGTCGAGAATAAAGCTCAAGTCATTCATTTTGCTCGTAGTAATATGGATGAAATAAAAAAAAATCACACTAAATATAATAACATAAGCGAGCAAAATCTAAGATTGCTTTTTATAAAAAATCTTCTTTTAAAAAATGCCGACAAATAAAAAAAAGATATTGTTTTATGGTAACTGTCAATTCAGGTGGTTAGCAAAAACATTCAAAAAGATTAAAAATTTTGACGATCATTATGAAATAATTAAATCTACTGATTACGGACTAGAAAACCAAGGAGATGAAAACGTTGTATCTAATTTTTTATTATCAATTAACTCAAAAAGCAAGAGTGAATATAAACTCGGGGTTCGTAATTTAAATGCTGCTTTAATACATGCCGACATTTTTATTTTCCAATCATATACTAAAACAAACAAATTTGGCGATGGCTTCACAACAGATAAGATTTTAAATAATTTTAAAGGAGAATCTATTTGTATACCAAGTCTTTGGTTTGGAGGGTATCTACAACACTCGCAATCTTTCCCCATGCTTGATGTTTTTGTTTGGTTAAGAAATCACGGAAAAAGCAATAACGAAATTATCAAATTTCTAGCTACGCAGAACCATTTTCTTTTTGGAGAACTTATAGATTATTATTATAATAAATCTATGGACGGTCTTAAGGAGAGAAAAAAAGAGCAGTCACACAAATACAATTATTTATGTATTGAAAAATGGATTCAAGACAATTGGAAAAAAAAGCTAATAACATTTAACCACTCACATCAAACAAGCCACTATACTGACTTCGTGCATAGAAAAATAATAGACAAGCTTCAAATGTCCGAACTTAAACCTTATGAAGGTAACTTTGATTTCTTTATTGGCGGCGCAGATGGTCATTTTTATCCTAACACTTTTAAATTTTTTAGAGAACGTTTCCCAGATATATCTAAAACAATGAGAAATTTTCGTAAAAATTATGACCAATATGGAGGCTATTGCAGTCGGAGTTTTGGCCTTTACGTATCTCTTGGTGTTGAAGCTGCCGATAAAGAAATAGAGAAACTAAACAGCAAAAATTATATTAATCCAGAATATTTAAAAATTATTCAAAATATAGAATTTTAATACAACATGTTAAAAAAAACAGAGATCAGAAAAGACCATAATATTATAAATGATGGTAACATTATAAAGGTTTACAGCCCAAACAACCAGACTTTAAAGACTATAAATAAATTTATTGATTATTATACAAAAACTTACAAGATACCCTCTATTTACTTTTCAATGAACCCTCAACAGGTTGATAATAATAAAGTTTTTTATGCTAATTTTTGTCATCAATTATATGAAAATACAAAACCTCCATCGTATGATCTTTATAATTTAAAATATGACTTTACATATTTATGCGGTTTTCCTAGGGAAGATAAACTTCATATGCTTTCAAGTCTTTGCTCTAACGATCTTCTTCGAAATGCTTTATGGTCTTGTGGTTCTATCCAGAAAAATAATAAAAAATTGATTTTGCCAAATTTGCCGAAAATAATTGATTATGACAAAAGCATAAAAGGCAAAAAGTCTTGCTGGCTTGAAATACGCGAAGACTTTTATAAATTTTCTCCATTTAGCCTAGTTCAAGAGACAGAGATGCGAGACAATAATAGTAGATATACAGAAAAAACATACAAATGTTTTTGGATGAAGCATCCATTTATAGTGGCTGGTAATCATAAAGTTCTTGATACTTTAAAACAAGACGGGTTCAAGACTTTCCATCCATATATAGACGAATCTTACGATGAAATAAAAAATCGGGATCATAGAATATTAGAAATAACAAAACAAGTAAAAAAATTATGCGAAAAAACACCGAGCGATTGGGAAAAGTTCTATTCTGACATAGGGCCAATTTTAAAACATAATTACAAAAATGCTGAATTTTTATTAAAAAACACTCCTATAAAAAGAAATGATAAATCATACACATAAATTTATTTTCATACACATACCTAAGACGGGCGGCACAAGCATTGAATTCAATTTTGTGCCTGACATAATGGATAGGATAAAACATATATACGGAGGAACGTCGTTACAACCAGACAACAAAGCTCACTTAAAATTCCATCATTTGAAAATACAATATCCAAGTTTAAACTTTGATGAATATGTAAAATTTACATTCGTAAGAAATCCTTGGAGTAGAGCTGTGTCTTCCTTTTTTCATACTAGAAAAAAAAATCGCAACGACCTTAGAGAATTTTTAGGATTGAGCGGCAACTTTTCTTTTAAAGAATTTATCGTAAGTCTTAAAAATTTAAAAAAACTACATCCGCATTACGATGATCAGTTTTCATTTCTAATAAATAAAAACAAAAAGCAATGCATGGACTTTATTGGCAAACTTGAAAACTACCAACAAGACTTTAATATTGTTTGCGACAAAATTGGAATTCCTCAACAGCAGCTTCCACATATAAATAAATCAAAACACAAACACTATACCGAATATTACGATGACGAAACAAAGCAAATCGTTGCGGAAAAATACGCAAAGGACATCGAGTATTTCGGGTATGAATTTGAGGAGTAAATAAAATGATAAGTCATAAGCATAAATACTTATTTATTCACGCTCCCCGCACAGGAGGTTCTAGCATTGAATCACAATTCAATTACAGAGAAAGAAAAGAAAAAGACAAACATTGGGTTTTGAGTGACTGGAAAAAAACATTAGATCCTGAGGTTTTTGAAAGTTATTTTAAGTTTACTTTCGTTAGAAATCCTTGGGATTTTATGATATCAAAATACAAGTCAAACTACCCAGGAGGACAAATTGGAGAAAAAGCAGGTAAATCGCTGAAATGCTTTCTTGAAAACTACAAAACTCCAACACACGAACACGGCGAAACTTTTCATGATTATTTCGATCCTAAACAGATGGACTTCATTGGGCGATTTGAAAATCGAGAAAATGATCTAGAATATATATCAGAGAAAATTGGCGTATTTATTGATAGTAAAATTCACCAGCAAAAAATTCAAATGCGAGATATAAACAAAAAACACTATACCGAATATTACGATGACGAAACAAAGCAAATCGTTGCGGAAAAATACGCAAAGGACATCGAGTATTTCGGATACAAATTTGGAGAATAAAATAGATATATGCTTAAAGATATTAAATTTAGAGTTCTAAACGATTATGATAAAGATTTCTGTTATAGTGATAGTCTAGATCGTAATCATCCTTCTGTTGTCTCTAGTTTTAATTCAAATAATAATTTCTTGACATTTAAAGTCAACAATAATAATAGTGGTACAAATTTAGTCATTAAAGCTACGTTTATTATACATAACGATAAAATTGGTGAAAATATTCTAGTTCTAAGTATACCTTTTTCAAATAACTATGGTCATATTTTACATGATGTTCTACCGAAGCTACTGATGCTAGATTCACAAAAGAAATATTGTAAAATTATTACAGGCACTAATCCTCTATTAGAGCAATTAATTCAAACATTACAAATCAAATTTAGTGAACGTATCGTATTTGTAGAAAAGGAACTTAATTTTAATTGCGATAATATAACATACAGAAGCGACCCAGCATTCCATGTTCGTTGTATTGATTCAACAAGGTTGTTTAAAGCCCATATCGAAGAGGTTATTAAAAACAATATAACAACCACTAAAAGAAATAGATTAATATACTATAAGCGTGAGGGTAAAGATGTCAGACATCGTCGTTCTATGGATTATCAAAACGAAAAAGAGATTATTAACCTCTTAAAAAACTATTCAGATAAAAATAATTTAGACTTTACAGTTTTCAATGGATTAAAGAATGGTGAAACAATGCCATTTATAGAGCAGATTAGATTATTTAGAGAAGCCCGTGTTGCGGTTGGACCTCACGGAAGCGGTCTTGCAAATACAATCTGGATGGACCCACATAATAATTGTAGGGTTTGTGAGTTTTGTAGTGGTACTAAAAATATAATTCACGGGACAAGTGGTTATGTTAAAAATTATAATTTTTTATACGGTGGCATGGTAGGTGACTATATTGATTATAATCTTATACCATTCACAAAAGAGTCTACAAAAGATATTACCCATATTAATGTTAACAATCTCAAAAAATTCTTAACATGATTAGTCACGATCATTACAGCCAAAAAGGACAAGACAAATGGGTTATAGAGGAGGTTTTTAGTCATAAAAAAGGTGGATATTTTTTAGATTTGGCTGCAGCGGACGGATTGAAACACTCCAATACCGCAACTTTAGAACTTTTTTATGGGTGGAGTGGTTTAGCAATAGAACCCAATCCAGGTTTCTTTAACCATCTCTCTAAAAACAGAAGCTGCTCTGTAGATAGGAGTGTTATTTGGTCTGAGGATTGTAATGTGGATTTCAGAATAGATAACGGCCAAAAAGGTGGCGTGATTTCTGATAGAACTGATAATTCATACAAGCGTATACCTAACCAGCTCAATTCTATTAATTGCGAAGTCTTAAAACTAAAAACAAAAACACTAATGGAGGTTTTGCGAGAACATAATTCACCAAGCCACATTGACTATTGGTCTTTAGATGTTGAAGGGTCAGAGGAAGACATAATAAGCACTCTTGATTTTTCCCAGTATTCGTTTGGATGCATTACAATTGAAAGACCTACTAAAAAATGCAATGAAATTTTGAAGGGCAACGGTTATATTTTTGTAAAAAATTATAAATTTGATTCCTTTTACGTTCACCCCAAAAATCTTGGCGAACTGAAGTTAGAAAAGTTTGAGCAAATTCCCCCTAAAAATTGAATATATTTTATACAAGGTTTTTTAATAGTTCTTATTTAACAAGTAACATATTAAAAATGGATACACCTTCTTCCTATTTTGTGTATTAACATATAAGATGTCTTGTGATTTGGAAAAAAGTATAACAGAAATCAAAAGAGGCTCCACTTTTGAACAAGTTATTACCTGTTTGGATGAGTCTGATATAGCCGTAAACCTAAGCGGTTGGGGTGTTAGTAGCGATTTGAAGGAGTCTCCAGGTGCCAGCGGACTTTTGTCTTTTACTGTTGATAGCGGCTCTTTCGCTAGTGGTATTGTAGGCATTTCTGCTACACCAGCCGAAACATTAGTATTACCAGCTGATTACAGCTTGCAATACGACATTAAGTTCGTAGAGCCTAGTGGCGCAGTTTATTATACTGAAACCATGTATCTTAAAACAAGCAGACACATAACAGACTAATGGCTGAACCAATCACAGTAACAATAACCAATTTAAACAGCCCAATTAGAGTAGCGAAAGTTACTAATAAGGTGGCTGAAAGTGCTGTTACCTCAGTAGCTGGTAGAGTTGGAGATATAACTTTAACAAAAAACGATGTTGCT
>Ga0209195_1001832_pt1 | contig 13534 bp, 10 predicted proteins | sample COGITO_mtgs_1004_3_FD_184788 | JGI IMG/M metagenome (GOLD analysis project Ga0209195, IMG submission 184788) | Pelagic marine microbial communities from North Sea - COGITO_mtgs_100420 (SPAdes) (version 2) | ecosystem: Environmental > Aquatic > Marine > Epipelagic ...
ATTATTTTACGAAGAAACCTCAACCCTGTTCGATTACCTGCCCGAGGGCACGCTGATCGCCAGCTCCGCAACCCTGACCGCGACCTTTGAACGGTATTGGCTCGACATCGAAAGCCGCTATGAAAATCGTCGGCACGATGTTCGCAACCCCATCCTGACACCAAACGAACTGTTTTTGCCGAAAGAACAGTTGTTTGCCCATCTGGGGCACTTTCCACGCCTAATCTTGGCTCGCCATGCCTCAGCAGACCAGCAAGGCCGCTACAATCAAGCCATTTTGGCACCGGAAAACTATCCGATCGACCATCGCGCGCAAGAGCCCCTGAGTAAACTCGAGTGTTTCTTGCAAGAAACCGAACATCGTGTGCTGTTTTGTGCCGAATCGGCCGGCCGGCGCGAGGCCTTGCGCGAGTTGCTCGGCCGCATTCGGGTGCGACCTACCGATTGCGATTCCATTAGTGCCTTTCTCGGCGATAGCGCCATCCAAATCGGTGTTAGCATTGCGCCGATATCCAGTGGCCTGACTCTGATTGACCCCAAGATCACCCTGATCAGCGAAGCACAGCTGTTTGGCGAGTATGTCTCGCAGCGGCGGCGACGCAAGAAGACGCTAACAGATAACAATGAACAGATCATCAAGAGCCTAACCGAGCTACATCCGGGTACCCCAGTGGTGCATTTGGATCACGGTATCGGCCGCTATCGAGGACTTGAAACGCTGGAAATGGACGGCCAAGTTCAGGAGTTCCTGACCCTGGAATATGCCCAAGCCGCCAAGCTCTATGTGCCAGTCGCCAGCTTGCATCTGATCAGCCGTTATTCCGGTGCCGATGCCGATTTTGCACCGCTGCACCGGCTCGGTAATGACCATTGGGTCAAGACAAAGCGCAAGGCGGCCGAGAAGATCCGTGACACCGCCGTTGAGCTGCTCGAAATATACGCCCGCCGGGCGGCCCAAAGCGGTTTTGGCTTCACTCTCGATGATATCGAGTATCAACAGTTTTCCGCCGGTTTTGGCTTTGAAGAAACCGACGATCAGGCCTCGGTCATCGAAATGGTCCTGCAAGATATGAAACAGGCTCGACCCATGGACCGGTTGGTGTGTGGCGATGTCGGCTTCGGTAAAACCGAAGTAGCCATGCGCGCGGCCTTTGTCGCCGCCAACAATGGTAAACAGGTCGCCATCCTGGTACCCACCACCCTACTGGCGCAACAGCATTTTGAAAGTTTCCAGGATCGCTTTGCCGACTGGCCTTTCCGCATAGAGGTTCTAAGCCGATTCAACAGCGCTAAGCAAACCAAATTGGTTATCGACGGCCTGGCCGACGGTAAGGTCGATATCGTCATCGGCACTCACAAGCTGCTGCAAAAATCGATCAAACTGAAGCAACTGGGCCTATTGATTATCGATGAAGAGCATCGCTTCGGAGTCACCCAAAAGGAAACCATTAAGGCGCTGCGTGCAAATGTCGATATATTGGCCCTAACAGCCACGCCGATACCGCGGTCAATGAATATGTCGATGTCCGGAGTGCGCGATCTGAGTATTATCGCCACGCCACCGGCGCGCCGGCTGTCGGTAAAAACCTTCGTGCGCGAAAAGGACGATGCCCTGGTTAAAGAAGCAATTTTGCGCGAGATCTTGCGCGGCGGGCAAGTCTATATGCTGCACAATGAGGTCAGCACCATCAATAAGATGGCGCAGTACCTACAAGAACTGGTGCCCGAGGCGCGCATCGTGGCCGCACACGGCCAGATGCCGGAACGGCAGCTGGAACGCATCATGAGCGACTTCTATCATAAACGGTTCAATGTCCTGCTCTGCACGACTATTATCGAAACGGGCATCGACGTACCCAGTGCCAATACCATCATCATCGAACGCGCCGACAAGTTTGGCTTGGCCCAACTGCATCAGTTGCGCGGCCGGGTCGGCCGGTCGCATCATCAGGCCTATGCTTATTTGCTGACGCCACCTTGGAAAGCCCTAAAGCGCGACGCCCAAAAACGGCTCGAAGCGATTGCTGAATCGCAACATCTCGGTGCTGGCTTTACGCTCGCCACCCACGATCTGGAAATCCGCGGCGCCGGGGAATTGCTCGGCGAAGAACAGAGTGGCCACATCGAGGGCATCGGTTTCTCGCTCTATCTGGAGCTGCTCAACAAGGCGGTTACCGCGCTTAAAAAAGGCGAGCATCTGTCTCTGGACGACATCGACAAACAGGGGCCGGAGGTCAACTTACGCATCCCGGCACTCATCCCAGAGGCTTATATCTTCGATATCAATTCTCGACTGTCGATGTATAAACGCATCGCCAGCGTTAAAAACACCGCCGACATGCGCGAGCTACAGGTCGAAATGATCGATCGCTTTGGCTTGTTGCCCGACCAAGTTAAAAACCTCTGCCAACAGACGGTGCTGCGCATTTCATTGGAAACCTTGGGCATTGATCGGGTGGATATGAATAACCGCTTCGGCACGATCGACTTTGGTCGCAAAACCGTCGTCGACCCGATTAAGATCGTGCAATTGGTCCAGGCCGAACCCCATCGTTATGGCCTGGCCAAGGGTACCCAATTGAAATTTACAATCGAAACCGAGACAGCCGATCAGCGATTTGCCACTATAGAGCAGATTCTGGCTAAAATTACCCAATGAGTGTTACGAGACGTTTGATGAAGCTTCCCCTTAGTATTGCCCTGTTCTTACTGTTTACGCTCCCCTTTAGTTATGCTGAAGACAGCACCGCAAGCGCTGAGCCGGAGCGTTGGTTTCAAGTGGAGGTCTTGATCTTCAAGAATCCGCCAATCGATACCGACAATCCTGAATTGTGGCCCGTTTTTGCAGATATTCAGCAGCCATCCGCCTTTATTGAACTGGAAGTCTTGTCCGACGTGCCCACCGACAGCGTCGACGAGATCGATCTGATCGACCTGATCGAGGACACCCCCGCCGACGCGATTATTGACCTGAACGAGCCGGTTGCGGTTGAGCGCTTGGCTTCGTTTATGGCCCTGACGGAGGCCGAACAGCAATTGCTTGGCGCGCGTAACAAAATTGCGCGCGATTCGCGCTATGAGATTCTCTTTCATCAAGCTTGGAATCAACCGGTACCCGGTCGCGACCAGGTCATTCCGATCCGTATTGATGGCGGTGAACGCTTTGGCCGTCAATTTGAGTTACAAGGCTATATCACCCTCTATGTTGAGCGCTACCTGCACCTGAGTACCGATCTACACCTGATCGATTACATAGAAAGCACCGATCCGTTCAATCTGGTCGAAAGCAGCGACGGCAGCGGACCAGTGATCAATAGCCTGGCCGGAATACCCCTGGTCAGTGCGGACCTACTGCCCAATGGCCAGGCCGGTAATGAGTCCGGTCAATTTTTCATCTCCGTACGAGATGTTCAACTGAGCGAGAACCGCCGCATGCGCAGCAAGGAAATCCATTATTTAGACAACCCCGAGTTTGGCCTATTGATCCTGATCACCCCGATTAAAATCCAGTAAGGCCGCGCCCTAGCCCCTAGGTTCGGACCAAAAAAAAGCAGCCAAGGCTGCTTTTTTTTATTCTTGCTTGGCTAGCTTTGATAGAAATCGACCACTAACTGACTGAGTATAAGCCGCACCCGCTGCATACCGGCGGACAGGTGATCGTCAATATCCTTGAGCGTGATGGCGCTGGCACCCTTGCCCGCCGCGGAATTGACGACTAGGCCCAGGCTCGCAAAGTTGAGCTTGAGTTCGCGCGCTAAGCAGGCTTCGGGCATGCCGGTCATACCCACTATATCGCAGCCATCGCGCTCCATACGGAAGATTTCCGCGGCCGTTTCAAGCCGAGGGCCTTGCGACACCCCATAGACGCCGCCATTAATCACCTTTTGGTCGACCTTGGCTGCCGATCGGACTAACTCGGCACGCAATGTCTCGGTGTAGGGGAAGCTGAAGTCGATATGGGATAGCGGGGCAAATTCGCCATCAAAGATGGTCGATTCACGCCCAAAGCTATAGTCGATGATCTGCGCCGGGGAAATCAAAGTACCCGGTTTCATGTTTTTCGAGATCCCACCAACCGCATTGACGGCAATGACATCGGTCGCGTAAAGCTTCTGCAAGGCCCATAGGTTGGCCCGATAATTCACTTGGTGCGGTGGAATTTTGTGCGGGTGGCCGTGGCGCGCGATAAACAGCACCCGCAAGCCATTGAGCTCGCCTTCCAATACCGGCGCTGAGGGTGCACCGAAGGGCGTCTGAATGTCATGCGCCGCAGAAATGGTCAGGCCGGGCAGTTCTGTTAAACCTGTGCCGCCGATGATCGCCAATGTACCGGACATATAACCTCTCAAAGTTGGCCGCTAAGACACGACCCAACAGTCTATAGAAATGGTGTCCCCTAGAGGATTCGAACCTCTGACCTGCTCCTTAGGAGGGAGCCGCGCTATCCGCTGTGCCAAGGAGACAAAAAATAGAGCGCGATTGTAACGAGCGCCGCGATCGATTAACAGTCTGTTTGCAGAATGAATTTCGGCAACGGTCCAATTTAACGATATACTGTGTTTTTTTCCAGTTTGAAAAACCTATGACTCCTTTAGATATAGATCAGATAGCCGATTGGCTGGATTCTGAGCAGCGCTCAGAAGATTGTTTCGATTTCCACGGCCTGCATGGCTTTTTAACCGCCCTCTTCCTGTGCAGTGAACCGCTTTCAGATGAGTGGTTGCAATCGGCCATCGATCAGCCACTGACTGATTTGCCGGAGAGCGAGGCACAGGCCTTTGCCCAGGGCTGCAGTGATCTCTACAAGCAGATCGGTGATGAGCTCTATTCGGACTCTAACCTCTCGGTCACCTTTGAACCAACCCTGGACTATGAAGAGTCCGATATGGAGGCCTGGTGTCAGGGCTTTATGGAAGTGGTCTTTGAGCGACCCGAAGCTTGGCAACATGAGGAAGAGGAGCAGTTAGCGATGTTGCTACTACCCATTGAGACCGCTTCAGGCTTCTTTGTGGATGAACCGGACTTCCAAAAACTCTACAGCCAGCCTGAGTTATTGACCCAGATGTTCAACGACATCCCTGAGCTGTTAACCGATATCTATCTGCTCTTCCACGCCCCGTCTTAGGGCTTTAGCGTCCGCCACCCAGACAATCGGGTGATGCCGGCGCTTGTCCGGCCCACTCGGTGGCCGTATAGAGATGCAGGGCCAGGGCATGCACTGGCCCTGCCAATTCAGCACTGAGCGCCTGGTAGACCTGTTGATGGCGCGCAACCCGGCGGATTGATGCGAATTGCTCGCTGACCAGCACCACCTTGAAATGGGTTTCGCTGTTGGCTGGTACCGAGTGTTTGTGACTCTCATTTTCCACGGTGACAAAGGTCGGTGCGAAGGCGGCTAGTTTTTGTTCGATTTGGTTTTGAATAGACATGCTTGCGACCCTTCAAGGTAGTATCTGGCAACCGCTGTGGCGATTGCCTATTCGATTGAGACTAGTGGATAACACTCAGCCCTCAACAGATGCGGCTATCTACGTCCCGGCTGAGCCTTCAGGCCTTACGCAGTTGCTCATCTATGGCAGTTTTTTTGTAGGTCAACTGCAGTAAACGCGCATCTATACCCGCCCGATGATGCACCCATTCGTTGCTCTGGCGCAGTTGCGCTTTGGTTTCATCCCATTGCGCCAACTGATCGTCGGACATTATTTTGGGCAGGGTGTCCAAGCGAAAGAGCATGGTTTTTCGGGCGACATAGAACAACAGACTCAACCAGCCCGAATCAAATCCCCAGCCGTCGCTATAGAGGGTTTGGCCTTCAAAGAGCGCGTTCAATTCGTTCGCGATAGTGGTCGGTGCCACCCCATCTGAGAGCAATTCTTCCCTGGAAATCAGATGCAGGCTGGCCGCCTCTTCACGCCAATGGGTCCAGTCCGGTTGCGGTAACACCAGCCAGGAATGAACCTCGCCTGTCTCCGCGGCAACACCAATTTCAATGGGGTAGCTGCCCTTGCCAAAACCCGATGCTTCAATATCCAGGATGGCCGGTGTGTAAAGTCGATCCAAAATAAAAACCCTAATATGAAAAAAGTTGGACCGGTATTACGGTCAAACAGTACGGCACTATAGTTAAAAAACCTGCCACCCTACCGGTCAGGGGTACAGTGTAACTGAAGATTGGGGCAAAACCGACCCACCTCTGCTGTTGGCAGAGCGGTTGCTCAAATCTACCTCAATAAGGTTACTCGATTAGGCCGAAACGGTGTGTTCAAGACTACGGAGGTGGGCTATGAGCGGGCCGGCGGGCCCGCGATGGCCGGCGATTAAAGCTATTTAAGCGCTGCCGATGAAAACAGTTCCTCGACCAGACCATAGGTCAACAACTGCGGTAAGATCTGCGCTACCGGATCACCCTGCGAGTAAAAGGCATAGAGCGGCACGCCATCTCGATTAAAACCGGCAATCAGTGCATCAACCGCTGGCGATGGATTGGTCCAATCGGCTCGAATCAAGACTATCTCGTTATCACGGACCAAGCGTTCAAAGCGCTTACCCGACAGTGCTACGCGTTCATTGGCTTTGCAGGTAATGCACCAGGCCGCGGTCACATCGACAAACACACTCTTACCCTCGGCCAAGGATTGACTGACCAGAGCGGCGGAATAGTCTTGCCAGATATCGACGCTACGGCGCTGATCCAGGATCATCGAGAGCGCGGTCACCAGTAACAACAGGCGGGTCAAACGCTTGAACCAGATCTTGCCCCGCGCTTGGCCCGGCAACACGGTCAGAGCAGGCCAAATCGCCAAACTGAACAAAATCAAGCCCAGGCCCACCTTCAATAGGGCGTTCGAGCCTTGCAATTCAACCAACACCCAGAGCAGCCAGAGCGCGGTGGCATAGAGCGGGAATGCCATCAACTGGCGAAATTGATCCATCCAGGCACCGGGTTTGGGCATCCTCTTCACTAAGGCGGGCACATAGCTGATCGCTAGAATTGGCAACGCCAAACCCAGGCCCATGGCCGCAAAGATCAATAGGCTGACATAGGCCGGCTGCAGCAAAGCAAAGCCAATAGCCGAGCCCATAAAGGGTGCCGTACAGGGGGTGGCGACCACGGTGGCCAATACCCCGGTAAAAAAGGAGCCGGTCAAGCCTGATTTTTCGGTTAGCCCCTGCCCCACGCCCATTAGATTCTGGCCAACTTCAATATAACCGGTCATGGTCAAGGCCATGCCAAAGAACAACAACACTAAGAAGGCGACGAAAAACGGCGATTGCAACTGAAAACCCCAGCCGACCCATTCACCAAAATACCGAATCAACAGCAACAGACCCGCAACCGCGATAAAACTGATCACCACCCCAGCGGTGTAAGCCAGACCATGGTTGCGCGTGTGCGCAGAGTCTTGTCCAAATTGCGCCATATGCATGGCCTTTAAGGACAGGACCGGAAACACACAGGGCATTAGATTGAGAATAAGACCGCCGATTAACGCAAAGATTAGCGCGCTGAGCACAGTCAGGCCAGACATGGGCACGCTGCTCGAGGTATTGGCTGTAATGACCGGGCTCGATAGCTCGACCGCATCACCGGAGCCGACATCCAAGTCTAAGGACGGCACGGAGCGTGCGACCCTTATCGGTTCGCCGCTGAGCGAAAAGAGCCGCTTCTGCGGTGGATAACACAGACCGGCATCGGCGCAGCCCTGATAGACCAACAGAATATGCCCTTGATCCGATAAGATTTGATGGCGAACGTCTAAGCTATGATAGAAAACCGTCATGTCTTCATCAAAGTTGGGATCGTATTTAACCTTGGCATTATCACTGAATAGGCCGTCGGACAGCGCAGCGCCATCCTGAGGAATTAGGTTATAGCGATCCTGATAGAGATAATAGCCATCGGCAATATCAACATGCACGACCAGCTCTGTGCCATCCCCGACCACCGACACACTAAACGCGTCATCGACGGCTAAAAAATCTCCTGCCCAAACGCTGTTCATAACAAAAAACAGCAACACCAGTCCAAGTCTTTTCATTAACCGTTCACCTTAATAGAACCAAAGACATTCAGCGTCTGATCGACCGCCAAATAGGGTATGTTTATCTCATCAAGCCATGCCTGCACGGTTTGCTCGGCCAGGGTAGGACCGGCCAACATCGCAATGGTTGCAACGCTGCCCGCCATTAAGCAACTGTCGGCTAACACCGTGATAGCTGCCAAGCCATCAACCGGCGGAAAACCGGTATCAGGCCGCAACAAATGGCTATAACGTCGCCCCGCAACCGTGATAAAGCGCTCATAGTCGCCGCTGCCGGCCAAGCCGCCGATCGCCAAATCGAGCGTGGCCAGGGCGGTCTGGGTGTGGCGCGGATGGCGCATGGCAACCTGCCAAGGTCGGTCGCCGGGCTGCAGAGCACTGGTACCGATATCGCCCGCTAAATTCACCAGGCCAGAGACGCCCTGTTGTTTGAGTATTACCACCAACCGATCGACGGCAAACTCTTTTACCACGCCGCCGAAATCAAGTTCCATGCCCGGCAACAGGCGCAAATGGTGGCCGGTCCACGCCAGCTTAGGCCAGCCAATCGATGGCATTAAGCGGCCTAAGGCCACCGGGTCGGGCAACTCAGACCGACTATAATCCCACACTCGCCGCAAAATGCCGACAGTCGGGTCAAAAAGTTTACAACTCAGTTCAAAGCAGTGATCGATATAGTTTAATAACCCACAGGTTTCGGCGTCCAACGCCCGATTGTTCCATTCACCGCGGTTGATTTGGGACAGCAGGCTGTGCGATTGAAAACGGCTGTACTTGGCTTCCAAGCGACCAAGTTCGGATTCCAGCTGGGAAAACAGGGCTTGATTGGCCACCGGCTCTCCCGGATCGAGCCATAGGTTCAATTCGCATGGCCCGCCCATAGCCTTAAAGCGCCGTTTGAGTAGTACCGGCGTCATTAAAAGCGGTAATCCAGTCCCGTGGTGAAGCGCCAAAAGGTGGGTAAGCCGGGGATTTCGCTCGAGTTAAAGCCAAATTCCGGATTGGCGACATAGCGTTCCAGGGCACCGACCCAACTAAACTGGCGAAAATCGACGCGCAGGCGAGTTTTTAAGGCGATGGCTCCGTATTGCGCCAAACGGGGATCGCTGGAGTAATACCGGCTGGTATCGGTGTTATAGACTTGGCCGCCGATACTGTCGTTGAGATCTGGCACCTCATAAAAGTAACCACTGCTTTGCAGGTAATAGCGTATGCCTGGGCTCAATTGAAATTTAATATCGTTCGCCGTAAAGAGGCGCCAGTTAGGCGCCCAGTTCTGATAATAATCGACGTCAACGGTATGGGAGGCAACGTCCCAGGTATCGACAAAGAGTCGGTAATCGGCGTGCAGCGCACCATTGAGACTGGGCAGGAATTTGCGCAGGCCCAGGCCCAGGATGCCGATCGCACGGGTCGAAGGGCGAATATCACAGGGTACGTTTTCGGCGTGCGGACAGTCTCTGTAGGGGTCGGATAGGTAGCCGTTCTTATAGGTAAAGGCCAGGTTGGCCTGTACAGCGGTGTTCATATCGATAATCTGGCCCACGCCCTCGAATACCGACACCTGCCACTTGCTCTGGCCGCTGGCGCCAAAGCGCGCTGGTTCATTGGCCGCTTGAGCCGTGGACCCGGCTTCATAGGCGGAGGTCGGCTCAATCAGATCATAACCGCCGCTGACCCCACCGCTGACCGTGGTCATCTGATCGTTCAAGGCAATACTGCCATCAACTGAGCCACTCACGGCCAGATAATCCCGCTCCACCGACACATAGGCGCCAACGCCCAGATCCGAGGTCGAACCATAGACTCGGCCACTCACGTTTAGGTCGTAGCGCTGCTCCTGGGAGGCGCCGGAAAAATGCGTGTAGACCGTGTCTTCTCCGGCCGGGACATAGGTGTATACCGGCGATGCACCGGCCATGGTCTCGTAGCTGCCTTCGACGGTCAGTGCAAGTTTATCGGTCAGCGGCGTGAGCAGATGGAACTGATGTACCTGAATTTTGTAACGATCCTGGGCGCCACCGGAATCATCGCGAGCCGCGGGGCTATCATCTTCGCTGTAATATGAATAACGATAGGCGGCTTCCGTGGCCGCCGGCCCGGCCGCATGGGCTGTCGCAATCATGCCGGGAATGGCGAAGGCACTCTGGGCCAATAACTTTAGCTTCTGGTTCATGGGCAATCCTGCGTTAATTACATCCACAGCCGCCGCCCGCGGCAGAACCGCCGCCGGACGAGGCTTCTTTGGCAAAATAGATATGGCCGTCTAGGGTGCTCTCAAGCACATCGGGCGACCACCGCATTTCAGGTTTTGCCAGGGTGCCCCGTTGCCAAGGACTGACGGTGCTGCAACCGCTCAAGATCAGCAAACTCAACACTAAAACTGCGCTTTTCATAATCATAGGGTTCACTTCTAATCTATTAAATATTTTGGCAAGTTAGACCCCTCGCCTCGCGCCCTATTTGCATAGGCCGCCTCAACCGAACACAGAGGTGGCACCGGCCCCTAAAGTTTAGTCACGCTCTAGCCGAAGATCGGAATTTCTTCAGCCTCGAGCGGAAAGCGTAAGGCGAAAGGATGGCTATCGATCAGCGCCAGCTTGCGCATTTCGGCATGCAAATGGGTGGCGGTCATCTTAACGCCGCCACTGGCCACCGGCGTCATGCTTACCGGATCGACGTTTAACGCCTCGATCAGACCATTGGTGGCATTGACCGCCGTGCCACCGGCAACGCCATTGCCAAGCAACATATAGCTGGTTACGGCCCAATGATCCTTGCCATCGCCGTCGTTATACCAGGGCGTACGGCCAAAATCCGACCCCACAACCACCGTTGTTTGCTGCCGCACGCCATAGACCTCGAGCGCTTGAAACAGATAGTGCAAATCGCTCAGTACGGTGCGAATACGCGGATAATGACTGTTGTCGTGATCGCCATGGGTATCAAAACCGCCAAAGCCAACCTGCATCGACGAGGCCATGCCGGTGGAAAAACCGGCCGCACCGATGCGCATATGGTTGCGGGTGCCACTGCCACCAGCGGCGAGGCGAATAAGGTCGGCCGGTGAACCCGCGACCGGATCGGATATTTGCGCCGCAACACCGGCAAATTCAAGGCCTTGATCCCGCACCAAATAGAGTTGGCTGCGGTACTGGGACCGCAGCGGGAGATTTTCCTGGCTGGCCTGGAGTTGGCTGCGTTTGGTCTGGGCAATATCGAGCGCGTTGGCGAAGGGCTCGACCATATCGTTGGTCGGATTGCCCAAGATGCCAAAGAAATTGGCATCGGCCGCGGCAGAGCGGGCCACCAGCCCGGCCGGTTCGTCGTTGCCCCGGCCATCGGTCATCCAGGCCAGAGGCCGGTCGGCACCCTGCACCGCTGCATAGAGCGCGCTGAAGTCGGGATAACCGGCACTCATGCTGCCGGTATCGGCATACATGGTGCCGGTATCGTGCGAGTTGGTGCGATTGTCGACGCCATTGAGCACGCGCAACTGATCGGCGTGCAAACAGACAAAGGCATCGTAAACGAAGAGATTGGCCGCCATCTGGGTGCCGTTTAGCGCTAGGTTGCGATCGACCAACTCATCGGTCGCGATCGCGCCCAATTCGATGGTGGTCACCGTGCCTTCGATAATAGCCCTAGCATTAACACTGATTTGCGCCACCGTCTTGGTGCCTTGCCAACTAAAACCGGCACTGGGCGCCGCGGTCAACAGGTCGGCGACTAGCTCGCCACTGAGTATCTGTTGAATATGCACGCTGGTTAAGCCCTGATTGGCGCTGTCATCATCCAGTTCGCCAGCGGCGCCGGCCTGATTGAAGGTCCCCAAATAGGGGGCATACTTCAGATCAGCATCGATGCTGCTGGTGCCGGCATAGATATCTTGGGCCCGGCGAATGGCTGAGGCGGGAAACCGATTGACCGGACTGCCGGCATTGCGCACCTGACTGGCTTGCTTACCCAGCTCCACACCCACCGTCGAGCGCAGCTTATTGCCGTGCGGGTTGCAGAAGGTGGTCGGTTCCCAACCACCGCCCAGATGGGCAAAGACGAAGTATTGCCCGACCGGACTTAGGTCGGTCGCCGCTGATGCCGTGGATGACAAGGACAGGGACAACGGTGCCATCAGCACCATGCCGGAGGCACTGGCATTTTTAAGAAAGGTTCTGCGATTCATGGTCAAATCTCCTGTCGATCAGCTGTAGATAAAACGGTAATCGGTCATTAGATAGACCATTACCGCGTACCAGGCTTCGCGCACCGCTCGCGCACCGCCACCGGTGTTGCAGGGCGAGTCGATATTGGCATCCAATACCGTTTGGAACAGCTCAAAGGTGATTGCAACCTCCTCGCTATCCAATGACACCTCCTGATGCAAGACCGCCAAATAGAGCTGAGTAATGGTCGCGCGGATCGCCTTAAGTTGACCTTGGCGAGCATTGGCCGAACTGGCATTCAGATCGGTTGTATCGTCGACCAATTTAAACAGCGTGCGCTCGAGTCGATTGGTACCAAACTCATTGCGCACGATGTCACAGGCCTCCTCGACGGCCATCCGTTCGGTCACCGCAGAGATAATTCCGCTCACCGAATCGGCATCGCGGAATATATCGGTGGAATTTTTGCCGCCCATAAACAGCCGTGAATTTAGCTGATCCAGGCGCAGCGATTGATTCCAGCCGCCGGAATTGAGCGCGCGCAGCTTCTGATTGAGTAACTGGGGGGGCAAATAGCGCAATGAGCCTATCTGGCTGTAATCCTCAGCCAGATCGTTATAAAACATGCCCGTTGAGCGATAGTAGGCACTCTTGGAAATGGCATAGATCAACGCCTTAATGTTGAACTCATCGGCCTCGAATTCGGCTGCGGCATGCACAATTAGGCGTGCCTGTTCTTTATAGGCCTGGACATAGGCTTCGGGCGAATCCTCACTCGGTTCCCCCAATATATCCTGACCGGTCAGGCCCTTAAGGATCATCTGCGCGATGCCACGCGAGTAGGCCGGATCATTGGCGACCTGCTCACCTAACCACTGCAGCTCCCGAGAATAGTAGTTCTGGTCGATGGTCCCGGTGGTCTTGATCTTAGCGGAACTCAGGCCCCAACTGATGGCTAGGTCGTGATCGGGCACATTATCGGGGTTGCGCGTGTCGTAAACGCCCGACAAGCTGTAGTTCTCGAACGCGGCCGCCACCACGTCCATTATTTCATGACAAACCAGACAGTCCGGGTTGGAGTTGGTCGGATCGGTTTCACCGACATTGTTGCCAAAGTCCTCGAATTCCAATAGATCGGCATTGCGATTGCCTTCAATGGCGAGCAGATCCTTGGCGGCAAAGAACCAATAGACCATACGCGCACGATTTCGGTGTTTATTGGTTTCGGTGGCGGTGTACTTATTCAGGAAGACCTCATCGGTCAGAACACCGGAATGGGGCACGCCCTCGGTTTTGGCATTGCCGTTTTCGTCATTGTAGAACAGCTGA
>Ga0209195_1001833_pt1 | contig 13520 bp, 9 predicted proteins | sample COGITO_mtgs_1004_3_FD_184788 | JGI IMG/M metagenome (GOLD analysis project Ga0209195, IMG submission 184788) | Pelagic marine microbial communities from North Sea - COGITO_mtgs_100420 (SPAdes) (version 2) | ecosystem: Environmental > Aquatic > Marine > Epipelagic ...
CTCATTTTCTTGATAAGTACCTTCAGCGTCTCCGTCGAATTTCCAATTACCAAATGATGCTACGAACAACAAGTCTAACATATCATTAACCATATAGTTTGTTTCAATCTCAACACCTGAGTGTTTTTGATTTACTCCTCTTAGGAAAATAATATCTGTGTCGCCTGATGAACCTTGACCAGTAGAAACTGATTTAGTTAAGTTTCTGTCTTGCCAATCTGTCATATAAGCACTTGCGTTTACACCGAGTTTACCAAGTCTGTAATTAACTCCAAATTCGTTGTGTAGGAATTTTTCGTTGTCTGGGTCTGTTGCTACGTTACCAGAGTAATCAATTACATTATCCAAGATAGGTGCTTTTTCTACTAATCCAGTATTGAAAAATACATTCATATCTGGGTTAACATCATACATTGCACCACCTTTTAATTGGTAAGTTTGAATTGGGTCTGCTTTTACTAACTCTTGTTCTACCGTGAACCAATCTTGATATGAGTATTCAATACTTGATACTCCACCCATACCATATAGATTTAGTTTGTCAGTAGTGTAGTTAAATTGTGCAAATCCACCAATCCAGTCTACGGTTGTTTCATTGTGGTATGCGATTATGTCACCAAGTTTAACAACTTTACCTTCTTCGAAGTTGTCGTCTGCGTAGTCTACATAATAATCACCACCAAGTAAATCACGAACTTCACGAGCGTGTTCAATACCTGCCGTTCTCCAATCAAGACCGAATTGTAATTCCAATTCAGGATTTACAACATAGTTTAATTTTGAAATCAAACCATATGTGTCTTGTCTGTTGATAGAATTTCTAAGAATTCCTGTTGAACGATTTTCAGCTGTTGAGAAGTTCTCATCAATGTTGTCAGAATTTTGTGCAATTTCTGCATTCCAATCCCAAGTCCAAGGTGAAGATGCGTACCATCTTTCTCCTGCAACTGCTGGCATTCTTGATACACTTCCGTAAGTTCCTGTTCCACCACCTGAACCACCACTCCAATAGAATACTGATGACAATCTTGTTTTGTCATTTAATTCTAAGAAATGATTGATGTTCACTAATGGTTTGTGGAAAAAGTTCTCTCTTTCGTTAAGAAAGTTTGAACTATATCTATTAGTTGTGTTCGCTCCATACATATACCAATATTGTTTACCTGTATATGATGGGTCAATAGGTGCGACATTCTGATTGAAAAATCTACCTGCTTCGGTTTCGAACTTGTTGCCTTCTGCGAAAGCATCAGTATCGTATCCGTCAATATCACCTGCTAACTCTTGTGAGTAAGTTGCGATATTTTGCTTGTATAGATTTTGTCCGTGTCGTTGTGGGGCACCGATTGCGTACATTTCAAAACGTTGTTTGTCACTTACTGCATAACTTGCTCCCAAGTAATATGCCCAAGCGTCTGTCCACGTTCCGTCAATAATACCATCACCTGTTTTACGAACAATTGTTCCACTTAAAGCTAACTTGTCGTTTAAAATAAGACCAGTATTGTAGTTAAAAGTAGTTTTTATAAAACCACCTTCACCTGCTTCTTGTTTGAACTTTCCACCCTTTTCAAAAGATGTTGGGTCGGTTATGATATTCATTGTTCCACCGATTGATGGTGTTGCTAGATTTACTGCTGATAGTCCTCTTTGAACTTGGATTGAAGCTGCTGTGTCTCCTACTCCGTCCCAATTAGACCAGTATACCCAACCATTTTCCATATCGTTTTGTGGAACTCCGTTTATCATTACTGCGATGTTTCTTTGATTGAAACCACGTATGTTGATACGAGCATCACCCGCACCACCACCTTGTTGTGTTGCATATACACTTGGTGTAGTGTTAAGAATCATTGGAATATCTTGTGAACCAAGACGAGTTTCAAATTCTTCTTTTGTTACATTAGTGAAAGCAACTGGTGTTTTGTCAGATGCTCTTGAAGCCAAAACTTCAACATCTGATAATGCAAGTCCACCAACTTCAAGAATGAAGTGGGTCATTACATCTTCTTCACCAACAACTATTGTTTTAGTTATCGGCGAATAACCTATGAAAGAAGCTGTTAGTTCGTATGAACCTGCTGGTACACTTATCATTGCGTAAGCACCACTATCATTAGCGATGTCACCCAAATCTGTACCTACAAGAACGACATTAGCGCCTTCAAGTGGTCTTGAGTTAGCATCATATACGGTTCCCATTATTGATTGTGCGAACAATCCTGTGGTTACCATAAACAATACTATAAGATTACGAATATTCATAATCGTTTCTCCTTGTTTGTTTCTGTGATGACACATTTTTATACTGGTGTGTCGTCTGCCAGTTAAGAAAATTTAATTCTCACTTGTTAATTCTTCTCCAGGTATTTCACAACTATCGTTGTTGCAGAACTTATCAACTTCTGCTTCTTCATTCTTGATAACACCGAATGATAATTTACCTAATTTTTTAACTTGTTTATTGTATTCCTTTTCTTCAATAGCTTCGTAAGGCATTTGTGGGTATGCTCCGTAATCGTGTCTTGGTAATAAACTTATTCCTTTTAAGTGGTATTGGAAGTAATTTAATACAAATGGAATTTCTTTTCCTTCTGTTTCAGGGTCGAATGTCACAGTACAACTAACCTGATTGTCTGCCCAATGTCTTTGTAGGAATGCTGCTAAACTGAATTGTTCCCAAATGGATAATTCTGCTGCAGTTCTTATTCCTTCACCGACATCTACTGGCACTTCAGCGACTAATGTTGAGTCTTCTGACCCAAACGCTGGTTCAATTTTATAACCTGCTTTTTTTAGGGGTTCTACTAATTCCGAATTAATTGATAATCTAATTCGTCTTGTGTAAAATCTCGATTCTGGATAATGTAAACCTGGTGTTGCTCCGGCTAATAAAGAAACCGTTCCACTTGGTTTAACTGATGTAGTCTTGATACTTCTTGGTATTGCGAACCAATCACTATACATCTTATCCCACTCTTGAATGGTATCGTATCCACCCTCTAACCAATCTCTAAATTCATTTAGTCCACGATTAGTTATGAATTGTGCGACACCACTAACTGAACAACCGATTCTTCTGTTTCTCAACATAACTCTATTGGTGTCTGACCAATGTGTTCTACCGAGTGTTACGGTTTTTGCATATAGATATGCATACTTGAGTGTTCTTTTGTAGTCTTCTAAATCGTCGTGATTGTCTGGAAATGTTTCTACTAAACAACACAATTCATATGATTCTAATGATTGTTCCAAACAAGGATTACCACCCATTACTCTGTGGTCTTTATTATCTCCTCCGTTTTTCATACGAGAATAATGTCTCATATTGTCTAACCAAGCTAATCCTGGTTCTCCATTATCTACGATTCGTTTTGAAACTTCTGTATAATCCATACCGAGTTCTGCAAATATTGAGTTGTTTGATGTCCAACCATATTGGTCTCTATGTGGATTTACTTTATAATTCTTTAAGTCTAAGTATTCTTCTGAATCAGCGTCACCAAATACAATCTCAGCAGTTCTTCTTACATTACCTGCCACAACACACTTACCGATTAAATTCATAATATCTACGATGGTTGTTATTGTGATTGGTTGTCCTGAATTTCCCTCTAATACTTGTCTAATACTTTCGTGGACTTCTTCTAATGGTTCTGGTCCTGATGATACTCCACCAAATCCCTTGATTGGTTCACCTGCTAATCTAATTAAACTATAATCAAATACAACTTCTCCTTGTCCGTGAAAGTAACTTTCTAATAAGTGTTGTAATGATTCAACCCAACCCTCACGAGTATCTGGTATTTGGAAATTTTGTTCATCTCTTTTGATATCAACACCTTTAACGATAATTTCCCCCGCTCCTTTAGTATCGAATCCTACTCCAACACCTAACATTGAGGCGTCCATTAAGAAACAAAATGGTTTTGAATAGTCGTCTTTAATTGTTTTTGTTGATACGAATGCACAATTGTTTAGAGCTGCATACAATCCTTTTTCTTCTGTGATTGCTGTTCCCATAGCCCATAAACCACGACCTGGTGGTAAGAACTTCATATTGAAAATTCTATCATACATTTCTTGTGCGGATTTCTGTGCTTGCCAGGGATTCCAACCTAATTGATGAGATTCAATGTGATTCATTTGCATTGAATATGTTCCCTCTACAACCCTTTGGACGGTTTCCCACCATCTTTCATTTTTTCCGTCTGGTTTAATTCTTGAATAGGTACGCATATAAACTAATTCACCTAATCCGTTGAAACCGAATGGTGCTTTCTTTCTTTTGTACTTACTGATAAAGTTTTCTGATAACTTAAACATTTTATTTGTCCTTCATTTTTCTCTTTTTTTCTTCCTAATATAAGTAGGATATATATAGATTAAAAACGAGATTATTTTAAATTCTTTGAAGTTCTATTAAATTAATCTTAGAAGTTTTATTCAAATCCATCAGTTTCAAAATTATCAAAATCTTTCTTCTTTTGAGCTAATGTTTTTCTCATATACTCCTCTGCATTATCCATTTTTCCTTGGGTCTGTCTACCTTCTTGTGTACTGGTTTCATAGATTTGTATGAATCCTGTGTTGGTATTGATGGTTGCTGGAAAGGTTATTCCGTCTGGTCCAAATCTATTTTTAATCACGTGGAATCTACCTGTGTTTGCTATCTTGTCTTCAACTTTTCTACTCATAGACATAACAAAATCTGCCGTCATTACCTTGCTGTAATCTTCCGATACTTTATCTGCTCCAATCACATCTTCTTCCAAAGATGAACGATTTGCCTGTGATGCCGTCCATATCGGTATATCAAACTCACCAGCTATACCTCTTAATTCTTCGTATATTAATCCTATTGCGTGTCTTTTTTCTGTAAAATGTTGTGTTGACTTCATAATATCTGCATAGTCAACCAATACTATATCTGGTTTTATACCTTGTAATTCACATTGTTGTAAGTGTGCAGATACTGTGTTGACACTTGCACTTCTTGTTGGGTAATATTTAATTACTAACTCACCCTTTAATTGATTAATCTTTTTTAATACCTCTTCTTTGTGGTATTGTAAATTTGCTGTTGGTTGTCCTGATACAATGGTATCATATCTCAATCCAACATATTGTGCATTTAACTCTAATGTATAATGTATTACGGTTTTACCTTGACGAACTGCGTCTGCTCCGATTGCTTGTAGTGTCCAAGATTTACCAATACCTGCTGGTGCAACTATCACTCCAAGTTCCCCACCTGCTAAACCTCCGTCCATTAATTCATTAACACTATCCCACTTCGTTGGAACACACTTTCTTGATTGTTGTGTCATTCGTTCTTCAAAACCAGTATTGTATTCGTGTCCGATATCTCTTTCAACTCCTGCTCTCATAGCAGTATCAATCACACCTTTTATCTTATCGTATTGTTGAGTATCCAATAACTCTACTGAATCCATAATTGCTGCTTTGATAACTTGATTCCTACAAAACTCTAATGTTTTTTCTTGAACGAATTCCAAGTCTGGTGATTCTCTAAAGTTCCAAGCATTTCTCAAACTATCCACTACTGATGTTTTTAATGTATCGTTATCCACATCATCAATCAATACTTTCATAGCTTCCATTGTTGGTGGGATTTTGTAGTGGTCGAAATACTTTTTAATTTCTTTAATCAAATATTTGTTTGAGTCTGCGTCAAAATAACTTGTTTCCAATATATCATACACGGTTTTGATGAACTTATTGTTCAACAACAATGATGTGATGATTTTTGATTGGAAAGATGTTCCGTATTGTATTAGTGATTCGTTTTTGCTCATAACCTTATAATATTAAATATCAATTTCTCCGTACAAAGCATTAGCTTTTTTTTCATATAACTCATTTCTTTTTTTCTCTCTGTACTTTTCTCTTGCTTTCTGTTTAATTTTTTCTTTATTGCGTAAGTAATGGTCCATTTGCCACTTTCTTTGAGCTTCTCGTCTTTCTTTTTCAGTATGATATTTACGCTTTCTACCCACTAAATTTTTCCCATAGTTTTAATGGTTCTAATCTTTTCTGTATAATCTCACAATACTCTTTTGAGATTTCACTACCGATATAATTTCTATTATTTTCCATACACATTTTTGCTGTTGTTCCACTTCCCATAAAACAATCATATACTAAATCACCTTCATTAGTCCAACTCACTATGTGGTCTTTTGCTAGTTTTTCAGGAAATATTGCGGGATGCTCAAAGGCAACGTCATCCGAGGAAGAGTGTCCCTTGCCTACATCATATTCCCATATATTTGTTCTTCTTCCATACTCTTCATAACCTGCCCTTTCAATTTTTTTTAAACTTCCATCTGTCAGTCTTTTTGTCCCTCGGTCTCCCTTTCTGCTTTCCTTATTCTTTCTATCTTTAATTAAATTTATTGTATTTGGTGTTCCCTTACTAAATACAAACATATATTCAAAAGTTTGCCAATAAGTTTTATTGTTGCCTACTGCTCCTCGAGGTTTCTTTGCATATATCATTGTGTCAAATAAATTAAATCCCACTTCTTTGAAAAATAGTGCTTGTTTGAATGATGTTCCTGTTTCACTTCCTTTGATTGTCGCATCTCCAATCACCCAAACTACAACTCCACCTGGTTTTGTTACACGATATAGTTCATCTGCTATTTTTTCAAACTCAAAACTAAATCCTTTGTATTCTCTTAAATTATCATATGGTGGTGAAGTTAATGTCATATCCACGAAATCATCTGGCATTTCTTTCATTGTATCTAAGCAATTTTTATTATATGTTTTGTTTAATTCTATCACCTATGAGTCTCCTCTGCCATAAAATTTAATTTATTGAATGTAGTTGCTAACCAACTATTCAGATTAGGTAATGCCTGATACAACTTATCTTCTAAAAACATCTTTTGAAATCTATGTTTGATTACTCGTTGGATTGGTCGTTCAACTATTTCCTTTACTTTTAATTTTGTGTGTCCAGTTATAATTCCGTCTTCTAAATCCATAAGTCGTTTGTTCATATCTAATAAATCTTTTGATTGTAATATCTTTTCACACAATGGAACTTTCTGTGTTTCTGCACTTCTGTAAATGTCTTCCAATGTATACTTGTCTTCTGTTCCCATAAATGGAAATAACTTGATTAAAGTTTTCATTCCAATACCATTTACGCCTGGTATTCCATCTGACTTATCTCCGTCAAACATTCTGAATAATAAAAAGTTACTTGGGTGTATTCCGTATTCTTCAAATACTTTGTCCTCATCATACATCTTTTTCTTAGTAGGTGAATACACTCTTGTGGTCTTATCGACCAATTGTAAAAAGTCTTTGTCTGTTGAGACGATTGTGGTTTTGTTATTTTTGTATATGTGTTTAGAAAGGTATCCGATTACATCATCTGCCTCACAATTTTCCATATTCATAATTGATATCGGTAAACACTCCAAATACTCTACAACACGATTGAGTTGTCGTATCATCATTTGTTGTTCTTCATTACGAGTTAAAGTAGTGTGTGCTCGATTTAAACGATACGACATCTTTCTTCCCATTTTGTATTCTGGGAAAATCTTTCTACGGCGGTTAGACCCACCTTTACCGTCAAACACAACGATAATTCGGGTAGGTCTAATCATATTAATATTGAAAGCTAATGACCTTAAAAAACCAACTATTCCACCAACGTGAACTCCGTCCTCATTAGTAGTTGGTATGGCTGAAAATACTCGTATGAATAAATTCATGCCGTCAATCAACATAACCGAGTCATTAGGTTTTCCATTATCTATTTCGCCGCCAGATTCTTTTATTTGATTCAGAATCGATAGGTGTCTTTTGTTAATCACCAAGGACCTCATCTGTAAACTCTACATCATCAATACCAAGTTTTTCTTTGTATTTTAATATAACCTTATCACAAATGAGTTGATAAACATATTCTCTTAGTTCGTCATTTTTGGTAATTAATTCTTCCCAATCTTTTGACATAAACTTATGTTCATCTCCGTTTTGGTCCACTAATGTATACCAAGCACCACCCGACTTAACGAGTTTATGCTCTTTCATTGCGGTTAACCAACCACCATAGTTGTCAATACCTCTATCGAAATACATATCATAGTCTGCGTGTCTCAAAGGTGGTCCTAATCTATTCTTGACAATCTGTGCTCTACACTTCATACCAAGGACATTCTTTTTAGTGTCTTTGATTTGACCCATATTCTTTAGTCTGATTCGTGTTGATGCGTGGAATGGTAATGCTTTTCCACCACTTGTTGTCCAAGGGTCTCCGAACATTACTCCGAGTTTTTGTCTTAATTGATTAGTGAATACCAAAGCTACATTATGTTTTCCAATCATTTGAGTGATTTTTCTCATAGCTTTTGATATAATGATTGCCTTTGAAGTTGCCCAACCATCTTTGTCGTAGTCGGCTTCCATTTCAACTTTCGTTGATGCGGCTGCCAATGAGTCAACCAATATCGTTACACATCTATCTTTATCAGATGACCTGACTTGTGTTACGATTTCTTCGATTGCCTCAAAGATTTCTTCTACGGTTTCTAAATGTAAATATAACATCTTATTTAAATCTAAACCAATGACTTCCATAAACTCTTGACTGACTGATGTTTCAGTATCTATATAAACTGCTACTCCGTCTTTCTTTTGAGTTTCTGCTAAGATGTGTGCACCAAGTAGAGATTTACCACTTGATTCTAATCCATTGATTTCTGTAATTCTACCAACTGCGATACCTCCATCTGGTCTATTTGATATAGCCAAATCTAATGTGGAACTACCCGTTGAGATAAATTCCCTAATATCTGTTGGTGTGGTATCACTTCCGTCTAAGAAGTATGCCACTTTGTTTGTGTCTTTGAATTTTTTATTCAAAGAGTCGGCTAATGTTTTAGCCAATACATCAGTTACTGACATTCTTTTACTCCGTTTTAAATGGGGATTGATTGTTCAACCCCCATATTGTGTTATTATTTACGAATTGAATAATTCATCAAAAGCTTCTGAAGTGTCTTTCACTTTAGAAGTTCCTAAGTCAGAAGTTGAAACACTTTCTTGTTTCACTTCTTCTGTTGAGTCTTCATTTGGATTTAACCATTCGTTTAGAACATTGGTTAAGTCGTCATAAGACTGCTCTTGATAAATTTCAGTAATGTCTTTTTGTGATGTCTTGACTTTTTCAAGCACTGCTGGTTCGTCAGAGATTGGTGTTTGATTAGGTTTCACTCTAATGTTTGTTTTAGGGAAACTTGCTCCACTTTCTTCTGCCGAGATGAACTCAACCACTACATCACGACCATTAACTGCGTCTGTTATGTCACCATAATCTGGGTCAGCTATGATTGATAGTAGTTCTTGGTAAACCGTTTTACCGAATCCCCAAAATTTAACACCTTGTGATTCTTCACCTCTAACGATAACTGGTGCAAAGGTTCTCATCTTTGCTTCCAATTTCTTAGACAATTGATAATCTTCTTTATTACCACTTGCTTTGAGTTTTTGTGCGAACTCTTCAATTGGGTCTGGACGACCAAAACTGATTGGTGATAAATAAGAACGATTGTTCAGATTGTAGTGAAAGAATAATTCAATGAAAGGATTATCTTTATTGAATGCGTAAGGCACTATACGAATTTGGGTTTTGCCAGGTTGTGGCTTCCATAAACTTGATGTGCGATTGTTTGTGGTCTGTAATTGACCGAGACGTTTGCGAATTGCATTTAAGTCCATTTGTTATCTCCTATTTATTATTTTTTAATTGTCATTTGTTAATCAAGTATAACCTTGATACAATAATATATATCAACGAAATTCATAAAAACATACTTTTTTTTTATTTTTTTAAAGAAAAAGCCCCATTGTTTTTAAAGTTTGTATAAAAGGTGGAAACTAAAAATCGTTGGGGCTTTAAATGTTTGGAATTTTATTGGGGATGCGAGATTAATGATTACTCACAATTTCCGTCTTGGATTTTTTCATACTCTATACTTTGTATCTATCAGTTACGATAGTTCATCTCAAGGCGGTTATTCCTCATTGATGTGAATACAACTTCTATACAAATGCTTTATCTCTCCAAGTTTAGATTGTTCAGCCATTAAGTAGGATTTCAGTTTTACCCTTACCCACAATAGAGTCATAAGAATCATCTTATCTGTTTTACGGAAATACATTAGACAATATCTGTCGATATAGATAGTTAAAATATTTTCCAACTATCAAGTCACCACAACTTTGTCTGGATTACTTTATGGGCTTCGAATGTCTACCCATTTTTCAGTCAATCCCATAGAAACACCCGTCGGTGTTGCTACTTTCCAATTCCAAATTGTCAAAAAACTAATACTAAAACTACTTAGTATATTTATATATATTAAACAAAAATCCCAAAATGTATTTTTTTTGAGATTTTTTTAATTTTTCTAAGAAGTTTCTCTTTCAGACCAAGAACGAACTTCAGAAACGCTGTTTTGTATTTCAGCTTTCTTTTCAAAGAACTCTTTAAAATCTGCCCACTTCTTTGTATTAGCAAGTCTGGTAGATTTATTAGCCATAGTTTTGATTTTCTTAGATGTCAATGTTTTGTTTTTAAGTAAAGAACTCCTAAGTGCTTCCACATCAAGAGTCATTGTCATCTTATTCTTATGTCCTTTTACTTGTCCAACTACTTTTAGTATCATAGTTGAAACTCCTTTCGTTAAATTAAATAAAATAAAAAATTAAAATCTTCGGTAGTTCTCTCATCACCCCTTGACACCCAGTCGGCAACAAACCCCAAGTAATATTTCTAAAACAAGTATCTGATTTGATGTCTATCCTTCTGGCATATCGGAACAAACCACACAATGTTTCCAAAGTGATTCTGTTTGTTTTGTTTACCTAACCACCTGTCTTATCGCCGTTAACATCGCCCCGTTGGACACGATAAGATTTCCGTGATGAATTTACTACCAATTTTCAAAAAACTTACATAATAATATAAGAACAAAAAATGAAAAAGTCAAGTATTTTCTTAACTTTTTTTTCCTACATCAATTATCAAAAAACTTACACCTTAATATACTACAATGTATTGTAAAAGTCAAGCTTTTTATTTATTTTTTTCCCCAAACTGATGTATCTATGATTTGGAATATCTTTGTTGGTATTTTTTGTAAACCGATTTCGTTTGTGAGTAGTAGTGTATTGGAAAACTCATTCCAATCCACCATATAAGATTTGTCTAACACGCCATCATTCTTTTCTCTGATGACTTCATTCAATGCATTGATTGTGTATAGAGTATTACTTTGTTTCTTTCTGTGAAGTGATATGGTATCAATAATGTTTTCTTGATAGTCGGGTTGGTGTTCAACATTGTATGTGCAGATTAATTGATTTAATTCATTGATGTTTTGAAACACATATATCTTTTCATACAATACATCATTACACGTTACAACGATATCTACGACTTCGTTGAGTTTTTGTTTGGTGGTGAATGTGCATAGTAATTGAGTTCTCATTATGATTTCCTTTGAGCAGATTTTCTTTTTGAATATTTATTTTTAATACAACTTATCAAGTCATCACCTAAACCACCTGCTATTTTTTTAGCATCACCGGCACTTCTCCAAGTATCTTCTGCTAATGAATTGGTTTTCTCTCCGTCTTTACCTCTAATATTAACTGCGTTTGTATCGGCGTCAATTTTAAGGTTCTTCTCTAAATGTTCTTGTAAACCTTTTCTCCACTCTTTATTAGGTGGATTTGATTCCTCTGGATAACCTGAAAGTTCACCAAGACAACTTCTAAATTCTGCAGGTTTTAAATTATAACCACCTATGTTAATGCTTTTCTTTCCGTCTAAATTATCTATGTAAGTGTCCCAATGCATACCTGTCATAAAAGATTTTACATAACCTCTGACGTGTGGTCCGTTTTCTGTCTCACCTGTAATCTCATTAGTTTCAGGTGGATTTTTTTCGTGATATTTTTTATCTGCTTCAATGGCTGAACTAACAACTTTTTCGTGTGCTCGTTCCATAGCGGTTTTATAATCATCATTTAACTTACCTGCTTGTTGTAAATTTTCACTTTCTCTAATTTGTTTTAATTCTTCAGCTGTATAAACTCCATCACTTCTTTCTTCTATTTCTTTATAAATGTCCTCATCTGACATATCTGGATTTTGTTTTTTAATATCTTCAAATCTACCATTTACCTCATTATAAATCTGACCTACTTTGTTAAGGAACTTTCCGTGTGTTCCCCAACTTCCTTCTCCACTTTTATTTACTTCTTGTATGGCAATTATTACTTGTTCATCAGAATATTCACCCTCTGGTGTGTCAGGATAAAGTTCTTTTAGTTTGGCTTGTGTTTTTTTGTGAGTTTTAGCTTTCTCAAAATATGCGTCTTCGTTTTGAAATACTGACCTTGCTGGTAATCTTTTTGCCACAATAGACATTCCACCAGAGTCTGCTCCGTTTCCAGAACTATCTCCTTGTGTGGTTTCTATGTTTGCACCTTTACCATTCATTAAACTTTCTGCCGCATTAACTGAAATTTCCGTTGCTTCTTTCTGACCTTTATTAATAACTCCTGCAACTTCTTTTTCATTCATACCTGTAAAATCTCCCGAGTCTGCTAATTCACTCATAGTTTTTAATACTTCGGGTATTCTTGCTTCTGCTGTTGAATTCCATTGTGGGTCTTTCATAGATTTAGTTTTTTTATTTGATGTATTAAGAAATCTTACATTTCCATCTTTATCATACCAAATAGTTCCTGTATCGTGGTCTGACATACCGTCATCAAAATTTTTCAGTTGTTCTTCGTGATGTTTTTGACATTTCTTTTTTTCTTCACCCGATAAGAATTTACACTTTCTTGCTTCTTCTGTTAGTGTGTCTCTAACCAATTTTTGATTTGCTTTTGTCATAAGCATTGATTGTGGTGTAGTTCCCTCTAATATTCCACCATAATCAGGGTCGTTTTCTATATCCTCTGCGGTTGAACGGCCGGTGTCAAATCCAGTTCTTAACCAATCTTTTTGAGATTCCTTTTCTTTTTTGGTCTTGAACTTATCTTTTTGAACCTCAGTTCCTTCGTGTTCTTCCATTTTAGAATCAACCCAAGTTTCTCTACGAGCCAATTCATTCACAATCATTTCTTTTTGTTTAGAGTCATTGTCATCATAAGGGTCTATACCGAGTTCTTGTGCATAAGCTTCTCGTTTTGTCTTTTGATTTCCTTGATTAAATCTGTCTATATGTTCTGGTTTTGGTGTTGGTTTTGATGGTTTTTCGCCAAATTTAGATAAATTTCCGTTAAAGAAATCATTGGTTGCTTCTGAACCATTTGTTTCTCCGTATGTAGCTGCTCCACCACCAGGACCATATATTCCCTCATAAACACGAGCGTGTTCTTTACTTGTTATATCCGTAATAACTTTCATCTTATCTTGTGGATTTTTAGCATTACTTAATCTTTTTTCAATATCG
>Ga0209195_1001866_pt1 | contig 13375 bp, 9 predicted proteins | sample COGITO_mtgs_1004_3_FD_184788 | JGI IMG/M metagenome (GOLD analysis project Ga0209195, IMG submission 184788) | Pelagic marine microbial communities from North Sea - COGITO_mtgs_100420 (SPAdes) (version 2) | ecosystem: Environmental > Aquatic > Marine > Epipelagic ...
CATGGGGTGAGAACCAATACGAGCAGGAACGCTTCCGCCGCCTGCGCGAGATCACCAAGCGCTTCAGCGACGCCGGGCTGATCACCGCACACGAAAACTGCATGAACTGGGGTGGTTTCTCCAGTGCCCACACCCTGCGCCTGGTCGAGGAAGTCCCCGGGCTGAAACTCATCTTCGACACCGGCAACCCCGTATTCCAACGTGACCGATCAATCCCTGAGCCCCAGCGGACGACCGCAGGAATTGCAAGCTCCACAGCGGCCGAGGGCTCGCAGGGCAAGCCCACCCCACCCTGGCAAGATGCGTGGCAGTTTTACCAAGCTGTGCGTGAGCACATCATCCACATCCACATCAAGGACTGTCGTAACCCAGTGAACGATAACCAGGAGCCGGAATACGTCTTCCCCGGCGATGGCCAGGCTTACATCCCCGCCATCATCGATGACCTTAAACAATCCAACTACGACGGTTTCATTGCCATCGAGCCGCACGTCGCCACCGTGTTCCACGCCAAGGCCGATGACGTGGATTGGGACCAGTGCTATGACAGTTACATTGAATACGGACGCCAGCTAGAAAGTCTCATTACCAACAGCTAGAAAAAATCACTCACTGGATATCACGCAAAGACGCAAAGCCGCCAAGAACTTAACCAAAACTTCGCGCCTTGGCGTCTTGGCGTGAGAAATAAAAATCAAACCATCACCAAAACTATCACCAAAACCATCACCAAAACCGATATGAAACTCACATTCCTACTCACAATCGCCACGAGCCTCAGCATCTTACACGCAGATGATCATCAAACTCTCGATACTCTCAAATCCGGCAGCAATGAAGAAGCGACAGCAACCGTCAACGAACAACTTCTGCTCGATAAGGTCGATTTCGCAAAACTCAAAAAACACGGCTTTACACCCCTCATCGGCAACAACCTCGATGATTGGAAAATCCATAACGACAAACCTGAGGTCAAATTCACCCTTAAAGATGGCGTCGTTTCCGGCACATGCGAGAATCTCAGAGGCAACTCCTTCCTCTACACGAATGAGGAATACGATAGCTACCTACTCTACTTTGAGTTCCGCTTTGACCACCTCAAGGGCAATTCTGGCCTGATGTATCACTCGAAATACAACGACGCTAAAAAATTCGCTGGCATCCAATTCGAGATGGATCAGACCAAACGCCATTGGACCGGCCTGCTCTACGCGGAAAACCTCGGTGGCTGGCACTACCCGAACCGCGATGGTGCTGCTGGCAAAGAAAAAGCCAGCAAAGAAACCATGCGCGAGCTCTCCAAAACCGGGCAAGAAGCATTCAACCCGACTGGGTGGAACGCCGGCTTTATCCGTATCCGTGGCAATGAACTCCAGACCTGGCTCAACGGCAAGCTGCGCACTGACTACATCTGGAAAGTCGACAACTTCCCCGGCCAAGGCTCCATCGCACTACAGATCCACGGCGGTAAATCCTGCGCCGTCTCATGGCGTAATCTCTACTTGCTGCCACTCGATGGCAACAATCCCGCTGAGTAAAGTATAGCTTCACTCAAGCTACATCATTAGCTTCCTGTCCAGCGTACGGTACTGAATCGCCTCGAGCACGTGCTCTGGCAAAATATCAGCACTGTCGGCAAGATCCGCAAGGGTTCTCGCCACTTTTAAAATCCGGTCATGGGCACGGGCGGAAAAATTCAGCTCGTTCATCGCGTGCTCAAGATAGCCTGACGCGGTCGCATCAATCTTGCAGTGCTCACGCATCACCTTGCTCGGCATCGATGCATTGCAAGTGACATTGCCTTGATCGGAAAATCGCTCCACCTGGCGCTGCCGCGCCGCCTCCACCCGTCCGCGCACCACTGCTGAAGTCTCACCAGACTCTTCGCTCGCCAGCTCACGGTATTCCACCAGAGGCACCTCCACATGAATATCAATCCTGTCTAACAAAGGCCCGGAAATACGTTGGCGGTATTTCTCAATCTTTGGCGGCGAGCAGCGGCATTCCCGTTTGGGGTCACCATAATAGCCACAGGGGCATGGGTTCATCGCCGCCACCATCATAAATCGGCTCGGAAAGCTCAGGGTTCCCGCAGCACGAGAAATCGTCACATACCCATCCTCCAAAGGTTGCCGCATCACCTCCAGGGTCTGCCTGCGAAACTCGGGTAACTCATCAAGAAAAAGCACACCGTTATGGGCCAGTGATACTTCGCCCGGCCCAGGGTTGGTGCCACCACCCAACAAACCGACATCTGAAATGGTATGGTGCGGTGCTCTGAATGGTCTAGTCACCAACAGGGCATTTTCCTTGCCCAACAATCCGGAAATCGAATGCACCTTGGTCGAATCAATCGCCTCCGCCTCGGTAAGATCCGGCAGGATCGTAGGCAGACGTTTGGCGATCATCGATTTACCCGTTCCCGGAGGCCCGACCATCAGGAGATTATGCCCACCTGCTGCTGCCACCTCCAGAGCGCGCTTCACCTGGTGCTGGCCTCTGACGTCCTCTAGCCCCACCTCATAATGACGGCGTGTGTCAAAAAGCCGCTTCCTATCCAGCTCATAAGGAGCAAGCACCCTCTGGCCGGTGATGAAATCCCATGCCTGACGCAGGTTATCCACGCCATACACCTCCAGACCCTCAACCACTGCAGCCTCAGCCGCATTCGCCGCAGGCACGATTAGGCGTGTCCTGCCACGCCGTTTCGCCTCCAGCGCCATTGATAAGACCCCACGAACGGGGCGCACCATGCCATCCAGCGCCAACTCACCAATCATGGAATATCGCTCAGGTTCTATAATGCACTCGGCACCCGCGGTCTCAGCCAAAGCAAGTGCAATGGGCAAATCAAAACGTGGCCCCTCCTTTTTCAAATCTGCAGGTGCTAAATTGATCGTCTTAACCCCATCTGCCCAGCTCAACGCCGATGTCGCCAGCGCAGACGTCACACGTTGCGCACTCTCCCGCACGGCGGCATCGGGCAAACCCACCACGTTAATCGCCGGCTTTTCCGCATTAAATGCACTGACTTCAACCTCAACCTCAATTCCGTCCACACCGAGTAGAGCAGACGAATACACACGGACAATCATGTGTTCAAACTAACACCTACTGTTAGAAGGTAAAGTCCCAATTTGAAAATCCTCTTTTTGCTCCCTTCAGGCCGCGTGCATGCCCCTCACACCAGATTATTCCATTCAATCAGACCTTCTAGATTGACCATAACAGCCTCACAAAAAACAAGTCCCGTCAGCAGCACTTGGAGAATAGATCACCACAGCAGAAGCTCTCCACTTGTTTAAATTAGAATCATTCTAAAAAAATAAACAAAAATCCATTTGGTCACGTTTAAATAACTAGAAAGGGTTTTACAACATACATTCAGATTTACCAAACAAAATGATGTTTAGAGACGCTTAACTATATGAAGACGATACCATAGTGACAAAGTAGCACAATTAACCAAAGATCATTCATTTCCATAGAACGTAACACCAAAACTACACAAATCATGTCCAGATATGAATCAGACAACAGCCTGAGGCTCTACCTCAGAGAAATTGCCAAAACCGACCTTATCACACCCGCGCAAGAGGTCGAACTCGCCGCCCGCATTAAAAAGGGCGACAAAGAAGCTCGCTCTCACATGATCCGGGCCAACCTTCGCCTGGTTGTGAAGATCGCACAGGATTATTCCAATTACGGTCTGCCACTCGCCGACCTCATCTCCGAGGGCAACATCGGCCTCATGAAAGCCGTGGAACGCTTTGACCCCAACAAAGGGGGCAAACTCAGCACCTACGGATCATGGTGGATCAAACAATCTATCAAACGCGCCCTGGCCAATCAGAGCAAAACCATCCGCCTGCCCGTGCACATGGTCGATAAAATTGCCCGCATGCGCCGCATCTCCACCCTGCTCAGCGAGTCTCTTGGACGCGAACCGACGCAGGACGAGCTTGCCGAGGAGTTAGGCATTCCGCTCAGGAAGGTCGCGCTTCTCCAGCGAGCCTCGATGCGTCCAACCTCCCTCAACGCACCAGTCCATGAAGATGAAAGCTCCGAGTTCAGTGACCTCATCGGTGACGAGCACGCGGTCAACCCCTTCGAAGCGCTAGATAGTAAAAACATGCATGGCGAACTCGACGAACTACTCGATACCCTTGACGAACGTGAGCACCGCATCATCGATGCCCGCTTCGGCCTCGATGGCAAATCCCCGATGACCCTCGAAGAAGTCGGCCTTGAGTTCGGCGTCACCCGTGAGCGTATCAGGCAGTTACAAAGCATCGCTCTGGAAAAAATGCGCAAGGCGCTGCACCGCAAGGAACAGCCCATGCCCGATCCCATGTCGGAACGTTTCGCAGAAGCATCCTGAATAAAAAATTCGGATCTCATAGCATTTAAACATCAAGAGCGTCAGTGTAAAACCTGATGCTTTTTTTATGATTGGCTATGCAGCTTACTCTGGACATCTGCGCTTTAACTCAGCTTAGACCCTGGCAGCGCTGATTTGCCCATAAGCTCCAAATCGCTCCTGCGCATCGACCCTGCAATCGACAAATCAGCCCTTTATAAGAGGCATCAAATAACGGTCTTCTTTTCTTCCTACGTAGTAGGAAAGGGCCATTCTTAAAAAAATTGTCTTTCCAAGTGGCCTTTCCACGCGTAGTTCCAACTCCTATGTCGAAGACCCTGATCATCGCGGAGAAGCCCTCCGTTGCCACTGACCTCTCCAAATCGCTCGCAAAAGCACCTGAGGTAGGCAAGTTTGAGAAGAAAGGCCGTGGACGTGATATTTACTTTGAAAATGACAACTACGTCATCACCTCAGCCGTCGGACACCTCGTGGAGCTCAAGATGCCACAAGGGCCTATCGGCAAAAACGGCAAACCTCGTAACCTGCCGTGGAACTTCGATGTTCTCCCCGCGATTCCCAAGGAATTTGAACTTCAGCCCATCGAGCAATCAGAGACCCGACTCAAGCAAGTGCTGCGCCTCTGCCGCCGCAAAGACATCGACACCATTGTTAATGCCTGTGATGCGGGCCGTGAGGGCGAGCTGATCTTCCGCTACATCCTCGAGCTCGGCAAGGTTGAGAAGCCCGTCAAACGTCTCTGGATGCAGTCTATGACCGAGGGCGCCATCTTAGACGCATGGAGTCACCTGCGCACTGACGAGGAAATGCAAGATCTTGCCGATGCCGCAAAATGCCGCTCTGAGTCAGACTGGCTTGTCGGACTCAACTCAACTCGTGCGCTGACTTGTTTCCGCTCCCGCCATGGAGGATTTAATATTACCGCTGCCGGACGAGTGCAAACACCCACCCTCGCCATCCTCGCCAAGCGCGAAATGGAAATCCGCGAATTCATTTCCGAGCCATACGCCGAAGTGCATGCCGATTTCTCAGTGGCAAAAGGTGACTACGCAGGACGCTGGATCAACGAATCCTGGAAGCGTGATACAGAATTCCCTCACTCTCGCCCCGAACGCATTTGGAAAACAGATGACGCTGAAGCTATCCGCAGCCGCTGCGATGGTAAAACCGGCACCGTCACTGAGGAGCAGAAACCTACCAAGCAGGCATCCCCTCAGCTTTACGACCTCACCACCCTTCAGCGTGAGGCCTCATCACGCTACGGATTCTCTGCCAAGCGCACACTCCAAGTCGCCCAGGCACTGTATGAGAAATACAAAATGCTCACCTACCCACGGACAGACTCACGCTACCTTCCTGAGGATTACGTAAGCCAGGTGCACAGCACCGTTGATTCCATTGGCAAGCAAGGTGGCGAACTGGGCAAACATGCCAAGCATGTGGCCAAGGAGCAGCTCATCGTTCCTAGCAAACGTATCTTTAACAACGCCAAGATTTCAGATCACTTTGCCATCATTCCCACCGGCCGTTTTGTCAAACTTGATGAAGCCGCTGCTAAAATTTTCGAACTGGTGACCAAGCGTTTTCTCGCGGTGTTTTATCCATCCGCCGAGTTTCTGAATACCCGCCGCATTACCCGCATCACCAACCCCGAAGCCACAGACGCCTTCCTGACCACTGGCAAGATACTCGTCACACCGGGCTGGCTCGCCGTCTACGGGCGCCAACCAGGCGTTGCTGCTGGCAAAGACGAGCTTTGTGCCGTCTCCGAGGGAGAATCCGCCCAGGTCACTGATATTGAGGTTAAGCATGAAGAGACTAAACCCCCAGCGCGCTTTAATGAAGCCACCCTTCTTTCCGCTATGGAAGGTGCCGGCAAGCTCATTGACGACGAGGAACTTAGGGAAGCCATGTCAGAGCGAGGCTTAGGTACTCCCGCTACCCGAGCAGCCACCATTGAAGGCCTTATCCGTCAGAAATACATCGAGCGCGATGGTCGCGAGATTCTCGTCACCCGCAAGGGACTCCGCCTCATTGAAATCACCGATGAGCTCGGCATTCACGCTCTGGCATCAGCATCTATGACTGGCGACTGGGAAAGCAAACTGCGTCAGATGGAGCATGGTGAACTTAGCCGAGAGGAGTTCATGGGAGGAATCATCGATTTCACCGCAGACATCGTCAACCGGGCAAAGACCTACACCGCGGAACTCAAAAACAAAGTATTCCCCGACCTCATCGCTACTTGTCCCAACTGCCAAGCCAACAAACTCAGAACCACCGATGCCACCTACGAATGCATGGATCCTGAGTGCGGGTTTAAAATGAACAAGCACATCGCGTCCAGACTCATCAACGAGAAGGAAGCACACGATTTGCTGGAGAAAAAGTTCATCGGCCCATTGGAAGATTTCAAATCCCGTTTCAACCGCCCATTCGATGCCGCACTAGAACTCAAGCAGGAGGTCAGCAAAACAGGCAAAAAAGGAAAATGGAAAGTCAGCTTCGTCTTTGACGATGGTGAAAACGAGCGCGACGAACTTACCGAAGATCAAGTCATCGCTACCGTCACCACTCCTACTGGTTCAGAGGTCAAAATCTATGAAGCCTCGAAAGCATGGTACGTTCCTGCCATCACCACCAAAGATAATCCCGACGGCATCCGCATCTCACGCACCATTCTCCAGTGTGAGATTCCCAGCGATCAAGGCATCCAGCTGATCGAAAAAGGCAAGACTAACCTCCTGCCTGGATTTATTTCCAAGCGCACCAAGCGAGCCTTCACAGCCTACCTCACCTTCGACCAAGACAGTGGCAAAGTAGGCTTTGAATTTGAACCACGCAAAGCGGGGAAAAAAGCAGGTAAAAAAGCAGCTGGCAAAAAGACCGCCGCCAAAAAAGCCGGCAAAAAGAAGTAAGCACTCACCGCCTGCTAGATGGTAATGGGCAGCCCTCCAGCTCAGCAGGGCTCAGGTGAATCATCACCCTCGCCGGATCATAAAACTGCCCCTATTTTGCGACCGACGAAGCATTTTTTGCGCGTTATGAGTCATATCATAGAATGCCATTGCCTTCGTTGATCTGATTCGTTTAGGTAGTGCCACTATGAGCACCACCCATCCCGCATTAAACTCCTGGGTCGATAAAATGACTCGGCTTTGTAAGCCCAATGACGTCCGCTGGTGTGACGGCTCTCAAGCCGAGTGGAACGAGCTCACCCAGACCCTGTGTGAGAGCGGCACCTTTACTCGTCTCAATCCAGAGATAAGACCCAACTCCTTCCTCGCACGCTCATCCCCCGGAGACGTGGCACGTGTCGAAGACCGCACCTACATCTGCACCCGCCGTCCCGACCAAGCCGGGCCGACTAACAACTGGGCTGACCAGAGGGAAATGCTCGAGACCATGCACCAGAAATTTGACGGCTGCATGGAAGGACGCACCATGTATGTCATCCCCTTCTGCATGGGGCCGATCGACTCACCACTTGCCAAGATCGGTGTGGAAATCACAGACTCCGCCTACGTCGTTGTCAACATGCGCATCATGGCCAACATGGGTGCCCCCGTACTAAAGCGCCTCGAAGATGAGAAAAGTGGTGCCGCACCTCGCAAGCGTGACGGCCACACCTTTTTCATCCCCTGCGCGCATAGTGTCGGCATGCCTCTGACCGACGGTGTTGAGGATATCCCATGGCCATGCAATGATGATAAATACATCTGTCACTTTCCTGAGACACGTGAAGTCTGGTCCTACGGATCCGGTTACGGCGGCAATGCCCTGCTCGGCAAGAAATGCCTAGCCCTTCGCATTGCCTCTAACATCGCACGTGAGCACAACTGGATGGCAGAGCACATGCTCATCCTCGGACTCGAATCTCCCGAGGGAGAAAAAACCTACATCTCCGCTGCCTTCCCGTCCGCCTGCGGCAAAACCAACCTCGCCATGCTGGTGCCCCCCAAGCACTGCGTAGAAGCCGGCTGGAAAACCACCATCATTGGTGACGACATCGCATGGCTCTGGCCGCATGAGGATGGCACCCTGCACGCCATCAATCCTGAGAACGGCTACTTCGGTGTTGCCCCAGGCACCTCCTATGACACCAACCCGATCGCCATGGACTCGATGAAGGAGAATGCCATCTTCACCAACGTCGGCCTGACCGATGATGGTGACGTCTGGTGGGAGGGCCTTACCGAGCAGCCACCCGCTCACCTCATTGACTGGAAAGGCAACGACTGGTCACCAAATTCAGAAACCCCCGCAGCACACCCTAACGCACGCTTCACCGCACCCGCGGCACAGTGCCCCACCATTGACCCCGAATGGCAGAACCCTGATGGAGTTCCCATCTCTGCCATCGTCTTTGGCGGCAGACGGCCGACCACCATGCCCCTTGTCTACCAGGCATTCAACTGGTCCCACGGCGTCTACATCGGCGCCACCATGGGCTCCGAGGTTACCGCAGCCGCCATTGGTCTCAAAGCAGGCGTACGCCGTGACCCCTTCGCCATGCTCCCATTCACCGGCTATAACATGGGCGAATACTTCGGTCACTGGCTCGCCATGCGCAACCAGATCAAGCATGTACCGCGCATCTTTCATGTGAACTGGTTCCGCCTCGATGAAAACGGCAAATTCCTCTGGCCCGGCTTCGGTGACAACATGCGCGTGCTCGAGTGGATCGTGAACCGCTGCCACGGCCGCATTCCCGGACACGAAAGCCAGATCGGCTGGACTCCTCACTACGAGGACTTTGATGTCGAAGGCCTAGATGACTTCTCAGAAGATGATTTTAACAAGGCCATGGCATTCAACAAAGAGGAGTGGAAACAGGAAGTGCTCTCCCAGGGTGAGCTCTTCCTCAACCTTTACGACCACCTGCCCAAGGAGCTCGTCTACCAACGCGAGCTACTGGCAGCACGGTTAAGCTAACAAGTTCGCGCATCACCTCACCGCTAGACATGAGCACATACACCAAGCAAGACGTCGCAGCTACCATCGACCACGCCGTCTTGAAGCCTGAGTTCACCGATGCCGATCTCGCACAGCACGCTACCATGTGTATTGAGAACGGCGTCTTCAGCATGTGTGTCAAACCCTGTGACGTGCAGACGGCAGCAGCTTTACTCAAAGACAGCCCGGTGAAGGTCTCCTGTGTCTTGAGCTTCCCTCACGGGGCTGACACCACCGCCACGAAAGTCTTCCAGGCACAGCAAGCCATCGAAGACGGCGTTGATGAAATCGACATGGTCATGAATATCGGCAAGTTCATGTCCGAGGATTTTGACTATGTCAAAAACGACATTCAAGCTGTCGTCGAAATCGCGCACCAACACAACGTGCTCGTCAAAGTCATTCAGGAAAGTGGCCACCTCACACCCGAGCAGATTGCCGTAGCCAGCGAGCTTGCTTATCAAGCAGGTGCCGACTTTGTCAAAACCTCAACCGGCTTTGGCCCAGGATCCGCTACCCCTGAATCCATTGATGTCATGGTCAAAACCGTGGGCAACAAAATGCAAGTCAAGGCCTCCGGTGGCATCCGCACATGGGACCAAGCCATTGCCTATTTGGAACAGGGCGCTGATCGACTCGGTATCGGCTCAACTGCTGCCGTGTTACATGGTGCAGAAGCTCAAGGGGATTATTAGCCCAACGTAAAGCTCACCCACGTTACCATAGCCTCGGTGGCATGTCGCTCTGGTCTACAAGCGACACCTGCCCATCACTACTTCTTTCCGTTTGCGAATGCCTGCCACAGCGCATTAAGTTGTTCTGAGTCTGGCTTGCCATCGAAAGCGGCAAATCGAAAACGGGACACATAGGGCGCATTAGGCTCGAGCCGAAATTCTCCCAAAACCATAGGTGCAAAGCAGAAATAGGGCTTCTCGGGGTGGATACGTACCGGCTGGGGAGAACGAAAATTATCCGGATGAGACATCGCCGCTATGCCGCAGAGCTCACCATCGACCTGGCCAGACATCGCCACCCAGTTTGGCCGTGAATGATTTCCGTCCGCCTGCTTCTTGCCCTCACTGGTCAGAATAACATCACCGGAATCCCAGCTTAAAGGGCCCCGTATGCACATGGCACCATAATGATATTTTCGAATATCCAGCACACGATCGGTGGCACATGTCTGGACGGATACCAGGTCAAACACATTGATAGATGCATGCGGCACGCGTTTTAATTCCCAGATCTCATTCAGCACGGTCAGGGGTTTATCCTCGCGCTCAATCACATGCTGCAGCCTCACGCGAATCTTATCAGCATCAGCATGCAGGGTCTCTACATGCTCGACACGACCCTGTCGCTTCTTGCTGTTCCAGAAATCAACGGCACGACCCTCGAATACCGCACTGGTCCAGGCGAACATCAGTCCGTGGTGATGCATGCGGTCGAGCGGAAAGCCATCGGTGACCACTCGCCCCTTCGGAGTGTATACCGGGTGGATGAAACCACTGCGCCCGAACCAAGGAGCCACAGGGTCAGGCGAGGGCACGTATGCTGCGTTGTAAGTCATCAACACCGCATCACTGTCGGTCAGGGAGAGCTGCTTCGCGTCTTCTTTAGCGTAAACCGAAGAGCCCAAGACCGCCAGCACCATGGAGCATATAGATCGTCTCATATACAAGTCTTTCAATTTCAACTGAGCCGCTCAGCGCTAGACATCGATCAGCGCCTCAACTTTGACCTGCGCTTCGCCAAAACTTCTATCATCAATCTCAATTTTCGATTCACTCAGGAGGCCGCCCTTAGCATCATAGGTGCGGATAGCGCACGCGTGCAGCTCGCCGACCGCATCGCTCCCGTCCGCACGGCTGAGACATAGAAACAGTCGGCCTCTACCATCCTCATCGGAGCCCAAGTTTTTCATTAGAGGGGTAAGGTCGATCCCGACTTCGATGGGGGTATTGTCATCCGGGCCAGCCATGGGAACATGACCTGCATTGCCCTTACCAAAGAGCGGCCAGCCGTTGAATGCCTCCGGGACGAACTCGTGCTCGGACGCATCTGCATCCTTATCACCTGCGACTCCAATGGTCATCCGCAGATCTGTCCGGTCGTTACATGAGAGCTTGATCTTCAGGGTCGTGCGGGGCTGATAGCGGGCAACTTCGACCCGACCCAGATAGTTGCCACGCTTCCATGTCGGGTCAACCATCGCGCTGTAGAGGAGATAGATCTTGCCGTCCTTCGACCACTTCTCACCCCAGGAGTTGACGACGATGTAGGCACCTCGTTCCCAATCGGCGAGGGTGACCTTACCATCGTCGTTGAGGTCGATGTCGTTGGTGATCTTACCATCTCCATTCACGTCGTATCCGACCTCATCATCGTATCCCACACAGGTAATGCCGTGCCCAAATCCGGATGGGCCCCAGCGGATCCAGACGTCGTCGCCCTCCGCATGCTTACCTTTGGGAATGGTCTTTGTAACTTTTTTCATTTTGCCCATGCGTCCGTCCAACGCGAACAACCCGCCGATGACCTTTTTCCCCGACCTGGGCTGATTCCTATCAAACATCCAACCGCGGGCTTCGTTGAGTTGGTCGACGGTATTGGCCGGAGAATAGCGATAGCCTGAGACACGATACTCCATCGCCTCACGCCAGATCTCGTAACCGTTTGGCCACACGCCTATCTTATCGAGGCGGACGCCCCCGTAGGACTTTGCAGTTGGCACGCCGATGCGCTTGGCCACTTCCCAACCGTGGTAGGCTTCGGATCCTTTGTTCTCCGCACCGTTCATCATGTTCCAAGAGAAGTGGGCGGGGAAGCGCGTCGCGTCAGTGTCGGCGATGGTGCCATTCAACACATTCATCTCATAAGTGAAGATCGACGCCACCGAGGTAAACTGCCCACAATCACCCCATTTCTGCTTATAGATCGCCGGGAACTGTGGGCGTGCGGAGTTATCAACGCGCGAGGGCAAACGATCAGTTGCCACCTTCGCCCCTCCGACGTCGGGTCCAGCCGCATCACGCCAGGTGTTGTAGTCCTTTCCCCCGAATGGAGGGCGGGAAAATGGGAGCGGATACTCGACGCGGGCTTTGGAGCTCTCGGGCTTGGCCTCCTCAGCGGCTACCAGACTAGCGGGAGCAAAGAACAAGAGACAACAAGCGGCAGGCAAACATTTCACATAGGTAATCATAGCCAGGAGGTAAATTCGGATCGGCGGTAATGATGATGTTATTTGGGGCGAACCTAAAGTTTACCCGCGGCGATCAAACCTCAGATAAACCATTAAAATTTCAATTCTCTCAAACAGATTTCAAATCTGGCACAGCAGCTACTAGCCGTCGGGTGCAAGGCCTTGTTCATCCACTATTTTTGATTAAGCACCCTTCGATTCTCTTTTATGGCTGATCTTAAGCAATCAATGACGATCAAAAAAGCAGATATACCTAGAATAATCTATCACACTTCCTGAAGATCATAGGCACCAATAGGATCTTTCATAACATTATAGGCACCAGTAGGAAGCGATCCAATACCATGTGCAAGTGTTCCCGCGCTTATAAGAACTACACCGAGAAAGGAATAAACGAGAAAATATTTCTGATAGGTTTTCATATTATTTTTGCCGAACAGTGCGATTTATATCTCTGAAAGGTTTTTGCAGCATCGTCGCTGTGCAATGGATCGTTATGCAATACTAGACTGTTGCAACAAAACCTAAACTGACAAGCAGGTAAAAGACAATCAATAAACCGAATACGGCTAGAGATGAAAAGACGTGTAACCAGTAATGACGTTCCTTGCTTCTTAGGAGTTTATAGATCCCATAAACTAGCTGTATCACTGCTATCCCGGGCAAAACAAAAAGATTCGTGATAAGGCAAGGTACGTGAAGCTCCAAGAAACGCATAGAGACAAAAAGAAAATCTACTACCAAGAAGACGTAACCCGCAAATGTAGCAAGATACAGGATGGTTGGCCAGAACACCCTCACGTATTGCATTCTTGGTTGGATCCCTTGCATAACGT
>Ga0209195_1001877_pt1 | contig 13290 bp, 15 predicted proteins | sample COGITO_mtgs_1004_3_FD_184788 | JGI IMG/M metagenome (GOLD analysis project Ga0209195, IMG submission 184788) | Pelagic marine microbial communities from North Sea - COGITO_mtgs_100420 (SPAdes) (version 2) | ecosystem: Environmental > Aquatic > Marine > Epipelagic ...
TTCCGCGTGTGGCGGGGGGTCCAGCGCGCCGGCTTCGGCGGGCGGGAAGTTCGCTTCGAAGTCTTGGTGGACGGTGGGCGCGGACATGCTCGCCGGGTGCTGGAGGTGGCGATCTGGTTCGCGGGCGGCCGGGTGGCCCGCGAGCTGAAGTTGCTTTTTTTTTTCCGCGTGTGGCGGGGGTCCAGCGCAGTTCTACTTTCATGGCCCCGTTAGACTGTGGAATGTAAGTTGCTTGACAGGCCTGACATTCAGATCTATTCGAAATCCTTGTTTCTTGTGACCTGGCGTGGGTTGTGATGATATGTGGTTCCATTGTCCTGGTACCGGGACGAGCGGCTGAAGCTCCGTGTCCGTTCCGCCTCTGCACATCTTATGCCGCGAGTCACGTTGTTTCGCCAGCGTGCGGAGGACGTATGGGTTGGCTGTGGCAGGAGAGGATGTTGCAAAAGCCCGAGCCAGAGCACTCGGCGTCGCCGCTCCAGGATTCACGCTTGATTCCCTGCGGAAAAACATCGCGTGATCAAGTGACGTTGAACTAACTTTCGGTTTACAAAAGGGGAAATCTACTCACAATAGTCCTCCTTCTTTGAGAGCGTACGCAACCAACTCCGCGCAAAACCAACTTTCTTGGTTGTAGTGACTGACCCTGGGGCAGACCATACTGCGGATCATCGCAGGTACCGAGAATCGCTTGCCACATTGATCGAGAGCAAACTTGTGGATCCGAGCTGATTGCACGGGTGTGCACAGAATTCTGTAGTATTTACAATTCGGATTCAAGCCTGTGCGTTGAGCGAGTTCTACGGTTTCTCCGTTCTGGGTAAAGCGAAACAGGCTACAAATGAGAAAATTAGTTCTGGTAATTTCAGGGGGTGGTACATGAAGGCACACGCACATATATGCGCAGGACGTTGGACATGAGGCTTCCGGAATCTATCGTCTCTCCAATCGCCAACTCGACGTGTACTTCGGGTGACATTTGAAAAATGGAAGAAATGGAGTTGATGATTGGTTCCTTCATAATACCTCGTGCATGCTGAACAATTAGGTAGCAGCTGTGGGACATGAGAGTTTGTCACCCTAAGTTTCATTTTATATCAACATCCTCTTTATTTGGAACGGCTGCTACGGGATTTACATCCACATCACTGCCAGCCGTGATTTGGAATCCATCTAGTAATAGAGTATGCACAGAATTGCCAATCTAATCTGCCAAACCCGCAGTTATCATCAGTTATTCGTTAATAACACCGAAATGACAACAGTTAACCACTAGTGTTATTAACACGAATAATAATAATTAATAATAACCAAAAGCGGGTAGCTACAGACTGGCGTGCCTCAGCAGACAACCTGGCAGTCTTGTTGATTTTCCGCGTTCGATAATTTCATACTTACGAGGCGGAGTACGTTCGTCTCACATCGTGTGTCGTTTTCGGTAGCCATCATCTATTTTTGAATATGATGTTTTCGTTGGTGAGAAACTGTAGACTCTTGTCTTTGAGAAGATCTGCGAATAGGCTGGGCTGCTTCCTTCGCATTAGTCGCATGGACCGGCTTTCCGACTTTGGCAGAGGAAATATGTGGGGACCGATCTGAGACGCCGTTCCCTCTGAAACAGTAACTTCCAGAGCTGTAAAGCTCATATTCAGCACTACTTTCATTTCTGTTGGGACTCGGCACAGCGGACAACTGGCCATGTACCGAACGAGTTTTTGTGCACAGTCGACGCAAGTCTCGTGTTCACAGTTAAACGCGCGAACATGCAAACGGTCGTCCTCCATACACACGTAACAAGTCATGAGGAAACCGGCACTGCTGTAACTGGGGGGGTGCTGCGCTGGGGTGTGCTCGATTGCAATAGCGGCCTCTCGTCAGTGCTACAAGCGGTCGACCGGCAACTCGACCGGCGACCGGTCGACCGGCGAGCCGAATTAGACCGACGCAAGGAAAGCCGTACGCAGCTGCTCTTCTGAGACTCGCCGCCAATGGAAGCATGTATCCATTTGATGTATCTCCAGCGGCCTAGTGGTTATGCCACCGGTCCAGCCGAGGGCCGAGGGCTCCCGACTCCCGGTATAGTAACATACCGGTCCAGCGGCATAACCACCATTTGGCACTCATACTTGCTCGAAGCAAAGACCCCGTTTTTGATCTCTGCGATACCGCCATATGACAGGAATTTGAAACTCGACCGCGGGACATCGAAAATGAGAACATCAGGCCAACAGCCATTGGTTTCTTCATACTTGACGCACATGTATTTCATGTCGGCTGCTTTACCCGCGCAAATCAGGGCCCCATTCATGGCAGCCCAGCGCACAAAGGTAGACTTGCCTTTACCACCATCGGGTTCGTGCCACCAGAAGATTGATCGATCGTCTTGGACACTTTTGAACTGCTCTTGTGCTTTCAACTGCCAACCGTACAGTTCGACGACCGGCAACGGGCGTGGGGGCTTCAGAGTTCCGATGAATTTCCCATCTTTCGAACAGTACGCGATGTTGGCAGCTCTGTCTCCCTTAGCGAATTGTGTGAGACATCTTGAGACTGCTCGGACGTAACTTCGTTTTGAACTCGACGTAACCTTGCAAATGTGGTGTACCGGACTCGGCTACTGATGTAGGTCGAACCCACAAATTTTGGAACTATCAGATCTACCCAGTCATCTGGATAATTGTTATAGGTAAAGCACAATTATTTGCCGGAGATATCTGCATTTTATTTTTTTTAATAGTGACAGGGGGAGAATTAGTATTACCTCCCTCTGGAACACCTGGATCTACCAGGGAGTGCCAGCTCGAATCGGATTCCATGAAGACGTCCATCTGACCTATTTTGCGGGAGCAGGCGCAGCATTCGAATCCAATTGGGGGGGTCTCCTGGACAAAGTGTCCGTTACCCCGATCTGCATAGACTGTGCTCACGATGCCAATACGTGGTATGTTTGACGTCCTTTGCATTATGCGGCTCCGAAAGAGCGTTCGGCAGGCTTTCTCTTTATCCCAATGCATTGCATTCAGAAGGGACCGCGCATGCCCTCTGACAACAACAATGGATAGACTGAGGCCTGTCGCATCCGTACGAGCATATCTGATTGCGCAAACGACCAGCTCATTCGGTCGTACGGTCGTGAATGGCAAAAAGACTGACATGCGGTCCAGTGCGCATAAGGACCACCACAGCAGAGTTGGCGAGTGTCAATGCCAAGGGGCACCTTTTGGACCGCGGGTACCGTTCCGCGACGCTTCCTGCACATTTGTATACACCTGGACCATCGCACTGCTGTAACTGGGGGGGGTGCTGCGCTGGGGGGGGTGTGCGGGTCGCATTAGCGGCCTATCGCTGGTTCCACATGCGTTCGAGCGGGCTCCCGCAGTCTTGTCGAAAGGCAGCGCATCCTCTGTGTTTGGTGCATATACTGCTGGCTATACCGAGACAGACTCTGGACCCCCACCTGCTTCTCAATCACCCGATTGCAGATGATTCAGACACGAGTTTTCAATAATGCTCGGCATAGTGAGCGAGTCTCTGCCCTTTTAGTGCGCGACGACGGGCAGTACGAAGGGATGACCGGAGCGTTTGACGCAGATCGCATATGCAAAACAATGTGCTGTGAACTCGTCCAACGGCTACCATGCAAACTGATTTCGGATTTGCCGGAAGCCATTGCCGTTGCGTTTCAGTCCTCCACGAAGCCGCTGTTATTGGGCGAGTGGATGGATGTATGGGCTGATGACTCGGGGCATTGCAAACACGAATGTCCAAATGACAACGCCACTTGGATGACGGGGGTGACCCTCTTTGGTGCGGTGTTGCTTACGCGACAGGGCGTGTTTGTGTCAACGTAACGCGAGGCGTCCGCTTTGACACCGCTCTGCGACCGGTTCGAGCTGAGTCGATATCCGATTTTGATCTTAAAATATCCAAATGTCGTAGCTTAGATTTTAAATAAGTGGAAATGTGCCCCTGTGGGCACGGATGATAAAATAAGAACTGTGGAAATAACGCAAGACCCCCTCAAACCTATTCAGTAGTTGATGAACTCTTTCGGGTATACTCGAATGAAAAAAAACAACCGCACACGTGTTTTGTGTGCGAAGGACGTGGGGAAATCACGCGGGAAGCCACACAAAGGACCAGACAGGGTGACTCCCATACTAGACCTGCTGGACATGAGTGGACTTTTGATTCCGACCGGCGGGGTGACGAACGCTGTCGCGGGTTCGGAATGTGGAAAAGTCCAACGTCCATCAACAGCTGGTGGCTCAGCCTGCGTAGGGAGGGCGGCTTTTTCAAAAGTGTGGGAATGCAGCAACTGTGGCTCTCCTCGGAAAAATTGCACAGAGTTGTTTGCAGACGGACAGGAAGCCTGCAAATGTGGCGCCGTCGTTGCTCTGGCAGCCGCGTACTCGCTGAGCCACGAAAAGCAGATGTCATGCACTGAAGACAAAACCGCCAGAGCTGACAATCATATACCGCGACATGACCTGGATTTCGAACCCGGACGGTCCGTAAAATTCGCCACGAACACGATCGTGCCGGGAGCCAAAGCGGGGGGCGCCATACACCGAGCGCAGTCCATGCTGGACAAGATCGCTGTTGCAGAAGGACACCTGCAGGGCGGTCGTGTGCAAATGGGAGTGAAGGAGCTGGGCAGAGAACGACGTATATTTGCTAAGCTGGAGGAGATATTCGACGAGCTTTGTCCCTTGTCTGAGAACGTGAAATCGTTCGTCAGAAGCGAAGTGAGGGGTATATGGAAGATGAGTGTAGAGCACTCGAGATGTTGCCTGGACCAAAAATCGTGTGGCTTGCGGGTGGTAGATCGTAGCGCAATGGCCGTAGCTCGTTCGGCGGTCCGGTGGATCGCGTCCAGCACCAACGGGGTTTCCACTTCGAAGCAGGAATGTGCTTTCGATCGCCAACACGTGGCTGCGGTGCTTACGGAAAAAATGCAGACGAACGGCGCTTTGGCTCTGGGGAGTAGCTCTTCGCATCTGACTACATCGTGCGCAATGTTCGAGGTTATGCACGCCCCTGGATTTTCCCCCGATGTCCCGTGCACACGTAGGGCCACCCCAGATTATACCCAGATGCAGCAACGGGACGACGGGTGGTGGACGGGTCTTTTGATGGACCTCGAAAGGATATGCTTCTACCACGATAGACAGCTTCCGATGTCTGCGGAGGCTTCTGCAAGAAAACTGCTCCAGTCGCGACCGATGTGCTTATTCGTCAAAAGTGAGAAGCATGATGGCGCTGCATCGCAATATCGTGTTCACATTGCATTTCACCTCGTGCATCTCCTGGTCGTTGAGGCATCATTGCGTTCCGATCCATTGTTCAGGCGAAAGAAGCAAGAGGTTGCTTGTTTGATCAACATCGGTCCCACCAACGTCGAGTGCCACCCTTCGTGTGTTCAGCAGGCAGTCGACGAGTTCTTGAAGTCCGACGCTTCGAATGATTCTGACGACCCTTACGCGTGAGGAAATGCTAGGAAGCTGGCGTAAACGTATATAAACGGCAAAGTGGATACAACGGTAGCAACCGCTATCAATCTGCTTCTTCGGGTCTCGTCTCGTATGAACAGGCGATTAAATATGCAGAAGTGTGGTTTGAATGGCAAAGGTAACAAACGCGATCCTGACACTTTCGTAACTCACCAACAGGACTCGATCGGGCGTGAAAGCATCGAGTATGACAACGTCGAACTATATTTTTGCGGTATTCAGACGTCTTTGGCCACGTTATCGACTTCCGTAGTGAGCGTGCTCGCGTGCTGGGCCCTGCCGAACTCCTACGTGACGTCTGTGCGGACGCTCGCACTTTGCGGTTCCGTTGCCCTCTTGGGCACCGCCCGTCCATTCAAAATTCAAGGCGCAGTGGGGTTGAATTTGATTTTCAACGCGATGCGCCCCTGTCCCTGGATTTATCTGGTTGGCCTGGTGATAGAACAGTTGGGTCATACCTGTTTATCCGTAGCTCATGGGACTGACGGGTTTGTTCCGTTGTTTGTGTTCAACGCGCTTGGTATCTCTTTGGCAGCATGCGGAATGTGGAAGTCCAGTTGTCCGGTTTCGTCCGACGATATGTTTTTCATAGCGATACTGGTACTTGTCGTACTCATGGCGGTTTTGCCGACACCTGTTTTCATCAACGACGGACCGCTGTGCTCTCCGTCGTCTGTCCAAGTTGCATTTGAGAAAGGCACAAGAGCCATCTTGTTTGCATTTTTGTACTCAGTTTTCGTCTACAGCACGCCCCCGCGAAAACCAACAATCGGCGCGATATGTAGCTGCTGCCTTAGGGCAACGGGAGGGTCGGTGTGGGTGTTGGTTTGCAGCCCCTGGATATTTGTACTGGCTCCCGTTCAGTTTGTTCTTGCGGTCTGGATCAGAGTGCATGCGCGAGCTGGTGCCGGTTGCACTGTGTTGAAAGACGAATGTGATGGTTGTTGTACCATACAAAGTACGTCAGACAGCGACCCAAGCGACGTGGAAGCGGGCTCTGGAAGGGCGGGCACCGGAGAGGACCCACTGTCCGGACATGCTGCAGCTAAAATCAACTGTCGGCTGAGCAGTCCGTCGTTCAAGATCCCCCCGAGGCAGTCACTCACGAACTCGACATCCCAGAGACGCGCCTGTTGTCTAGACGAGCAGAGTATCGCAGAGGCTCTGTCTGCAATTCCACCCGGGACATTTTCAAAGCACGGAATGTAATCGAATCTAGCTTACGTCAGATGCAAGTACCAAAACGAGGAGTATAAAACACGTGGACTTTATAAGATGATTTATGTCGTATACACGGTAACATTTAGAAAACACCTCCACTGGACACAATTAGACAAATGTGGCACACATTTAACGCTACGACAGTCCAAGCAAAAATCTATTCATGGTGATCTGGCCATCTGGGGTGACCCCGTGACAGCCGAACGGGTTGAATTTGGTTGGGACAGAAGCAAATTCGCGCGTGGCTGGCACTCAGAATTCAGTGATTCCTCGGCAGGCAACGACGAGGAACGAGACGGCTTTGCGTGGAAATCAGTTTCTTAACGCGCGCTCCCAGCTCGAAGTACGGCTGCAGCGGAAGCAACAGACGGCAAGGTAATGCTCAGACAGTCCACGATGGATAACGCGGCCTCTTCGCCGAGGACCAGCCTCGGCGAATAATATTCAATGGACTTGATATTTCTTAGCCAAAATGTTCCGGGTGCTACCACCTCCACGTCTCTGGCGACGTTACTGATCATGTGGGTGATGCTGAAAAAATTATAAACGGTCCAAGTAAAACTCATGAAAATCGCGACCAATCGGTCGGTCTGTGTGCGCCCTCCGTTCTTCACCTCAGAAAAGTCTGTATGTTCGTAGACACAGTAGTTGAACAGCGAGCCGGACGTCATACAAATAACAAGGAAAACCACCCCGCAGAAGAAATAGAAGATTCTCTCGCCTCTTTGCGGGTGTAATATTGTTTTTTTGATGCAAAATGAAAACAAGCTGGATGCGAGTGTAGAAACAGACGACATGACAGGTGCCGCTATTATCCACGCCTCGTAGTTCATACCGACAACGGTCTTCGACTCGTTACCAAACGGGCCTCTGAACAGTACCAAAAGAACGGAAAGCAGCCCGCTCACGACCATCCAAGAAGCGTACCTGGTAACCTGCAACTTTAACGGTTTCACTGGTTCCAAATATACTGTTCTGAGCGAAAGTAGCTGGTTGTAGTAAACCAGAAGTGGGACAGACGACGCCGAACAAAGAATGAGTTGTAACCGCACACGGCCAAACACGTCTTCGTACGACAGTGCGACCAGTGTGGTTATGATACAGCAGGCTGCTATGCAAAACTGTGAGATTTTGACAGTGATCAAAGCATATGTTCGAAACGAGTTTTCAACCCTTATGTCTGGGCCCAACACTCCCGACTGCGAAGGCGCATGATTTCCGTTTTTTCTCGCGATATCGGATGGGGCGTTTGGTTGTTCCGACTTTGGGGGGTTGGAATCGCTCGAAATCGCTAAGCCGATGTAAGGGATGAGCGACACTCGCGAGGATACATTCGCTTTCATTCCTCGTGTTTCGTTGAATAAACCAGTGGCATATACCTGTGTAATATAGTGGCGGGGTTTATTGCACAAATCGAAAGCACAACTCGTTATAATTGGGGCAGTTTGGCAACCTAAATTGTCCGGTAGCCCGATTCACGTTTGCTTTCCTGTTCTACTGTAGTTCCGCGGGCTCTGGACCATGCACGGCGGATGACGAGTACTTCAGTATCTGGGGTGCAACCCTGGCGAATGACGATAGCAGTTGTCGGTTGCTGACCGACCCTGGGATGTTTGCTTTTCCTGCGAAGGCGCCGACAATTGAAACCCCTCATCGGACGGTCGGCGAAATACCGTACTATCAAGAACCAGCCACTGTCTTCTGATATCAAGTAGACCCAAGAAGACCAATTCACCGGGCGTGACATCTCACCTGTGGCGTAGATCTCTGCGCAACACAAAACGCTCTTCGGCGACTTGCGATGGCACAGTTTCCAAACCCACTCTACTTGACACTACTCGGAAATACACGTCGCCGGCGCGCACCGCAGCATATGGGTTCGTTGGGCGGTCTCCATGCCAGTCCAACGAAGCTCGACCTGCAAAACGCACCCCGGGAGCGCGTGGTCAGACAGTGAAGTGGCAACCATGTCGATATGGCGGTTGGCCGAGTCTGAGGGCGGATGTTTGCCTGTCAAAGTGGCTTTCTGCCTTATGCGCCGACGCGAAGCGTTCGCAGTTCACAGTGGCTTGTAGATCCACAGCGCCGACTTGGTTTATGACCTGCGCGTTGTCGACAAACGTGTGGTCGGTACATATTCTAGGACGAACACATACGACAACGGAGCACATGGCGCGCCCACCCCAGCACACCGCAAACGACTTCAACGTCAAAAAGATACCAGCTTGACTTGCCATTTGGTGTTGCGCCTGGGCAATCGACAATCTCGCTCCCATGTGGCCCGAGGCTCCAGTGCCCACCACTCTTCCCGTATCTGTGTCACTCAAAAAGTCCGGCGTGAGCCAGTGTCTACGTTCGCAGGGGAAATCAACATCGCAAATGGACACTTACGAAAAATGAGAATTCTGCTCTTGGGACTCGAAAACGCCAACTGTACGGCCGCAAACCGATCGGGCGCGTAGTACGCGCCGTCGCACTTTGATGCGATCCGTCGTAGATCCAGTGGTAATTTAGTACCGCTGCCTGGGGTTGGAAACACTTCCGAGAGCTGCGGTGAAACAATGTGCATTTCTCAGTTTTGCATACGAGACTCGCGGTTTGGCAAGGCACGAGAAGTCTGGGTCGACAGGTGTGGTTTACCGTGACCACGTTAACTATCTTGGGCACTAGATGCAACATCTGCTTGTCCAGGTACGAGGCCAACTCCAACCGCCGGCTAAATCTGTGCATATAGGACAAAGATGGCACGCAAACTTCCGAAGGCGTTGTCGTCAATTTTCCCTGCTTTAGTTCCGTTTGCACCTGTCTACAATGTTCCGAGACGCGTCGAATCGACCTCTTCAGTGTATCACATACCTTTTCTAGGGACACATCGTAGCTCATTTTCACGTACTCGGATCGAGACCTGGGGCGCTTGTTGCATATGTATCTATCGATAGTACAACTGTCGCGAACGATCCGGCGTACTTCGTCCAGTACATCTTCTGCATCCGCCATGACGCCACGAGAATGTGGCAAGGTTGCAGCACTTGGCAGCCGTCACTCGCTATGGCGATGTGGTATAGCGCTTTGGCCCCTGCACCAGATTGTTCTTGCTCAGAAAGGTTGTCCGACAACAATTCAACTGTCACGGCTGGCGTGTAAAGAGAGCAGACCCCCCCGTCATCCACTTCGTCGCATCGAAATGGGGATGAGATTCGACCTGAGAAGTGATTCAGATACACCAAACACCGATCACAAACTGCACCGCGGGGTGGAAACTTTCTTATGCCAAGAAATACTGCACGTGGCTTCGACTGTGTGGACGTCACCTGCTTGCGAACGTGAATCGAACCGCATTGAACCATGCGAGGTCCGTGGTGCAAAGACACATATTTCGTATGATGGGGAAGTGCTGTCAACGTTAGACGGCGGGTATCTAAGCGAGCTCCTGCAGGCGTTTCCTTCTTTTACGAACGTGGAATTGTATTTTGCGAGTTTGGGAAACATGGCGTCGTTTCCAGCAGAATCGGACTGGTTGGAAGAACGCTTCATTGACACACAAGAGAGATCACCCCGGGATTAAAACATTGCAAATATACTAGCGTTGTGGGTTGTGTATTTATAATTCACGGCACCAATTGTCGCTAACGCATGTCTTGCACTATGCAGAGGTTGTAAGAGTGGTGGGCGTGCATGTCATATAGATGTTACAGAAACGACCGTCACAACAGAGATAGTGAGGACTCCATTTCTAGATTCAACCACGCTGAATTCGATTTCCCCCCCGTTAAGCTAGAAAATAGTCGTTCTTGCCTACTCAGGACGATCTTACTATCGAGCGTTTTTTGCACAGTTGTTGTACTTTTTACTTTCGCTGTGGTCGTGTGTCATAACTATTCACAAGAGATAGCAAGCCTACGATACCAACTTCCAGCAGCGTTGCAAAAGGCATCTGATATCGCGTCGACGGAGTCGAAGTCGACTGCCCCACGGGTAAATGATATGACTAGGCGGCTGTTGAGCACCCTCTATCGGAACGGCTCCGTGAGTGTTGACGCTTTGCACGCAAGGTTTCCCGCGTGGTTCAGAATTAGAGCAGACGGGCAGAGAATCATGCGTACTTCGACCGCCGTAATCGACCTCGTCGAAATAATTGGATCTCTCGCCGAGTGACAATCCGCTTCATGTAACTCGACCGGGCGTGCATCGAATCGTGGCTTTCATATTTTTCCATGCGATTCCATATTTTCCCCAATTTCACATTTTCCCCAATTCCATATTTTTCCCAAATTCCATATTTTTCCCAAATTCCATATTTTTCCCAAATTTCTTATTCACACTGAACTGGCGAGGGCATTGTCCACCATGGGATCACACTTTAGACAACAACACCAAGCATTCTACAAAGCAGGCTGTGAAGCGGAATTGTGAGTTCCGTCTTTCCACCAAGGCTGCGATGGAAGCAAGTTTTCTCTTATCCCAGTTCACCAGGGCCGTGTCTAATACGCTTGCTATCAGGTCATCGCGGTGCTTGCCAAAGTAGAGGGCGACGTAGCATGCCAATTTCACAAAAGGGTCGTCCCATCTGGACCCAGAGCTTGTTTCTTGGGCAAACATGCATTTATCCAACTGGGTAAAAACGGGAGAAACTCGATCTAGTGAAATAATCTGACCCACTTTTGTAATTTTATCTGTGTTTATTGTCTTGGATATGTTGGAAAATAGCTGCGACGCGTATGAGTACGCCGCCTTCGTGTCGTCTATCGAATAACTCGTTAGGAGGTTGATGTCTTGTTTTGGAAATAGTGGAATCACGTCTGCTCTGTATTCCAGAAGGCCACACATGCACACTGCCCTCTGAGGGCGGTTGTTTTCGCAGTCATTTGATTCCGGAACTTGCATTTAACTGCCAGTCCCGTTAAAAGTTACTGTTGCCATAGCGCGCGAAAAGCAATCCTCGCCGCCACTGCAACAGTCGGTACATAAAACGTCGCGCTATTGTGTTACAAAAGTGTAATAATGCATTTGCACTGCCAACTGCTCAATAAGTGTCTACAGCGGATGCTGTAACAGTGCCATGGACCGTAACAGTTCGATAAATCTTGAATCACTGTTTACAAATAAAGTTAGACCCAACAAAGGAGTGGCCGGACTGGATGTGTCGGGTTTGTTTTTCAATTCCAAAGAGGGTGATCATACCCTGATTCCTGGCAAATGGCGGATTGTGACGCCACTTAACAGGTATCTATTTTATGTTCTATGCGCAATTCTTCTCGTCATACTGATAGTGATCGGAGCTGTCGGACTGTCTACAGTACAAATGGCGAATCCGCAGAGTCATACTGGCGACTACGCATCGTCCGACAAGTGCGTCGGAATGCAAACTGTTGTTGAATTTCCCCCTAATGAATCAGACGATCGAGTGGTGCCTTTTTTGGGATTATTTTCAAACTTTGATTGCGTTTCTTGCAATCCCTCTGGATATTCAACCGACGCAAATTGTTCTACAAGCCCCGTTTCGCAAACGAACACGGTATTTCGGCTGGAATTCAACTCTTCCACCCAACTGCAGCTCCTGCTAACCAAAGCGGCTGTTTCCCTGCCGGGGTCGCAGATTCGAGAAATTCAAACGCAAGAAACTAACTCACGCCGGCTCTCTTTACAAAATGAAACAGTTTCCATCGTTGCTTCAGTCGTATTAACTTCACCGGCAGCTCTGTACAGACGACACAGACAGGAATTTTTGTCGATCTCCGCAATGACAAGACACTTAATAAAATTTAGCCAAACCTGGGCATACAGTGTCATTCCGTATGTGGAAAATGACACGATTATCACGTCTAGTACTCGACTTCAGAAAGTGCGCATCGAGATCGAGCAGCTTGTGTCGGTGGTGTCCAACGGTACAACCCCACTTGTAATTACCCTTTCTGAAAAGCTTGTGAACGAAAGAGAATTCCCGGGAATTGACAAGTTCCTACAATTAATCTCAGTCGAAAACACCACATATCAACTATCAACGCGCCCACCGCCGTCTCGGCCGCCGTCTCGGCCGCCGTCTCCTCCGCCCTTTCTCCCACCTTTTAATCCGCCGCCCTCGCCGTCTTTCCCGCCGTCCTCCCCACCGCAGTCGCACCCTCCAGTATCATCATCCCCGCCTTGGCCTCCCCTGCAGCCGCCGCCTTATCGCGCCCCCTGCCCCTCTTCACCGGATCCACCGCACGCCCCCCCACCGCCTATCAAGACGCCGCCGATGTGGCCACCATCTACACCATCGGTGTGGCCACCATCTGCACCGCCGGTGTGGCCATCAACCGCCCCGCCGCACCCTCCATCGCACGCCCCCCCATCGCCTCTTCCTTCACCGCCCTCGCCGCCCCCTTCGCTGCCGCCCTCGCCACCGCCGCCGTCGCCGCCGCGGCCCTCACCGCCGCCGTCGCCGCCGCCACCTTCGCCGCCGCCTTCGCCGCCGCCTTCGCCGCCGCCGTCGCCGCCGCCGCCGTCGCCGCCTCCCCCCTTGCCACCCCCGCCCTCGCCACCCCCTCCCTGTGGGTGGGCAAATGGACTGGAATAC
>Ga0209195_1001883_pt1 | contig 13261 bp, 10 predicted proteins | sample COGITO_mtgs_1004_3_FD_184788 | JGI IMG/M metagenome (GOLD analysis project Ga0209195, IMG submission 184788) | Pelagic marine microbial communities from North Sea - COGITO_mtgs_100420 (SPAdes) (version 2) | ecosystem: Environmental > Aquatic > Marine > Epipelagic ...
CTGGAAAGGTCGACGGATGAGTTAACATATCCCACAGCCCTGGAATGGCATACTTTCCTCTAGCGTTAATCACTTTAGCGTCGTGAGGTGTTACCAAATTGCCTGGAGCACTCATCTGGAAAACTCTACTTCCCTGAATCAAGATATCTCTAATCGTCTTTGCACCGGTATAGGTGTCTATAACGGTAGCCCCCGCGATCATTATCGTCGTCGGCATTTTTAATCTCCTTTTAAGTGGCTGTCGCTGTGCGGGCAGCTCTTTCGTTAAGGCGCTTGAGAATAATTGCGTGACGTCGTGAATTAATAGAGAAAAACCCAATCACAACTAACCCAGCTACTGCAATACAAAATGGCAACCAAGATATAGCCAGACGCAGACCAAATATCGCATCTAAACTTTGACCCAGCGTAGACGAGGGTTCAAATCCATACCAACCGGCAATACCCAAGCCAATAGCACTCCCCAGTGCAAAATTGACCTTAAGCATCATCGTATAGATTGAAAAATAAGTAGCGGCATGATCTGCACTAAATTTCCACGTGCCATAATCGACTATATGACTCAGAAGTGACGCGGCCATACTGGCAAATGTAGCACTCCCCACATTCACCAGAATGACAGCAAGTGACAAGGAGAACGCTGCATTAGAAGCAGGCATCACTAACCCGGTATAAAATAGACCAAACGTCGCCACAGAGACGCTCACCAACGTAGCCTTTATATTTCCAAAATGGTTCGCTGCTTTATACCAAACACACAGTGCACCCATACTCGCGAGATTACTGACAATATAAATCCGGGCAAATTGAGCACCAAGGTCAAGATAGCTATCGGTATAAATAAAAATAAGCGATGTCCAGACAGAAACTCCGGAACCAACTAGCACTATTGCTAAAAGAAACAGTAGAAAGGGTTTATTTGAGAAAATAACTTGGACTAAAGAACAACGTTTAAATTTATTATCAACCTCATCATTATTAGTTACTTCATTACTAGGTACCCACTTAATGCAGCTAAGTAGAGTGGGTAACAACAACAATCCACCTACAAATATGCACCATTTTAGTGTCCGCGGAGTGATCTCCGTACTATCAAAAAAAGGCAGTTGAGTCATGGCATAAAACAATAGCGAACCAAAGAAAACCAAAACGAACCGTAGACTATAGAGCTTATTACGCTCTTGGGGACAACAGGTAATTTCAGTAGGCCAAGCTATATGAGGTATATCGAAAACTTTCAACATCAATGTTGCAGTGACATACCAACCGAAAAAATAAAGTGCTGTAACACTGGCCGGAGGCATATAAAGGAAATAGCTACTAATTAAAAAAAGCAGGGCACCGATTAAAATAAAAGGCTTTCTTTTTCCTGTTCGACGGTAATACCTATCAGAGATATATCCCACCACTGGATCAGTCACAGCGTCTAGTAAGTTAGCAAAAAATAACACGACTGCGATAGTTGTTAATGCCATACCAAAGTACTTGGAATAAATACCCTGCAAGATAAACAAAGGCCCAAATAAAAAATAGATAGCCATGGTCGGCATTGCATAAGAAAGTGACTGCCACAAACTCAGGGGGTTCTTGGGTGCCATAAGCAAGCCCTCTAATATGAAGTGTATCGGTTTTTCGATCGGACAAGCGCTCTGCACCGGACCACAGGATAGTATTTACCGGGTCCGGCGAGAGCAAGATAGAACTAAGTATCAGAACTTATAATTAAGATTTACGCCAACGGTTCTGGGACGCAGTCGATAAGCTCTTGTCAAACCTAAAGCGCCGAAACCAGTTTCAACCCAAGTAAATTCTTCAGCATTGGATAGGTTCTTGACAAATATATCTAGGTCAAATTCTCCAAAACTAATGCCAGCCTTAAGATCAATCTGGCTATAACCACCAGCCTCAGGATCTGTGAGGTTAGGCTGAATCACACTAAAGTAATCAGAGACATACGCATAGTCGACTCGGGCATAGCTCGCTTTGCCTGCAAGATTAAAACTGTACTCAAGACCGAGACTAAAATTAAAATCGGATGAACCGGGCAGAGCATCACCATCACTCCCCAGATTAACCGCATCCTCTGTTAACTCTGACAGGTTATAAGACGTGCCCAAATTCATAAACAAACTTTCTGTCAACTGGGCCTGGACCTCAATTTCTGCACCCTGCGATTTGGATTTACCAGCATTAAATGTATACGCCGCTCCACATAGAAAGGGTAAGCTAACAGGAATGCCCTCCCAATCAGTATGGTAGATAGCTGCATTCACGGTAAGTCGATTATCTAGCCATGCCACTTTAGCGCCCAACTCTATACTTTCCGTCGTATCCGGATCTACATTTTCTGGTATAAATACACCCTCAACTACCCTATCATTATCCGGATCACACGAGGGAATCAAAATCTCTTGAGGCGTACCCAATCTAAATCCTTCACTCCACTGTCCATATAGAAGAAGGTCATCATTGGCTTGATAACTCAAATTAAATTTGTAAGTTTCATCCTCTCCTTTGCCAGTAGTCGATTGGTCAGCGATAGGCACACTCAAAAATGATACTTGTGTAGCCCGATCTCGATCAAACTCAAAATAGCGCCCACCAAAAGTAGCCGAGAGCTGGTCATTAAACTTGTAAATTAATTCCCCAAATATGGCCTTTTGCTTAACAGGGGTTTGAGTTTTGACGGCAAACGCTACTTCATTGGGATTACCAAGACTCGAATCGCCACTCCATCGGTCACCAAAGGCAAAATCGTTTTCCCTGTCCTCATAATAAACCCCAGCCAATAACTGCCACGGCCCATCGAAGTTAGATGTAAAGCGAAGCTCCTGAACAAACACGTCAATATCGCGAGTTGAAATAGTGCTGTATGGTAAATTAAAGTTGAACAGACTACCGTCCTGCTCGGCTTCAGGATCACTATTAATTTTAGAACTCGAACTTAAGATACTTCCCCATTCCAGATCATATTCAAGAATCAGATTAGTAATATCAATTTCATGGCTTAACGACTCATAACGGCTGCCATCGGGCCCTACCTGTAAGCGCGTTTGCTGAAATTTGCCACTAGTCGAGTAGCTGACTTCAGGATATCCATCCTGCTCTATGTCCTGACTTAGATACATCAGGGTTGCTTTGAACTGGTCTGTGGGTTGCCACAATGTGGTTAATCTGAAGCCTGTATATTCGTCACCACCGACATCATCTCTATCACTTACAAAACCACCATTAGGCAGCGTACCAGTGATCAAAGCATCAGGTTGGCTGGCACCTACATTGTCAATATAACCACTGTTATCAAAGCGGTAGGCCACAGCCCGGACAGCAAGCTTATTCTCAATTAAGGGTATATTTAAAACTCCCTGAATCATTGTGTTATTTCCGCCTTGCTCCCCTGTACTAGAAAACCGTGTAGCCACTTTTCCTTCCATTTCTTGCAAATTGGGGACATTAGGGATCACTCTTACAGTACCAGCAATTGCACTGGCTCCAAAAAGAGTACCTTGTGGTCCGCGCAAAACCTCGATGCGCTCAATATCAACGAGTTTAATATCTGCACTGCCTCCATTATCTTGGCTATTGGCTCCTGAAAGTCCAGTTAGAGGTGTTTCACCAAAATACACTCCTGCAGTTGAGTCCTCTAACTGGGGGTTAGTTGCCATTCCCCTGATAACGACTGTATTTTGAGATGCACCTCGGTCCTGAAAACTGACACCAGGTAAAGTTCGCAGATAGTCATCCATTCCTACCAATCCACGTTTTTCAATCGTATCGCCACCGATCGCCGAAATACTCATCGCCGCATCCTGCAAACTCTGCTCCCGCTTATTCGCCGTCACAATAATCTCATCAATCGCACTCTGACCAGTCGCCGCCTCACCTCCCTGCGCCACTGCCTGTGCTGTACCACCAGCGGCAAACAAACCCACCAGGCCTGCCAGCAGTGTTTTTCGTTTTGTACTGTTTGTAATATTCATACTCTTCCCCTTTCCATGATTTTCAGTTGCACTGGCATTGGCGCCAGCTCGTGAAATCGCAAGGACTCCACCCTCGGTAAGGTCACCTGAGAGGCCGGTGTTGTGGAGCAGCATATTGAGTGCCTGTTGAACGCTGTAGGTGCCTTGCACTGCGTTGGCATTTACGGCTATCACCTGGTCATAGGGAAAGAGAAGGTACACATTGGCTTGGTTGGCGAGGCTGGTTAATGCGGTTTGTACAGACTGCTGAGGAATGTTGAAGTTGTGCTCCCTAGGCTGATCTGCGGAACTGAGGCTCACCGGCATGATTGATAACGCTACCGCCAAGGCAATGCGAGTTAATGCTTTGCCGATCTTTTCCCTGTTTAATAATGTGCCCACAAACAACGGCTTCTTCTGTTGTTGTGCTCTTACGGAAAAGATGACCAGCCAGCGAAAAAAATCCTCAGGAAAGTGCATAAAAAGTTGGGGTCCCTCCGTGGGTGCGTCTCGGTGGTCGAGAGCTGGGTGTTTTGTTGTTGTGGTGTTGGTTGGTTTTTGGGTTGTCTATTTTATGAGTCTAGACTATTTGGGTTGGGTGGGTTGAGATCCCTCGTCGCTGCGCTCTGTCGGGATGACAGATGGAGGAGGTGTGTCAGGATGGCAGCAGTAGGAGGAGTGTCAGGATGGCAGCACCATTTGTCATCTCGAACCTCCAACCTGTCATCTCGAACCCCCAACCTGTCATCTCGAACCCCCAACCTGTCATCTCGAACGCATGTGAGAGATCTCGTTGAGTGGCAGAGGGATCCTTCACTACGTTCAGGGTGACTCGGGGTAACAAAATTACCTAATTTGCGAACAGGTAGATTATTTGCCTTTTGTTTCCTATAGTTAATCCACGACCAGTTCTGTAAACTGAACTGTAAACCAAAGGAATTGTCGTAGTGGGACTATCAGGGACAGGAATAGAATAATTATCATGGGCAGACCAATTAAAAATCCGCCGCTTTACTGCAAATTAACTGCAATCCAATTTAACCCAGTGGAAAAAATGGGTGACTATATTGGGTCGATTCAGGACGAGTTCAGAAAAGCTGGCTATTCTGACTACAGCAAGGCCGTTGCCCATGGCTTTAGGCCTAAACCGTTGCCGGAAGACCCCTTTAATCTGGAGCAGTTAACAAGTACTCAGTGGCGATTTGCAAACCAATCGTTATCAGAACTCTATACCGTTGATCAGTCTCGGCTTTTATTTATGACAACTGATTATGACAATAGCGACGATTTCTTAAGCAAGACCTTAGCCGGATTGACGTTGATTAATGAGGTATTACAGCTAGATTATGTGGAGCAAGTTGGCGTGCGGACAGTTGATGTAATTTGCCCGTCTGACGGCTCGGCTCCCAAAGACTATTTTAATGGGCTGTTGGATGGGTTTTCTCCCCCCGAGGGCGCTGAGTTAATGAGTAAGCTTAGTGAAACTGCATTCTGGGTGGGCGGCGGCAAGTTGGTGTGTCGTGCATTCCAAACCAAACATGGTATTGCTATGCCTAATGATTTGACGACTGAGCCACTAAAGCCTGGCCATAAGTTTACAGATTATGATGGTGTGACGGCCACCTTGGATATTGACCACTACGTTAATAAGCGCGGACCCTTTAGTCTTGAAAGTTTGCAAGAGCGTATTGTGCATTCTCATAATGCAGTTGCGCAGATGTTCTACGAATCTATTAGTGCCCACGCCAAACAAGACTGGGGGGTTAAAGAATGAGAAGTTTAGACTTACCTGAAGACAAAGCCAGGCCCGCTTACCGTCGGATATTGGGAACCGGTAATACGGGTTTGCTTATACGACAAGACAATAAGTACGCCTTCCTGTTTCTTGGGACTGGCTCTTCATATGGATCTATCCCAGAGCTTCCAGTGACCCGCAGCCAGATGTTAGAGCACGTTATTCAGGACTTTAAGCTCAGCATCACAGCGCTGGCTAATATATTTGGTGTGTCGCGCACGGCTGTGTATAAATGGCGAGATGGCGGTGCCATGGATGATCGCAATATAAATCTTCTTGCTGCTCTTTATAAGGTGTCGCAAAAGATTGCCAGCTACAATATTCCATTGGTGGGCTCCAAGTTATCTGCCCCCCTTCGGAGTGGCCAGTCATTGCTGCTGCTTTTGGATCAGGGCAATGACCCCGAGGAGCTATGCAGGCTGTTTTTGGATAAGTTTTCCAAGCCTGAGAGAATATAACCACAGTGAAGTGGAGCTACATGGAGTGTACGTTTAACTAATAGGGACTAGAGCTTAATTTACATGGACGATTCTTGGGGTAGAGATACGCCTTGGCATCAAGGTGCAGTAGTTGAGAGAAAAGTAATAAATTGTGAGGCGCACAATGATGCAACTCACTTTATGGCTATTTCTCATTCTTGCGATGTCGCCAGTGATCAGGCAAAAGAACCCCATGTTTTGTTTCTTGCCTGTCAGTTGGTACCCAACGCTGACCCTGCTCTGAGCTATGGTAAAAACCCCCGATTAATACATTTAGATATTCTTGATAAAGAATCAAGAGTGGTGTTTTCCCTGGACCATACTCATGTGGTTATTGTCTCCAAGCAGTTACTTTTAGATACAAATGTCGAGCCAGATGCGCGTTATTCTCTCGCACCTAATTCTCTGTCTATTTTGCAAGATTGGCTAGCTTCCCGATATCGCAGGCACGCTTTTCCAGACAATCTAGATCAGAAATTGGAAAGGGTTAAAGAGGCCCTGATCAAAACAGGGAAAAGAGCCACGAACAGTATTGTGGGCTACTGGCTGGACTATGACCCCAGGGACGAACCCGATTATCAGGGCCCCTATGAACTTCAATTTTATATAGTCTATGATGCCAATATTGAGGGGGGTCTGGCCAGCGCCACTCAATTGGTGGCAGCGATTGAGAACATATGCAGCCGGGACGACATAACAGGCATGATCACGCTGGTCGATTGTGTGGCTGTGGCTTCTGCTGATTTTTCCTATGAGACTGCAACTAATACGATATCTTTTCGATGGGATTATTTAAGCCACCGCGCAGATAATACATAGACATCCTCGATGGGAAATCCGTCACCGATTTGAGATCCCTCGTCGCTGCGCTCTGTCGGGATGACAGCACCATTTGTCCTCTCGAACGCATGTGAGAGATCTCGTTGAGTGGCGGAGGGATCCTTCACTGATTTGAGATCCCTCGTCGCTGCGCTCTGTCGGGATGACAATTAAGCGCTCTGTCGGGATGACAGCACCCTACCATTTGTCATCTCGAACGCATGTGAGAGATCTCAGGGACTGGCAGCAGTCAGGTGTACGCTGTGGTTGCCCTGACGTTTTACGTTGATGCCGAAGCTGGTTTCCAGTGCTTGAAACATTTTTTCTGTTTCGCCTACTTTGAAAAAGCCGCCAATGCGCAGGTCGCGGATTTCAGGGTCCAGTATGACGATGGACAGGTCGGTATAACGGCTTATTTCTGCCACTACATCTTCGAGTGGATCACCGGAGAATCTCAGTAGCCCCTGGTGCCAGGCGAGCTTTTGCACTATCTCTGGGGCGTCTATCACCTCAATACTGTCTATGCTGCTGGTATCTTGATCCATGGTGGCGTTTTGGCCTGCTGTGACCAGCGATAGTTTGGTAATGGTTTTGCTCGGAGCTGTTGGCTCTGTTTCAGGCTGATTGGTGGGGGCAGGTGCCGGGGCCACTGCGCTGAGTTCTATGGTGCCTTCGGTGACGGTTACTTCGATAATATCTGGCTGCAAGTAGACGGAGAAGGCGGTGCCCACGGCACGCACCAGGCCTTTGCCGGCGTACACTTTAAATGGGCGGGTGTTGTCTTTGGTGACTTCGAAGTGGGCCTGGCCGCTGAGTAGACTGATATTGCGGGTTTCGAGGCTGTAATCTACTCGAATAGAGCTGTTGGTGTTGAGCAGTACGGTGGAGCCGTCTCTTAGGGTGATAAGTTCTTGCTTGCCTATATCTGTACTGTAGGTGGTTCTGTTGATGTCGATAATAACCGGCAGGGCCAGCACTGCGACTAATGTGGCTGTTACCATTGCGGCCAGCGGGCGGTTCCAGTTTGAGAATTTGATTAATGCTGCCACTTTGTCAAATAGTCGCGCGCTGGTTGACTGGGTGCTGAGTGGTTCTTGAACGACGGCCAGTTCGGTGAGCACGTCGAGTTCGCCCCACAGTTTGGCGAGCTGGCGTACTTCCGTTTTATGGGCTGGGCTTTGGGCCATCCATGCGCGGAAGTTTTGCAGGTCTTTTGCACTGGGTTCGCCGTGAAGTTTGGCGATCCAGGCGCAGGCTTGCTGGTTAATACTGGTGGTCGCGTTCATCTTTTATCTTGCCCCCCTAGTTGACGGGCTATCAGTTCCTCTATGTTATTGACTGTGCTGCTCTGTTCATACTGTTTTGCTGCTGTTTTTTGTTGCTCTGGGTTTTGTTGCTCTGGGTCTTCCATGCGCTGCATATAAGCGTGACAAATTTCCAGGCCTTTGGCGACATGCTTTTCGATGACGCTGGTGCCTATATTGAGCTCGGCGGCTATCTCTTTATATGACATGCCATACACTTTGGCCATCAAAAATACGCGGCGGCATCGGGGTGGCATTTCCAGTGCTGACTGGCAAAACATGCCGATTTTTTCTCGTGCTGCTGCATGGTCTTCCACTGAGGCTTCATCATTGATGATCTCTAAGCCATCATAATCCTCAACATAATTCATGATTTGTCGGGACTTTTTTGTCAATTGTGTTAACGCTGCATTTCTGGCGACGCGGAAGAGAAAGGCTTTGGGTTGCTGAATCTGTTGTTTTTTCTCGGCGGTGAAGGCTTTTAGGTAGGTGTCTTGCACTACGTCTTCGATATCTTGCGGGCGTGACAAAAAGCGCGATATAAACCGTTTGAGGAATGTTTCGTGTTTTATAAAGGCCTCAGTGATCGACCGCGACCTGTCCTTCGACTGGTGTTTTTTTGGCTCGTCCATAAAGCGTCCGCACTGCGCCACTCAACCGTGGACTTATAGAATTTTTGGTACTCCTGTCACATAAGTGTAGACGAATAAAAGCTGGTGGGCCGGTTGCCACCAGCTAAGTTCTCACCCGCCCTGATTCATGCATTATCCAGTTGTGGTGTATTCTCTGTGAGATAACTGCGCACCCGGTCCTGATGTGCCACTAATTCTGGGGCATGGGATGCCTGACATGTCTAATCTTTTAATAAAATAAACTGCTGAGCTAAGCGAATCATCAGTTCTTTTTGTTCAGGCTTACTTTCTGCCACCAACAGAGCCAAGGCGACTAATGTGTTGTCATTTATTAGACGTTCGACTGGCTTCGCCAGCAGATGCTGGTTGTTGCGTAAATACCATAAAAATAAAAACGATGCCGTGCGTTTATTGCCGTCTGCAAGTGGGTGGTTTTTGATTACAAAATACAATAGGTGTGCGGCGCGGCTGGCAACATTGGGATAGAACCAGTCACCGGCAAAACCCTGCTCAATAGTTGCCAGTGCCGATGCCAGGCCATTGCTGCGCAACTGAGCAAACAATTCGGTGGCTTCGCCTTTGCTCATTAGCTCACGTTTCAGCTGATCAATAGCTACCAGTGTGTCGTCCAACCCTAGCGACCGCATACCTTGTTGCTTGGTTGTTGCATCGACCAGACTTTCCTCGTCATAGCCTTGGAGCAATGACCAGCTGCGGGCGTAATCGTTGATAACTGCCAGTACCGCTTGACCCACAGGATTAACCAGCTGCTGATTAGCCAGAGTTTCCGACAGCAGGTGAAGGGCTTGCTCAAACTCAATGCCCCGCTCCTGCAACCGAGTCTGGTTGAGGGTATAACCCTCCACTAAGTATTGCGTTAAGATTTCAGTAGCCCAAATACGAAACTGTGTTGCGCGACCTGAGTTAACCCGATAGCCAACAGATATAATCGCATCGAGATTGTAGTGCTTAAGGTTACGACGCACCTGCCTGCCGCCCTCATTTTGAACTTGTAAGAAATCCTTACAAGTTGCCGTCTCTATTAATTCACCATCAGCAAAGATCTTTTTAAGATGCATAGTGATATTTTGTGGTTTAACTTGAAACAACTCTGCTATCTGTGCCTGCGTCAGCCAGGCAGTGTCCTGCTGCAAGGAAACCTCCAATTGCACGGTTCCGTCGGCAGATTGGAATATCTGTATTTGATTGTTGGCAGTCATATCTCAGTCCTTTATGTAATAACCGCAGCTTTGTTGTCATAACTCCCTATAGATGACCCAAAAAAACTTCCTGTTGCTGAATAGCCCAACATACTTATGCAAAACACCCTCAAAACAAGTACTCTACAGCTCTAAATGTATAGCCTATAAATGAGTCCATGACCGACAAAAAAATCCGCCTCACCCAATACAGCCACGGCGCTGGCTGCGGCTGCAAAATAGCCCCTAGCGTTTTAGAGACCTTCCTCAAAACCGACTATGTTGCGCCTGATGATCCTCGATTACTGGTGGGAAATAACACCAAAGACGATGCCGCGGTCTACGACCTAGGCGATGGCACTGGTGTCATTAGTACCACTGATTTCTTTATGCCGATTGTCGACGATCCCTTTGAGTTTGGCCGTGTCGCCGCTACCAATGCTATTAGCGACATCTATGCCATGGGTGGTACACCGATGATGGCCATTGCTATTTTAGGCTGGCCTATCAATGTATTAGCGGCTGAAGTGGCGCAAAAAGTGATTGATGGTGGGCGACATGCCTGTGGGGAAGCGGGAATTCACTTGGCGGGTGGTCATTCAATTGATTCGCCCGAGCCGATCTTTGGCTTGGCGGTAACCGGCCGTGTAGACCTTGCTCACCTGAAACAGAACTGCACAGCCAAGGCTGGTGACCAGCTGTTTTTAACCAAGCCAATAGGTGTGGGAATTCTGACTACGGCTGAAAAGCAGGGTAAGTTACTGCCTGAGCATGCTCGTTTGGCTGTTGAGAGTATGATGAAATTGAATACTATTGGTGCTGAGCTGGCAAAGATTGATGGTGTGACAGCCATGACCGATGTCACTGGCTTTGGTCTACTAGGCCACCTGCTGGAGATCTGTGAGGGTAGTACGCTATCTGCAACCGTGAACCTGAATAATGTCCCTCTGCTGGATGATGCAGTGATTAGCTATCTTGAGCAGGGCTGCGTACCTGGTGGCAGCACTCGCAATTGGGAAAGTATTCATCAGCATGTCAGTGGCACTGACCTGCAGAGCCAAACCCTACTCTGTGACCCACAAACCAGTGGCGGTTTACTCGTCGCTGTTAAACCAGACTGTGCTGATGCCGTAAGCGCATTGTTAAAGGCTGCTGGTTGCCATCACCTCCCTGTTGGGACACTTTTTGCCTCAGGTGACGGCGCAACGATTCAGGTTGTCTCTTGAGCCTGCCAACCGTTAATCATTATCGAGAGCTATTGCTTAACGATACGCCAATGATTGATGTGCGAGCGCCCGTTGAATTTATCACTGGCGCTCTACCCTCTTCCGCTAACCTGCCGTTAATGTCAGATGACGAGCGTCATCAGGTCGGTATTCGTTATAAAAATAATGGCCAGCAGTCAGCTATTGAGCTGGGTAATAGCTTGGTGGTGGGTGACGTTAAAGAGCAGCGAGTGCAGGCTTGGAAAGCGTTTATGACAGCTAACCCCAGCGCTGTGCTCTATTGCGCTCGCGGTGGGTTACGTTCCGAGCTCAGCTGTGAATGGCTTGGGGATATTGGTATTGACTGCCCTAAGGTTGAGGGTGGATATAAGGCTCTGCGTGGTTTTCTGTATCAATACTTGATTGATTACAGCGCGAATAATTCGTTCACCATTTTATCGGGTATGACTGGCACAGGTAAGACCGAAATTATTCATCAGCTTGCTAATGCGGTTGATCTTGAAGGTGCAGCCAATCACAAGGGTTCTAGTTTTGGGCGGCCCTTAGATGGCCAACCCGTGCAGACTAATTTTGAAAACCGTATTGCTTTGGATATTTTAAAAATAGAAGCGGCATTACCAGAAACAAAAATTGTGCTCGAAGATGAAAGCCGCAATATTGGTGCTCGCCATCTGCCTCATTATTTTTCTGACCGCATGGCCCAGAGTTCTTTTGTGGTTATTGAAATGGATTTTGAGGAGCGCCTAGAACGGTTATGGCAGGAATATGTGGTTGAACGTTACCTCAAAACTATGGCCTTTTATGGCTCTAGCGGTGAGCAGGAATTTGCGGACTATCTAACTCAGAGCTTACTCCGCGTGCAGAAACGTTTGGGTGGGCAGCGCACTAAAGAGCTTTTAGCCTCTATGGAAAATGCTATTGCCGTTCAACATCAGGATAACTTTGCGAGTCACCGTCATTGGCTGACGGGGTTAACTAGAGAGTATTACGACCCTATGTACAGTTATCAGCTGGAGAAGAAAAAAGACTTGGTGGCGTTTCGGGGTAATCGTGAAGAGGTGATTGATTGGCTGGGTTCGGTGGGCTGAGATCCCTCGTCGCGTTGCTCTGTCAGGATGACCGGAGTGGGGCTCTGCCGGGATGACCGGAGTGGGGCTCTGCCGGGATGACCGTAGTGGGGCTCTGTCGGGATGACCAGGGTGGGGCTCTGCCGGGATGACCGGAGTGGGGCTCTGCCGGGATGACCAGAGTGGGGCTCTGCCGGGATGACCAGAGTGGGGCTCTGCCGGGATGACCGCAGTGGGGCTCTGTCGGGATGACCGGAGTGGGGCTCTGCCGGGATGACCGGAGTGGGGCTCTGCCGGAATGACCGTTTTGGGGTCTGTCGGGTACTTTCATCTTGTCATTTCGACCGCAGGGAGAAATCTCTATTATAAAACTGTGAACCCAATCAACCCAGCCCATCCTGAGATTAATAAAATGGCTAAAATTCTAGCCATAGCAATCAGTCATGGACAAACAATACGCGGTTTATATTCTTACCAATAGAAACAACAAGGTTATGTATGTCGGTGTAACTAGTAATTTACCACGACGAATTGCGCAGCATCAAGATAAGCTAGTAGATGGCTTTACCGCAAAATACAATATAAATAAGTTGGTTTACTACGACCTAACCAGTGATATTTTTTCGGCAATATCTAGAGAAAAAGAAATTAAGAAGTGGCGCAGAGAAAAGAAGAATCGGCTTGTTGAGAGTATGAATCCGGAATGGCGAGAATTGGTTGTTTGAGATCCCTCGTCGCTACGCTCTGGCGGGATGACAGGGTAAGCTTGGCGGGATGACAG
>Ga0209195_1001884_pt1 | contig 13260 bp, 10 predicted proteins | sample COGITO_mtgs_1004_3_FD_184788 | JGI IMG/M metagenome (GOLD analysis project Ga0209195, IMG submission 184788) | Pelagic marine microbial communities from North Sea - COGITO_mtgs_100420 (SPAdes) (version 2) | ecosystem: Environmental > Aquatic > Marine > Epipelagic ...
CCCCTTTTCTGGGGCAGCTGTCAATTTCTGATAGCTGCCTACAGCAGGCATATGCTCTGCCAGCCAAGTATAGATTCGCGCTGAATAATCGAGCATGGCAGGGATGCCCTTAATGCCATGCCCCTCCAATGGATAGTTCACTAAAACCGTTTTAACGCCGTTCTCTAAGAGGGCGTTGTGAAACTGTGTCGCCTCGGCGGCGGGGGTGCAGCGATCCAATGCGCCACAGAGACTCAGTGTGGGTGTAGTGACCTGATGGGCATAGGTGATGGGACTGCGCTGCAAGTATTTACCATCGAGATTCTTGTAGTGATCCTGAAGAAATAGCTCTACATAGTGGGAGATATTAGACAGTAGGTGCTGGCTGACATAGTTGATCATTGGCGCCGAAATTACCGCGCTGGCAAAGCGTTGGTCTTGGCTAATTAGCCAGGCCCCCAGATAGCCGCCATAGCTGTGGCCAATCAGGCCAATTTTCGACGGGTCGGCTAAGCCTTGATCAACCAGGTAGTCCAGGCCTGAGAGACAGTCTTGACTGTCGGCGCCACCGAGATCGCCCAATACTTTGCGGCAATAGTCCTGGCCCCGTCCGGCACTACCTCTGGGGTTGGGCATAAACACAGCATATCCATGCCTTAACAGCATCAGTATATGTAAGCGACGGCCGAGCCAGTGAGGCTGCCACTGCCACACTGGACCACCGTGCATATCCATCACCAAAGGGTGCGGTGCTGAGCCTTTGGGTAGCAGTAGCCAGCCCTGTATATCCAGGCCATCGGCAGCTTGCCAAGTGATTTGTTCAACCTTATGAATCGCTTCCGCCTGTTGTTGATAACCCTGGTCAAAGCTTTTTACTGGATGGTAGAGCCCGCTGCTAATACGGCCTATTTCCGGTGCACGTTTAAAGCCCTCAGCAATAAACAGACAGTCGCCAGCCCTGAGGCTGCAGACTTTTATATAGTGCCCGGCTCCGCTGATTTCACTGCTCTGCCACAGCTCACGGACGGACTCTGAGTTAGAGCGGTCGGTTAAGCGATGGTCGAGGATGACTGTGTCAAAACCACGCTGCCCTGCGCTTAACAGGCGGGTCTCTGAAAGCCATTCAACGGAGGTAATGTCGACATGATTGCTGCTCACCTGACGAGCAGTCTGGGTGTTGATATCAATGGTTATTAAGTCACCGGCGACAACTCCGCGGTCACTGCTAATGGCGGATACCAGAGCCAGGCTTTGACCAGAGGGGGTGGCACAGAGATAGGCAATTTGATCGCTGGGAGTGAAGAGATTCTGAGCTTTTCCTGTACGTGGATGAATATGTTTCAGGGTAGCTGAGTACCAAGCCTCTTCTCCTGGTTGGTCTGAGGTGATGGCGGCGATATTGTTATTGCCACACCACACCGCCTCCCATACATTGATGTCTTGAGTAGGGATTTTGCGCAATTTCCTTGTAGCTATGTCGTAGACCCACAGATGCCGCCAGCGATAGTCTTCATCGCCAGCACTGACCTCAGGCACCCACTCTGGTTGCTGTTCATTGTACTGCTTGCTGGGCACCGCGCCCTGACCGCTGCCTTGATCGGCACCGTGACCGGCCACCGTTAAGAGTATGGATCCACCATCTGGAGACCAACTCAGCTCTTCAACCCAGCCAGCGACGGCTGGGGCTTTGCTAATTAGGTTTTTGCTCAGATTGAGTAGTGTGAGTTGAAAGTTGCCTCCACCATCGCGATCAGAGAGAAAGGCGATGTGCTTGCCGCAGGGGGAATGCATGGGTCTTTTTTCTGGGCATGAATTGGGTGTCAGGGCACTGAGAAATCCGCTCTGCAGGTCTATATGGAAAATGCGCTGAGCTGCGGGTCTGCCCACTCCATTGCCACAGGTGCCGCTAAAAACGGCGCTGCGGCCATCAGGAGAGGTGTTGAGCTGTTGGGCTTCAACTATGCGCTGTGAATGTGCCGGCCAGATGTCTTGATAGAGATGTTGAGCTTCGATAAAGGGTGGGGTTTGGCGAATATCGCGCTGCATAAAGCATCCTTTTTTATGTGAGGCCTGATTGAATCGCTTTGCGCACACTTAGCGGACGCATATCAGTCCATATTTTATCGATTTCGATTAGGCACTCGGATTGGCTGCCGACGAAACCTATACTGTCCCATCCTGCGGGCAATGGGCTGTCGTGAAACCAGTACGAGTACTGCTCCTCTGGATTAACCACAACGCAAAATTTCATCTGGTCGCTGCTCTGAGGCTTGTCATCTGTTTGCTTTGATACTGCCATTGGGAAAACTCCTTTAACCGTAACTACAAGTTGGAGCAGTATGTTAAAGCCTGGTTTTAGAGTTGAGCAAAAGCTATATGAAAGTTATTTGGGTTATATATTTAGATACGTCATCTAGCTTAGTTACCCTATAAGAAAACTCTTATTAATGTGGCCTGTATAGGTTGTCGAAACAGTGGGGCACTAACGGGGCAATAACGCCAAAGTAATAATCTGCTGCTGGTCAATGATGTAGGCTAACTCGAACTGAGTGTTCCTTTGAGGCCTGCTTTCATGGATGCTCTTGTGACGAGAGTCTCGCTCTAAAAATACCTTGTTTGCGCTCACTTTAGAGACAAAACAGGAAGCAGAGAAATCACCAAATCCGGTAATATTTTTATCACTGGGAGACAGGGCTTTAAATAGGCTCTCTTTGGCCGAAAAAATTAATGTTATCAATAGCCCATAGCGTAGCGGCTGCTCTGTTTTACAGTTGAGATCATTGCGGTGGAGTACCCAGGGAGCGATCTCAGTGGCTGATAAATCACTCAACAATGTTTCGCAATCAACACCTATTCCCCAGTAATCTTTGTTCCTTGCAGCAATGGCGATAGCCCGAGAGTGGCTGTGACTAATTGATCCGACAGTGCCTGTTGGCCAATGGGCGCTGCGATCTTTTTGAATCCCTAATTGAATCCCTAATTGAATCTCTAATTGAATCTCTAATTGAATCTCTAATTGAGTGGTTGGGAATCTGGCACTAGCATCAGGCAGTGCGCCGAGGGCATGAATAGCGCAGTAGCGACCGGCCAAATACTCGGCCTGTCTTTTCTTAGACCAGCCTAATGCCTGAGCTGGTTGCTGCACTGCATACTGTTGAAAAGACTCGGTGCCAATTCTTTGCCAGTCAAAGTTACAGCGACAAAAGCTGATTGGGGCTGGAGGCAAATACTCAAACGGCACAGCAAGACAGATATTGGTAAGCAAGGTCTTCCCTGATTCTAAGTGGAGTACCGGTGCAGTCTAAGACAATAACCGGCGCTGGGTTGGAAAAAATGCGGACAATATATGAAGAATATTTTTGTCTCTCTATTGAGGTATAAAACTAGCCTGTAGCGCATGAGGTTGAGTCAGTTCTAAGCATTTAAAGGGGCTCTCGAGCCGCGGCTATGTCATGGCAAGCCTTTGCCATCTATGTACACTCATGTTGGCCGGTAGCCGCGTCTTTTTCTGAATATTGATGAATCAGAGTTGACTGGCATCAAGAATAGAATCGCTCGTATGTGGATGAAATACCCTGCTGCTTTTTAGAGGGCTTTTAGAAAATTTTTGGGGCTCTTATGGGGCTCTTTTCGTTCTTTAGTGAGTGATTATACGGAGGGCACTACCATGCTCAGTAAGTCGGACAACTCCAATATTATCAAGCGTGTGTATCAAAGCTTAAAATGTTCGGTTATTTCCCAGCATTTTATTGCCGGCGAACGCCTCAATATAGAGATCATTGCTGAAGATCTGCGCGTCAGTATCACACCGGTTCGCGAGACATTACTGCGACTGGTTGCCGAGGGCCTGATTATCAATGTGCCGAAGATGGGCTTTTTTATGCGCACATTGTCTGAGGCGGATATTCGCGATCTTTATGAGATGAACCATCTGTTGATAGATTGGTCGATGAATCGGCTGATCGCCGATAAAATTCCTGGGGTAGTGCTTGGCATGCCAGAGTTAGTCGCGCTAAATAAGAAACTTAACCTGGCCCAGAGTCCTTCGGACGAAGTGATCGCTAATTCCTCCGGTGCTATTTTTGAATATTGCGCCAGACGCTCAGGCAATCTCGAAATGGTTACGCGGATAAAAAATATGAATGATCAGCTCCACTATACCCGAGTCTGCGAATCACGAATGAAAACAACGCCAGTTGATGAACTATTAGACATCACCAAAGAGGCTGTTGATGGCAACTACGAAGCGCTGCAAAAGCTGTTTGATGATCAATATAGCCGCAGTCTGATGCTGCTGCCCCATGTTCTACGTCAGCGAATCTTACCGGTGATCGAAGTGGTTGAAGAAACCCCGTTGAATGCTCTCGATAGAGATTCTGATGGCGGGCTGCGCAGAATCCCTAGCCGAGGTCACGTGAACTCTATTTAGGGCACTATGATCGATACTATGGCGCCCGTTTTATAGGCGGGCCTTTCTTGACAACTTTGCAGCGGTGATAAATGATTGACAATAGTCTATGTATTAGTTCAGTTCACCTTAAACTCCAACAGGTATTCTTATGACGGATTCAGCAGCGCGCACCACCCAAGGACGAGGCCAGCTCTACGGCAGTATTCTGGACACCATCGGCAATACGCCCTGCGTCAGGATCAATACGCTGGCGCCATCCCATGTCAATTTATACGTAAAGGCAGAGTTTTTTAATCCAGCTGGATCGGTCAAGGACCGTCTGGCTATCAGTATTATCGAAGAAGCAGAGCGTAGCGGTGAGCTAAAGCCCGGTCAGACGGTGGTCGAGGCAACCAGCGGTAACACTGGCATTGGCTTGGCAATGGTCTGTGCGGCTAAGGGCTACCCCTTTATTGCCACTATGCCCACCAGTGTCTCCATCGAGCGGCGCAAACTGATGCGCTTCTTGGGAGCCAAGGTGATTTTGACCCCGAAAGCGGAAAAGGCCATGGGCTGTTATCTCAAGGCGACGGAATTGGCTGAGGCCAATGGCTGGTTTTTAGCCCGTCAATTTGAAACTGATGCCAATGCAAAGATTCATGCCAATACCACGGCCCAAGAAATTCTCAATGACTTTAGCGGCAGTAATCTCGATTACTGGGTAACCGGCTATGGCACCGGCGGAACCTTTTCCGGTGTGGCTCAGGTGTTGCGCGAAAAACGCCCGGAGACGCAAATTATTCTCAGTGAGCCGAGCAATGCTCAGTTGATTGACAGCGGAACGCCCCAAGAGCGCACCGCGGATGGATCTCCTTCAGGCAGTCATCCAGCATTCCAGCCGCATATGATTCAGGGGTGGACTCCAGACTTTATTCCCAATGTGCTGCAGCAGTCTATCGATGCCAAGCGCTTTGATCAGTTGGTACCAATCGACGGTGAGGAGGGCATTGCCGCCTCTCGGGCGCTGGCACAAAAAGAAGGTATTTTTACCGGCATTTCCGGTGGCTGCACCTTTGCCGTGGCGCTGAAGCTGGCAGAGGCCGCTAAGCCTGGCAGCGTAATCCTATGCATGCTCCCAGACACCGGTGAGCGCTACCTTTCGTCGCCACTGTTCGAGGGCGTGGCGGAAGAGATGGATGCGGATGAGCTGGCTCTGTCGCTGTCGACACCGAGCTTCCATCTCGACGAATAGCCGTCGCCTGAAACGCTATTTTTGACGTTGCGCAAATGCCTTCAGCTGCTCTTCGGTGGCTGGAGGTTGGTGATTAGCCTTCCACTCACTGTAGGGCATGCCATAGATGGCTTCTCGCGCTTGATCATCGCTGACATCCATATCCCGCTCCTCGGCCGCCGCTAAATACCATTTGCCCAAACAGTTGCGGCAAAATCCCGCCAGTATCATCAGGTCTATATTTTGTACGTCTTTGTTGTTATCCAAGTGTTCTAACAATTTTCTAAAGGTTGCTGCTTCGAGTTCTGTGGTGGCGCTGGTCATAATATCGTCTCTGTCTAAAGGGTGAATTTTTCCCCAGAAGTTTCGCGGAGAACATTGATGTAGAAGAATACTCGGTAGTTTAGCCTCTTTGGGATTCTAGCGGCAGTGGTAGGGCAAATACGCCGAGCGGGGGTCTCTGCGGGTTTAAGCGGATGCGGACATGGTATGCAGGAGTACTGCTGATGTAATATTGAGTAAAACGCAAGGCTACATAGCTAGCCGTATTTAGGCGCGTAAATAAAAAAATATAACTTAAGGGGATAACCGCATGACGCTGAAGAAATTATTACTGATTGGTCTAGTCACTACTTTTACCGCCACCCTGGCTGCCTGTAGCAGCGAAGATCTGGCTGTTACTGACTCGGCTGTCTCTGAAACCGCTGTCTCCGAGGCTGCTATGGCCGAGCTCAGCGCTGCCGCCGTCGATTCAACACCAGGGCTGGCCGATGGCGCCTATGCACTGATCTCGGTGGACGTCACTGAGAAGGGTGAAGTGTCGAGCTACCTCCGTGATCAAATGAAAATCTACACTCAAGACCGCTTTATGTTTGCCTTTTATAATGATCTCACCGATAAGGTTGATGCTGGCACTGGTTACACCCATTGGGTTGATGGTGTTTTGGTTGAAACGCCGATTGCCAATCAGGACGGTGAACTGGAAGACCTGAGCTTTGATTTAACCATTACGCCAACTGAAGCGGGCTTTACTCAGAGCCTGAAAGGCATGAAATACGGCGAGCGCAGCGTCAATATGGTTGAGCAGTGGAAAACACTTTCCACCGAAACTACTCCTTTTGATGGGCTGTGGAAGCTTGATAATCGAGTTTCTGGATCCGACGATTGGGGCGATTTTATGAAAATGAAGCTGATTGGTGGTGGCCACTTTATCTTTTTCCAAAGCATGGTTGTTGAGGGTGAGTCGATTAAGCACTTCGGCTTTGGTTCTTTGGGAGTCGATGAAGCCGGTCATGTTGTTGAGACTGGCATAACTAGCACTATCGAAGGATTTGTCGGCGCTGAGTCGATGCTCAATATGCAGTTGATTGACGATAACCATATGAGCCAGTCCTTTGAATTGAACGGTGCCATGGTCACTCAAACCTACGTTAGAATTTAAACCACAAAAACGTTCTCTCTGAACCTCTTTACAAAATGCCTGAGCTAACGCGGCTCAGGCATTTTTGTTTGTGTCACCTTCTTATCCCGCTTTCCTTATTTTAAGTCAGTCTTAATGGACTTTTATCTCAATACACCTGCTGTGGATGCGGTTTCTCGCGTCAATACCTATAGGCTCCTAGATCTATGCTCACCTGGGGAAGTGAGCGTGCTGATTTTTCGCACTATAGAATGCGGGACATGAAAAAGAGCCAACTGAAACTGAATGCTACTTAAAACCGGGAAGGCGCAGTTCAACTGTTGCGTGAAATTAGCTATTTTAAGGCTCAAATAATTATGACAGCGGATATACCCTCTGATGAAGTCGATCGCTTAAGCACTCTGCGCGAACTCAATATTCTCGATACTGATTCGGAAAAAGAATTCGATGAGCTGTCTGTGCTGGCGGCACAGATTTGCCGCACCCCTATAGCGCTAATTTCACTGATTGATGAGCAGCGCCAGTGGTTAAAGTCTCGGGTTGGTCTCAACATAACTGAAACGCCCCGCGATATCGCCTTCTGTGCCCATGCCATCCTGCAGCCCAACAGTCTGTTGGAAGTGCCAGATACTCATCTTGACGACCGTTTTTCAGCCAACCCATTAGTCTTGGAATCCCCTAATATTCGTTTTTATGCCGGCGCTCCACTGATCGCGACGGATGGCCATGCACTGGGAACCCTCTGTGTCATCGACCATGTTCCACGAGAGCTGACCGAGGCGCAGCGGGCGGCACTGTCGATGCTGAGTAGTGTCATTGTCCAACAAATCGAACTGCGCCGACGTCTGCAGCGGGTGAGAAATTCCACCGATCTGCTGCTGACTAAAAATAGTCATCTAGAAGCCCAGGTTAAGATTGCCGCCGCTACCTTTGAAGACGAGGTGGCGATGCACAATGAATCTGAGCTGTTGTCACGACAAATTCTCGATCGGGCGCTGGACGGTGTGATCACTCTTGATCAGCATGGCAGGGTCACTTACTGGAACTCTGAGGCCGAGCGGATCTTTGGTTATTCCTCTGAGTATGCCCACAGTCGGGATATTATTGAGTTGATACTGCCGACTCATCAACATCTGGCTATCCGTGAACTAATGGAACAGTTTCTGTCGGCTGGATTGGGCAAGGAGAATCATCGTCGCTTCAAAATTAATGCTGTCCGCGCAGATGGCTCCAAGGTGCCGGTGGAAATTGCCCTTATCGTTCTGCAGCGCTTTGGTGAATATTTTTTAAATGGCTTTGTCAGGGACCTCACAGAACACAATAAAAACATCGAAGAGTTGCGTATTTCTGCGATCACCTTCAACAGTCAGGACGCGATTATTATCACTGACGCAGAAATGAAAATCTTGCGCGTCAACCAAAAAGTTATAGATATCACCGGCTATACGTCTCGGGATCTGATTGGCCTTGAGCCCAGCCTGTTGTCATCAAATGTACAGAACAAGCAGTTCTATGCGGATATGTGGCGAACGATTGAGATCTTGGGGAGTTGGGAGGGGGAGGTCTGGGACCAGCGTAAAAGTGGTGAGGTGTTTCCGCTGTTAATCGCTATAACAGCGATTCGCGATGGCAAAGATCGAGTGACCAATTATGTCCTCTCTTTTTCCGACATCACCGCCACCAAAAGAGATGCGGATGCGATTCATAAGCTGGCGTTCTTTGATCCATTGACTCACCTTCCCAATCGCAGGGCTCTGATTGATCGGTTGCCTCAGGCATTGACCTCCTGTGAGACAGATAGAAACACTCTCGGATTATTGTTTGTCGACCTAGACCGTTTTAAAGATATTAACGATGCACTGGGCAATCAAGTGGGGGATAAGGTTCTTATTGGAACCGCTCAGAGATTACGCAGTTGTGTCGGCAGTGAGGATACAGTTGCGCGGATTGGCGGGGATGAATTTGTCGTTGTGCTAGAAAATTTAAATCTCAACATAGAGGTAGCAAAAGCTGAGGTGGATGAAGTTGCAGCCAATATTCTCGTCAGCCTGAACCGTCCCTACCATATCGATAATCAGGAAGTTCGCAGCGCTGCTAGCATAGGCGTTGCTCTCGCCGACCACGGTCAAATTTCAATCGAAGAGCTGTTTAAACAGGCTGATATAGGGCTCTATCAAGCGAAAACCTCCGGGCGTAATCAAATGTGCTTTTTTGATCCGGCCATGGAGCAGACGGCGACACTGCAAGCTCAGTTGGCTAATGCACTGAACAGTGCGGTGCAAGATCAGCAGTTTGAGCTTTATTACCAAATCCAGGTGGATAGCCAACACCGCCCAGTAGGTGCCGAAGCGCTTATTCGCTGGGAGCATTCAGAGTTAGGCATTGTCTCGCCGAATGACTTTATTCCCCTAGCTGAGGCCTCTGATCTTATTCTGGCTATCGGCAGCTGGGTTCTCGACACAGCCTGCGCTCAGCTCAAGTCTTGGAAGAATAATCCTCGCACCTGCTGGTTGAGTATCGCCATCAATATCAGTCCGCGGCAGTTTCATCAGAGGGATTTTGTTGACCGGGTATTACAGGCGATTGCACGCTGGGATATTTCTCCCAGCTTGATAAAGCTAGAGCTTACCGAGACAGTGATCCTCGATAATACCAATGAAACCATTGAAAAAATGCATCAGCTGAAGCGGGCTGGAGTGGAGTTTGCTCTGGATGATTTTGGAACTGGTTACTCGTCTCTGTCCTATTTGACCCAGTTGCCGCTCTCGCAACTAAAAATGGATCAATCCTTTGTGCACAACATAGGTATCAAAGACAGTGACGATATTATCGTCCAGACAATTATTGCTATGGCCAAGAGTTTAGCCATTAAAGTGATTGCCGAGGGTGTTGAAACTGAGGCTCAGCGGAGCTTCTTGGAGAAACTCGGCTGTCCGTTATTTCAGGGCTATTTGTTTAGCAAGCCAGTACCTATTGACGAGTTTGAAAAGTTACTTAAATAGGCATCAATGACCTTTCATAACTTTTTTTAGCAACCTCGGCAGGGCTACCGAGGTACTGACTCTTCTTTACTTGACTCTTTACTACTTGACTCTTCGCTACTTGACCCTTCGTTACTTGACGATAGCCTCATTGAGCAGGGCACCGGCATCGGCAACACCGCCAGCGTTGACCACGTTGGTGTAACCCATGGCTTCAACTAAGGTTTTTGCCTGACCGGAGCGATTGCCGCTGCGACAGTAGAGATAAAGCTGCTGGCTTTTGTCTGGAACCAGTTGTTCAATACCACCAGCTACAAGCTGCAGCTCTAAATGCTGTGCTGAGGCTAGATGGCCTGAGTTCCACTCTTCTATAGTTCGAACATCGATAATCATGTGTTTGTCTCCTGGGGTTGCGCTTGCCGACAATGTCAGCGCGCAGAGAATGGTTAATAATAAAATTTTCATTGGTCTGGCCGTCGTGGTTTTGGCGCTACTGTACTGCTGGGCTAGTGTCGCTGCAACTGCAAGATATTACCAGTGAGCACTAAATTGTGGGCGTGACTCTATTGGAATGTGAATAGCATTATAAGTGTTCCCTTTAAGACACTGGAGCATTAAGGGTTTAAGTGGAAATTCCAGATCCATTGGGTATACTGACCCACAGCGCGATTAAAATAATAATTAGAGTCGTTGAATGACTAATATTTCACAAGAAGAGCTACTTGCCCTGCAAATAGCACATGCTGAAGTCGATAGCTTCCGCTGGCAGATACGCAAAAGACGGGTTCTTATCCGTGCGGTTTTGGTGGTAGTCCTGATATTGTTTAGAATATTGATGTTGAACGTTTTTCCTCAAATTTATGTGCCGCTTGTTTTTGGTGATTCGGATGTCGGTGCTACTGAACTGCAATCACTGATCACGATAAGGCTTTTAGTCGGCGCTGTACTAGGCGGCCTGTATATCTATGCATTAATGGCAAACCATTATGTAAAATTTGCCTCTATTGTGGCGCTGATGGCTCCTGTTACCTTGATCTTGGCCGACCTGCAGATGTTCTTGGTCTCATCTTTCCCGGATTTTACTCTGGTGGCATCAATTAGTTTTGGCTTGCGCTTACTAGCTATCTATCTTCTTGCACTAAATTATATTGATTTAAAACGCTGATTATCAGGCCGGTTTCTGCCTGGCTATTTGTTTTTAAATAGGGCACAGCAACTCATGCTGTCTATGCCCTATTACTCTTCTCTGGCTTTAGAGACGGACTAAACTACCTCGCCTGTTTTGACTGATGCGGTGTCAGTAGCCTCATCCCTGTCTTCAAGATAAAGCGACTTGCACAGACCATAGGTAGCCAGTAGCAATATCACTGAAAACGGCAGAGCTGTCACAATAGATGCGGTTTGCAATGCGGATAAGCCTCCAGAGAACAGTAATACAGCGGCTACCGCCCCTATGCTGCTACCCCAAAAAATACGTGTAGCAGGACTTGGATTTTGATTGCCTCCAGTGACTAGGGTGCAGATAACCAAGGTGGCTGAATCCGCTGAGGTCACAAAATAGGTAATTAGCATTAGCGTGCAAATACTGGCAGTGATGAGCGCCAGAATCTTACCCATGGCCATTAGATTAATGGTGGTAAACAGTGCGCTGGTGGTTTCGGTGTTCACGGCATCTACAATCCCGCCCTCGCCAAACAGCTCAATATGGAAGGCGGCGTTGCCAAATATGGAAATCCAAAAAATCGTTAACATCGTCGGCGCCAGCAGCACACCAAAAACAAACTCTCGAATAGTTCTGCCACGGGATATACGGGCAATAAAAATACCGCAGAATGGTGACCAAGCAATCCACCAGCCCCAATAAAAAATTGTCCACCAGCCCTGCCATTGATCACTTGGGTCGTCGTTGACCCAGGTGCTGAGCCGCGGTAAGTGAACAATATAATCGACTATGTTGCTAGCGAAGGAGGAGAGCAGATAGAGGGTCGGGCCAAACACTAAGAAGAGTGCCAATATAACCCCAGTAAGTTGCATGTTGAGTTCGCTGAGTATGCGAATGCCGCGATTGACGCCGGTGAGTGCCGATAGGGTAGCGACAATTGAGATGCCAATAATAAGCAGTATCTGAGTATTGGTATTAACCTCGATCCCCGTTAATGTTGCCAGTCCAGCATTCATCTGCTGTGCCCCAAGGCCCAGCGATGTGGCCACACCAAATACCGTACCCAACACAGCCAATAGATCAGCTGCCTTGCCGATGGGGCCGTAAATACGATCACCCAGTATCGGGTAGAGACTGGCACTGATGGTTAAGGGCAAACCTTTGCGGTAGGCGAAGTAGGCCAAAATAAGCGCCACTGAAGCATAGAGTGCCCAGCCGTGCAGGCCCCAGTGAAAAATGGTCAGCCGCATGGCTATTTGCGCAGCTTCGGGGCTCAGTGCTTGGGCATCGCCCATAAAAGGGTTGCTTTGAAAATGGGTCAGAGGTTCAGCAATACTCCAGAATAAAATGCCAATACCTATACCGGCGCCAAAGAGCATTGACAGCCATGAAAAATTACTAAATTCCGGTCTTTCATCGTCGCCACCCAAACGGATTTTACCGAACTTGCTCAGAGCTAACACCAGAACCAGAATGAGATAAAAGTTCATCAGGCTAACGTAGTACCAAGACAGATTGTCGATGATAAAGTCGCGCATACGATTAAACAGGTCGCTAGCGTAGTCTGGTCGGAGCAGTGAGAACAGCAGAAAGACAATGATCATGAGTGGCGCGAGTATGGTCATCAATGAGGGTTTTTCAGTCGGCAAGCTAAATAGTGTTGCCACTTTTTTATTGGCCATAGCGAATAATTGCTCTCTGTTATTTTAGTTTTAATTACTGAATCGTTTGCTGCTGCGGCTTTACGCGTTATCGTCTTACTGACTGCATGGATGAATGAGACCGTTTTTTTAGTCCAGTGATACTATATAAGGACTTATTATTTTAGCTATCTCGCCCCTTGAGCTGCAGTATAACGTAAAAAGCCTTAATGGTGAGGCAGAGCCTTTTGGGCTAAGCAGGGATGATTGCTGTAATTTATTGTTAACGGCGAGCTAAATACTATCCAATTTTGAATATTTGGCTGCTAAAGTCGCCGCAATCTAAAGCTAAAAATAATATAAAGAGAGATTTAACCAGTGCGCCAAATAACGTTGTTAGTGACTTTCCTATTCTTGCTAAGTGCCTGTGGTGGTGGGTCTTCTTCGGCTAACCTTC
>Ga0209195_1001899_pt1 | contig 13196 bp, 14 predicted proteins | sample COGITO_mtgs_1004_3_FD_184788 | JGI IMG/M metagenome (GOLD analysis project Ga0209195, IMG submission 184788) | Pelagic marine microbial communities from North Sea - COGITO_mtgs_100420 (SPAdes) (version 2) | ecosystem: Environmental > Aquatic > Marine > Epipelagic ...
CAACACGAGTTATTATTATTATTATTATTATTATTATTATTATTATGTATACATACACCCCGGTGTATCATACCATTTTTACGATGTTCCTCCTGGTGCAGACCAAGTTGGATGAAACGGTGCACCATCATCCATATTCAAACTGCGCAAGTTCAAACCACCCCCATTCTTTCGCGATTGTGTTCGTCGGCGTCGTTTGCCACCCGTTTTGATACCACCACACTGTTCGCCCCATTGTGGATGAAACGGTGCACCGTTGTCCAGATTCGGGGCACACAGTGATAGACCGCCTCTCCGTTTGGAACGTGAGTTGTGACGGAGCGCAACACGTCGTGTGCTGCGACGACTTCTTCTTCTTCTTCTTCGACGCCCACCTTTCGGACCAGTGCATCTGATTGTGTGCATCTTCCCACCGTGACCACCGTCGTAATGGTTCACACCTGGTTTGGCACTGTAGCTATTACCTGGACGGTTGGTTGCGCCAGTCGCATACATTTGGGTCGCTCCTGGTGGCGGGTTTGCCGAGCGCAGTGCGTCGTGGGTTGTCCCGGCAGCAGTTGGTGTAATCGGGATGTTTCCCCAAGGGCCTTCGAATGGCAACCCTGTGTACAGTCCCGCGTTGTACGACGGTTGAGGCATCGCATCGTGCGGTCCGCTTGCTTGTTGCGCTGGTGGTACAGATGACCGAACGTCGACCGGGACTCCATTGTGCTGGGCACACGGAGGCGCACCGGGCTGTCTCAGCAAAGATGTCGGCGTGTACGAAAAGGGTGCGCTCATCAGACCGCTGCCACCACCACGCTGGCGACGCCGACGAAGTGAGCGTCTGGGTGAGTTCTGTATACGACGACGCTGCCGACCGCCACCGGTTTGGTTAACCAGTCTCGGTTGAGATTGTGTGAATTTCATCAACGACGCGACCGTCCGGTCGTCGTTGAATTCGGTGTATTTGCCATTTGTGAAAGCATACACACTTGGATATGCAAACACGTCAGGTGAATCCGACGTAATCGCGTAATCGTCTGTTGTGGAGAGTGTAATCGGTGTCACTGTCGAATCGTGCGATGTGAGTTTGCGACTGAAAGCATTCCAGGTGGCGTTGAAATCCTGGCAGTGTGAACAACCCGGTGTCGTAAAGTACACAATATATTTACCGTTGTTGAAATCATATTTTTGGGACATTTGCTAAACAATTTGTTAGAAATAGATTTTATCCTATAAGCAAATAAAATAAAATTACACCGGTTCTATTAAATATGAAACAAAACCAATATACAAAACATACACAGCAGTTGGAAAGAACACATCCGAACCACTCATTTTACGAGCAACACCACCGTTAACAAGAGTCTACCATCCCATCCCATCCCATCCCATCCCATCCCGTGGCGTTGTATACCAGTGTGGAATTTACAATCCAACAAGACAACCTGTGTGTTTTCACACGGCAAAACGATACGTAACTTCATACAGCACTGTATGAATCATCCGGATAATAATAATCATCCGTACACAATACATAATATGTATCCCGGAATATCCAAATTGGTCTCTTGTTTTATTGACACGCAAGCACCACCTGCACCACCAGATGTGTAACAACCCATTGAAACCACTTAATACTTCCCTATTGAAAAGAAATATGTCACAACCGATACGATTCCATTTTATAAATTGTGTAGGCGTCATACAATCTGACAGTGAGCGTGTGTGTAAGTATGTTAATACACATTTCGTTATTCTGGATGGACAACACAACTGAATGCGTGTCTGTGTGTGTTGGGCAAGTTTTGCATTTGAGTGTGTCCCGTTCCTTTTTTAGGTGTATTGTTACACACCAAATGTATGGAATGCTAAGAAACACCAAAAAACATAAAAGTTAAAAGTATTGTAACAGAACATACTAAACATACACAAATGGATACACTCGAACACGAACTGGAAGATTTGGAACGAGTGTATGCGGAGTGGGAGGAAGCCGAGCAGCGATTTGCGGACGAAACCAGTGTATACCAGATACTGGGCGAACTGGACGAGACCAATCATGCCGAACGAGACTACCAACTGTTGCGATTGCGCTACAGTCCGGCATACTTCTCAGGACATCCGTCGTATTGTGGCGAACGTCGTTGTGCCAGACCGCGACGATTGGTCGTGGTGGTGGATGCCGACCCGACCGGGTGTGCTTAGTTTGCGGGCCGCAACCCCCAGAAATTCGCAGGCATATGCATATTCTGACTGAACTGGGGGTAGGAGCTGTCTCTCAAGATCTGCTCTTGGGTGCGCACGGGCAATTGTGCGCGATTGTCGTAGAAGGCAGGCGAGCAGCGTGGTGCGGTGGACGGGACAGGCGGGTACGTCAGCAGTCTGAACGGCACGCCTTCGCCGATCTTGATGATTTCGACTTTACCGGGTTTCCCGTTCACCACGTGTTGCATGCGGATGTGCGGGGACACGTAGAGCGTGCCCAAACTGCTGTAATACCCGCTGGGGTATTTCAGTGAGATTTCGAACGTGCCGTCGGAGTCGACGTTCACGACCCCTGCGTTGGGCGTTTGGTCAAACGCCATTTCGGAGTCCTTGAAAGGCAGCGCAGACCCGCTGTAGCTGGTGCGGTAATCAGGTGGATGCGGTGCCCAGAACACCACTTGGCTGTCTTGCAAACCCATAAAATTGGAAACACGTCCGTTCACTTTCACATCACCCGTTCCGTTATACAAGAGTTTGCCAAACATTTTCCCTTGGTTGTTGAAATGTTGTGTTCGCCATTCGGTATTGTCACACATTTCGGAATACAAACGGTTTATGTATTAGGACCAACACTTTTTTATTAAAGAAAAAGGACGCCTACTGAATGAATCCGACTCATTCTGACAATATAAACACACATTTCATATCTCCAAGATAATAACTTCGTGTATTCATGTCTACACACGCTGAACCAACTGAATCAAATGAACCAACTGAATCAAATGAACCAACTGAATCAAATGAACCAACTGAATCAAATGAACCAACTGAACCAACTGAATCAAATGAATCAAATGAACCAACTGAATCAAATGAACAACAAGAGGAAGAAGAAACGACTATAACGGATGTCGAGCAGATTGACTCTTTCGATGAGATGGGATTGCGTCCAGAGATTTTGCGTGGGATAATCTCGTATGGTTTTGAGAAACCAAGTATTATCCAACAGAAAGCGATTCCTGCTTTTATTAAACACAATCGTGATATTATTGCGCAAGCGCAGTCTGGAACAGGCAAAACTGCCACATTTTCGGTTGCTCTGTTGCAAAAAATTGACGAGGGTGAAGATTATTTGCAAGGATTAATCCTTGCACCGACGAGAGAACTTGCTACCCAAATTTTTTCGGTTATTTCGAACATTGGACAGTTTACAAAAATTCGATTGACATTGGTGTCTGGTGGTGGTAGTGTGCGCGAGTGTGTGAATGAGCTACACACCAAACGCCCCCACATTATTGTTGCCACGCCTGGACGTGTGTGCCATTTACTCCGAGACCGGTATATCAACACGCGTCATTTGAGATATTTCATTATGGACGAAGCCGACCAAATGTTGTCTACTGATTTTCAGGAACAAATTCGGGACATCATAGAGCAACTACCAAATAGCACTGACCAACACACGCAAATTGGATTGTACTCGGCAACGATGTCACCTGAAATGGATGCTGTGTCCAAGCGGTTTATGCACAACCCAATTGAGATTCGTGTCCCACGAGAGATGCTGACACTGGAGGGCATTCGCCAATATTATATTGAGCTCGAAAGCGACCAGTATAAAATCGCAACTCTAATCGATCTATACAGTTCTATCAGTGTGTACCAGGTGATGATTTACTGCAATTCAAAACGGGGTGTTGACTTTCTGCGCCGCGAAATGAACCACGAACGTGTGCCGTGTGAAGCCATTCACGGTCAAATGACCACTACGGAGCGAAATGATATTATGCAACGGTTTCGTAGTGGAGATGTTCGGATGCTTATTACGACGGACCTACTATGCCGCGGGATTGATGTGCAGCAAGTGTCACTCATAATTAATTATGATTTTCCACGTGAAGTAGAGTCGTATATTCATCGCATTGGAAGAAGTGGACGGTTTGGTAGAAAGGGGTATGCGATAAATTTTATTGTGAATGAACGGGGTGGGGGTACGAATGATCGGTACAACAGGCAAAATGACAGACGTGCGAAGACAACTGATATGCAGAATTTTAAGACAGTTGTCGAATATTATGAAACGCAAATTGATCCTATGCCGGAGAACATCAAAGATGCTCTCTCATCATAGTGATACCGATCAACGTTCCGTGCGGTGTGTAGGTGTATATATGTATGTATAATATTGGTTGGTTCTACCGTGTTTGCATTTTTTTGAATGTCATTACGAAATGCTTTTAGTTATGTGGTTGCTATGTTATTTGTGGATTCGTATATTCACAGAATAATATTATCAACTGGTTGGCAACCACCCCGCAGAATTTGAAAATAACAACTCGCTTCGCTTGGCCACGTTGCGCACCCTATCCAAAACCCAATTGAAAAAAATTCGACTAATGGGTGTGGCACTTCTTCGCCACAGAAAAATTCGTTGAATGGCACAACCGTTTGGGGGAATAGAACGATGACCACATACGTAACAAATATGGCGATGGGTACTTTTGCAGTGTTCCACATTATCACACCCATGTTATAATGCGATGTATCTGGGTTGTATGTTCCGTTCTTGTTCTTGGTCGCACAAAAAGGGATCAAACTGTTGCTGTATGTAAAGTATCCTTTTAACCACAACACCACAATCAGTACGAGAGGCAATAAAAAATTACGATACGTGGTTACAAACTCTTTTGGAAAAGCAATTGTTACAATACCGTACACGACGCTGAATGAAACTGCCAGCGAACAGTTTATCCACATTTGGGTTTGTAAGAAATCGCTGCTATTGTCTAACGACGGTTGGTGAAGCATCAGAATGGGTGCGAGCACAAAGTACAGAATAATCGCAATGAGAAATAACGTGGGCATTGTCTGAAATTGGGGCATCAGGTCCGTCGCTTCCGTTCCAAGTTTCGCGCGTAATTCTTCATTCGTGGACACCGGCTTTGCCATCTGAATCGGTTCATTCGTTGGGTAACGAGAGTCAGTCGGTTGGTTCTGTGATGGCGACTGCTGTTGCTCACGTGACCCATATTGTGTATGAAAGGGTGTGTTGTGTATCGGTTGCTGTGGTGGTGACTGTGCATGGTTTCCGAAATAAGAACCGTCCATTATTATTCTGATTATTATTAGTATATGTAATTTTACATTTTGTTATAGTGTATTACCGCACAAAAAAGTAAAATCATATTTTGCATTTTGTTTGTTGGAGGGGATGGGGGTCGGGTGGTGATGGAGGACGTATTGTCGTAAGGAGGCAAGGCAGTAAGACAGTACTTGTGCAAGTGGCGAGAGGTGCTTTCATTTGCTTTTGAGTGTGATTGAATTATCATAAAGTGTGCCTCGTATACGATTTAATTCGGTCTGTGTTATCGTTGGCACGTTTGTGGTGATTGGTGCGGCAGTCGCACTACTACTCGGTTGTGAACTCGCAGCACTCTGAGCAGATGTCAGTGTCGGCACTGCCTGGGGGGCATTACTTGTATTCTGATTTGAAGGTGTGGCGGAATACATTTCTCGTTGAAATTCGGTGTGTGCGGTTCGTAATGCACTCTGGGTAGCACGAACAACATTTGCAAAGTAGTCCATTATATAGTACGTTTTTATTTTATTATTCGGTCACCACCCCTCCCCCCATTGTACATATTCGAAACCCGGACACCCCGTTTTGTGTTTTTGTAGTACACCTGACTCCGTCTGAACCATGTGATGTTCACACTCTCACAAAGTCAGTAGTGCGGACCGAATACAGTTTTGGAATTAGAACATATGAGATATACATCAGGCACGCACATTCCTTGCAAAAAAAATACACATACACATACACATACACATACACATACACATACACATACACATACACATACACATACACATACACATACACATACACATACACATACACATACACATACACATACCAACCCGATGGGGGGGAAGGGAGGGTGGGTTTATGCAAGTTCTAAGTACAAATAACTGAACGTTCACGTCTGGCACAATTCCTCGTTTGCGATGCGAATCTGGTCGCGCAGGACCTGATCGAAGATAGGAATGTTCTCAGGCACATTATACGGTCGTTGATCATACGGAATGTCCAAGTAGTGGCAAACCTTCTTGGTGACTTCGTTCTGCACTGCGAACGCTACATCTTTTGCCTTCTTCGCTGAGATTCTATATGCCTCACTAATCATTGGTGGTACTCTCTGCCGCAATTTCATTCCGTACAGAGGATCGCCGTTGAAACCATTTGGACCGTACCCACACATTGCATGGACCGCGACCAATACACCGGGTGCAACGGCACACCTGGTGTTGGGATGATCGCCATGTATCAGCAGCGCCGGAATCGGTGCGTACATATATGCGGCAAGATGTTGCGACATCACTGCAAGCGTATCTTCCGATGTGATAATACGGTGGATATCGGCATCCACTTTGTGCGGGTCGTCTACTGTCGGCACTCCAACCGGGTATGCAAGGACGTTCGGTAGTAGTTTATCCGTTTCATCTGAGAACTCACCCGTCTCGCACAGTCTCCAGAACGTCTTCATCCCGACGACCCCATTGCCCAGTTTCTCGTCAGAACTGTCGCCAATCATCGTACGCAGACCTTGCGCATCTGGACCACACGGTGTCTTTCGGAAGCCACTGTTGTTCCAATCACCCGCAAAGACCACGCGCACACTCTCCACCACATCGGACAGTTCGAACGTTACTACAAACTCGCGGAGGTTCGCAGTGATGACTGCCGCAAGACGGTTTACCTTAGCATCAGTCCCGTCGGTATGGATGTTGTGTGCGTCTTTGTAGGAGACGTGGACTGCCATAACCACGACGATCTGTTTTGTCTGGTAGTCGTACACGACACGCGCAACCGGACGAGACTTGTCGGATTCGCACTCGGTCCGTGCAACCACCAACACTTTTAAATCCGTGGCCAGTAACAAATCAACACCCGTGAAAGGGCTGAGAATGCCCAACAGTGCGACAAGCGTACGGTTCGTCTCATTATATAACACGCCTTCCACTTGTTTTAACACGCCTGTCAGCACGCAGCTATTCATTTTTGACAAGCGATTCATTTTTGACAAGCTACTTATTTTTCAGATGGGTGACGGTGACGTCGACGTTTTGTGCATGGATACAACATCAAAACAAAAATCATTTTTTTGTTGTTGTGTTGTGTACTGCTTCTATAAATTGAATTTCCTTACACGTTACGTTTTATGACGAAGTCCAATACACACATACACATACACATACACATACACATACACATACACATACACATACACATACACATACACATACACATACACATACACATACACATACACATACACATACACATACACATACACATACACATACACATACACATACACATACACATACACATACACATACACATACACATACACATACACATACACATACACATACACATACACATACACACATATGAGTCATCGTGTACGCACACCTATTTGGAATGCGTCATCTTAGTGCATAAATAAAGTATTCCACAACAGAATACCCTTCGAAATGAATATGTTTCTGAAATTCTTATTGTGTGTATGTGTGGTGGTTGTCGTCGCACAGTGTATTGGTATGCTGGTCCAATTCGGATTATTCATACATCATTATTTTTGTCTGAAAGAAACCCCCAACCTGTATGATGTGTACCGGAACAGGGCAGACGGGTGTGGTGGTATTGTGTCCGAAACGAATCCGGGCAATTCGTACGAGAACGATACCGGCAAGAACGATACCCGTTCGTGGGTCGTCATCACAGGTGCGTCGAGCGGTCAAGGGAAAGAGTTCGCCTTGCAGTTGGCCGGACGCGGATTCCACATTGTGTTGATTGGTTCGAGACGGTCGCACGGTGTGGCGAGTTTAATCCGAGAAAAGGGTGTCGATTGTATTGTGATACTCAAGGATTTTGGAAAGGCGTTTGAGGATGATTTTTTTGACGACATATCGAAGACGCTCGAACCATTGGATGTGGCGGTGCTTATCAATAACGTTGGACATCGGACAGGGTGGCAACCGTTTCACGAGTCACCTGTGCAATGCATTCGGAATACGATTGCGTGCGGGACAATGGTGCAGACACGTCTGACACATTTGTTGCTTCCACAAATGATCGCACGGTTAGACACAAACACGTTGTGCAGATCCGCAATCGTATTTGTCACTGCCCAGTGTATGCACCCGAATTCGGGCTTGGCGGCAGCAGGTCTGTTCAGCAATGAGATATCGGTTCCGTACCTAGCAACATATGAAGCAAGCAACGCATACGGGTTTTACAATGCTTGCTCCCTAATAAAAGAGTATCAGAGTGTGGACCGTTTGGATATGCTCAACATCACACCTGGTGCGGTCATCACGGAAAACACTGCGCACACGCTGCGGAGCACACCGTTTTCGGTGAGCGCAAAAGAGTTTGTTGCGAATGTGATCCGTTTTATGGCAGGGAATATACATAACGGAACAACGTGTGCCTACTGGGGACATGCGTTGTCAAATGCTCTGATCGGGTGTATCCCCTTTTATAAGGATGCGATGTTGGAGAAAGTTGGAAAAAATATTTCGTCCGATTATATGCAGCGTTACACCACCCAAGAAACGAAATACGACGACGAACGACTCCATAATCAACACTTATTATAACTTAATAACAAACCGATATGCTTCGTTTTTGTGTTCTTGTGTTTTTTTACAAGTCCACCGTTTCGAGACTGCTCAAATTGGTTAAATCAATATTTGTTACACCTTCGGTGTTTTTCAAATCGCTGTGAGACGTATCGCGGAGATTGTCGCCAAGCGAATCCTTGGCATTCCACGTCACACGCGGGGCGGTCGTAGACTGCCCGCCTGCATTTTTGCGCGTGAACAACGACCCTGTAAACTCCGGCACACGACCCGATTCTGTCGCATCCGTCTGAACAGGGGAGGTAGTCGTCAGTGGTGGTGGTTCGGGGGACGAGTTTTTTACGGTGTGGTTCCCACCGCCGTAGTTTCGCAGAACACTTCTTTTCACACGCCGCAACGCATTGCGATTCTTAGCAGACAATTTCAACTTCTTTTGAATGGTTTCGTACCGGGCAGACGATGTCGGAACGATGTCACCGAATTCAAAGTGAGGGGTCTGTTTGTGTTGCGACTGTTTGAGTTGTGCGACAAATCCATCTCCACCTTTTTGTTTGATGTATTTATGTAAACCAGACCGGTATGTTTCCACGTCCCGAGTAGTCAAATAGCGCGCAATCAAATTTACAGGTTTGCCTTTCGTAATGCGGATGAGTGCGGTTTGTTTTTTAGGTTCGCGTTTGCTGCTCGCTTTATTCGCAGACGTCATCAGCGTAATCGTGCGTGATTTCATTGGGGAGTTCTGGTTCTTTCTTGCACCGCCCGTCTGCGTGGGTGGTGTGGTTGTTGTTGGGAGGCGCACGTTCGGGGTGGTTGGTACTTTTGATATGTTGACTTTTGCAGGGGATGTTGACATTTTCGTGAGTGACCGTGAGCGAACTTTTTTTTGGCGAACGTCCACGTGTTGCGGAACGCGGTCTGTTGCGTTCAATTTGATAGCGAGTGTTTTCGTTTTCGTGGACAGGTCTTTTTTGGAAAGTGCCTTCGGTGGTTGCGGGTGAACAACACCGACGTGTGCCTTCGGTGGTTGCGGGTGAACAACACCGACGTGTGCCTTAGGTGGTTGCGGGTGAACAACACCAACGTGTGCCTTCGGTGGTTGCGGGTGAACAACACCAACGTGTGCCTTCGGTTGAAGAAGTGGTTCGACTGGCGTGTGTTTTCGTCTGGTTATGGCAGCATGTACGGCAGGTTTCGTCCGTTGTCGGGGAACTTGTAGAAGAGAAAAGGCAGTCGCGAGCGTTGTCTGATCTTTGCGAAATGCGGAATCGCTCATATATTTGGCACGAACAAGTTGTTCGTACCGATTGGTGTACAGTGTTTGTTTCCCGATTAGATTCGTATCAGATAATACCTTCGTCACATATGTTTTCCGCACAGTCTCGTTGGCGTGCGAGGGTTCAATGTTGGTTAACAACTTGTGCAAAAGCGACACATCCATCACATTCGTTGCTTCGGTTGCTTCCACTTTATCCCAATTTGGGTGCAACATACGAATCAGCGTCATCGCATTCTTCATATGCTTCGCCGATGAACCAAATAGCATTTCGATGTTTTGGTACAAGTCCGATGGCAGGGAGTGTAGCGTCGAGTAATGGAACACTTTCCTTTTCATAAAGTTGTCAAAAGAGGGTGCCACCTCGAGCAAATCCAAACTCTCTTCGCACTGTTGTCGAAAATCGAGCGCAGACTGCCCGCGGGTAACAATTTGGCGAGCAAAGTGAACGATTGTGCCAACCAATGCCTTGTACTCGGATGCCTTCAACACGTGGGTTGCAGTGTATTTCGCTTCAAGAGTTCGTTCCAACCGCTCCAACAACGCAGCCGCTTGGTTGAAAGGGTGACACACCGTCGGAGAGGGTAGCGTTGTGTGGAACTGCAATGCATCCAATCGCAGCGGGTGGGGTGCAGGGTCGTAATACATCGGGAGACGTTGACCGGTCGCATTCGTTTGAAAGGATGTGCCAACTGTGGCATACGCGGACTGTGCGACCGTTTTTGCTTTGGAAGCACCGAACTGCGTGACAAGGTGCAAGGTATCAAAAGGTGAATGACTTCTTCTGTTCACAAAAAAGAGTCTGCCAACCGTAGTGAGTCGGTCGATCGTTTTCTGTTTCGTGGAGGCGAGTTCTTGCTGGTGTGTCACCCTCTCTCGTATCCGTTTGAGTACTATTTTGTGAGCGCGCTGGAAAGTGTGGCGATGCCCCCGGAGAGGGACGTCACTCGTTTTGAGGTATTCGTCAAACAGACTGTCCGTCCGAGTATTTGCGAAGGTTTCATTGGGTGGTTGCCATTCGACACGCATGGAACTGGTTGCTTCCGTCTGAGACGGCATGTACCCGTCAACCCACAAACCCCACGTTCGCCAACTATGCAATCGTGTGTATGAATTCCGAGGTGTGTGAATCGCCAAATGGTGCCGAACTTCTTCAGCGACTCTTCTTTGAAACGCGTCCGGATCTGTACTGTCTGGATGATTACTCCACAGTTTACCAGGTGGAGTTAAATACAAAGTATTGCACATTTTTGAAAACGAGTGCATATCATTTTCGTGTATTTCGGTTCGATACATTACACTGTAATTATTTTAGTATTATAATAATACAATTATATTGAGATGCGACCGAGCCTAATCCCTCACACCTTCATCACCCGAAATATCCGTAAAAAATACCATAAAAAACGTGCAGAAAGAACGTGGTCGCAATATGGTGTAGAGTACAGCAGTTACGGTTGGTTACTGTCAGGTTTCTTATTTATCATTTTTATCTTATATCTTAAATACACAGAAAAAAATAAGCAAAAAGAGACTGCAGATAATAATAACCTGAACCGGCTGGCAGGTATGATCTCAGATGAACCACCACAACCAAATGGGTTCTTATATTATACATAATCTTTCAAAAAAAACAAATAAAACGGTATGGTATGGTATGGTATGGTATGGTATGGTATGGTATGGTATGGTATGGTATGGTATGGTATCCATATACACAACCCTCCTCCCCAATCTATGTTATGTATATGTCATAGGAGGGTTCGGTGGACCACAAGTTGTTTTACCGAAATTGTCAGTACACAAACAAAATGATTCGTATAATATTATTATTACAATCACAATCACAATCACATACAAATAGAAAACTGCGAATGGGTATTTTTAGAACATTTTCAAAAACACACATCGTACCAGTCGATACAACGATTCACGAGCAGTACTTACTAAGGTGTATAACGAAGGCAATACGGACAACCGATGCCGGGTATTTAACGAGTGCTTTGATATCATTGACGATTGCGCACGAGCGATGTGGTTACCAGCAGGTGTCAACAGATGATCTATTGGATGCACTCGTGTCGGTCTTCGCTACCAAATGCAATATGACAGAGGTGCACAACCTCTTTCAGAATTTGCCGTTTTATCTGGATAATGATGAGAATGGCGCTACAGGATACAGTCTGTGTATCTTCCAGAGTGCGGCACTTGTTGCCTACAAGATGAAGCACAGTCTAGATTCGTGTGCTTCCTAAACACCCACCCCCCACAGCAACACCCACACGAATCCGATTTTGTTTTTTTGTGTATACGACTGACACTTAAAAGCACACGGCAAGTACACTGAGTAGACATTTTATTCTCCATAATATATTACGTGAACATATGATACCAAGTCGTGAAGAGGTAGTACAAGTATCAACACCGTCCTGTGTGAAACCCGCACACAAACATGCCTCCAACAAAAGTGCCGGTGTGATTCTCGTTGACCCGTGGTCTTCTAATATTAACGACCATATGAGTTATCGTGTGATGGTCGTTCAACAGAAGAACAGTGGCGTGTGGGGGTTACCGAAGGGCCATCTGGAGGAAGACGAGGATTTGCTCGCAGCAGCACATCGTGAATTATTTGAAGAAACGGGTTTGACGTTCAGCGGATTGAACGAGAACTGCGACTACATACAACTGGATCTGGGCAACACAGAGTCGCCCAACAAGGCACACCCGCATCACATACAACTAAAAAAAATACACTTCTTCGTGTATGTGCTGCTACGCAGAGGGTCTAGTTTAATCCTTGGCGAGTATGATACATCTGAAATCGCAAATGTATCGTGGATCAATATGAATAATTGGTACATTGACTCCTTGCCGTACAACGCGTTGCGTCAGCAACCGCAGCGATTCAATCGCACGTTGTCAGATACATCTGTGAATATGTTGATGGACATCTGCTTCAAAACCCGGGAGACACTGCAAACCCGATATGGGTATTCTAAGCAAGATACGGTCGTTCAGAGATGTATCAATTTGTTCTAAATTGCGTATCTTATATTCATACACTAACCCGACCACTTCCGCA
>Ga0209195_1001930_pt1 | contig 13048 bp, 12 predicted proteins | sample COGITO_mtgs_1004_3_FD_184788 | JGI IMG/M metagenome (GOLD analysis project Ga0209195, IMG submission 184788) | Pelagic marine microbial communities from North Sea - COGITO_mtgs_100420 (SPAdes) (version 2) | ecosystem: Environmental > Aquatic > Marine > Epipelagic ...
ATGCGCCATAGGCTGGCTCAATGGCTGGCCGTCTTTGGCAATGATGTACGGGGTCAGGCCGGGAAAGCCGAATCTCATGATGCGACTGTTGGCGGTATTCATCACCCGCAGCCGTACTCGGTCGCCTGCCTTAACCGCCAGTTCAGGCAGGCGCAGGCGATTGACGGTTAAAACATTACCCATGCGCCCGGCATGCGCCCAAGCGTGTGTGTCTTCCAGCGACGCGGTATCGAGCTGGTCCTGTGAGGTGAGCAGCCAGTCATCGGCGACAAAGAGCAGATCCCGGTCAACGGGGTAGGGCTGCGCCTCGGCGACTACAATGGGGGTGTAGAGACCCAAGGCGAGTTGCAGATAGGTTTGATGGTGCGCGTGGGCCCAAAAGGTGCCGGCATCACTGGGGGTAATGCGGTAGTCGAAGCTTTCACCCGGCTGGGATCGTCTTAAATAGGGTGCGTCGGCTAAGGGTCATCACATTTTGTGCTCCTGGCGTTGAATACCATTGGTGTGCTGCACCTCCCGGATAAAGGCCATGATATTGCTGACGGCCGAGAAGCCGATTTGCGGCTGAGGCGGCATATTGCCGAACTGCCAATGGTGCTGTTGTACGCCCTTAAGGACTGCGCGCGAGAACGAGGCCGCGTCGTGATGGCCGGGATTGTAGATGTCGTGTATCAGCGGCGGGCCCACCCGACTGCCTTGGCCGTTAACGCCGTGGCAGGCGGCACAGTTGTTATTGAACGTCACTTGCCCGGCGGCAGCGCGCGGTGACAGAACACCGATCTGAACGTCGACGTGGGCCCTGTTGTGATCGGCAAAGGCACTTGCGGCGACCGTGATACTGAGTAAGGCGAGTAGTTTTTTCATAGGGCTTCCATTGTTTTCTAATCTAATCAAAGTGCTGTACGGCCTATTTGGGGCTGTCGCAGCAATCATGTGCCATGGGGAAAAAGGCTTCGGTTCGCGAAGATCCGTCTGGCGCAGAGGCGTTGGTCGGCCGGTAGTTGATTAAGCGAAAATAGGAGGGGGCTTCAGTACGGAATAGTAACCTTGGCTCAGGGCATCTTTTGCTCGGGTAAAGGTCTGACGCGCAACCGGATTGAGTGTGGGCAGGCCACTGGTAGCGATTAGCGCGCTGCCAGTGCCGATATGGCAATGTGCCCAGGCCAGGTCGCAGTTGGGCATGCTTTGGCAGTCGTCAGTCGAGTCGGCCATGCTGACATCGTGCGCCGCTTGCATGGGCATCTGGGCGAGCGCACAGCCTCCTTGCACAATAGATGCCGCCAACACAGGGGTGTTGAATAGGCTGACTGCTGTCAAGATCAGGATAAGCAAAGGCCGCATAGTTCAAGTCGTTTGGGGTAGTGGATTAATAGTGGGCCGATAGTAGCCCAGGCGGTTGCTCGGGTAAAAAGGAATTTCCCAAATATGTGTCAATGTCTGCTTCTCAAGCGCATACACTTCCGATTGGTCTCATCGATTCTGCGGGACCAAAAGCTGGCCTAATTCCCTTTGAGGGTTCTGGCTTGCCAAACTCCTCAACCGGTGAACGTCTGGTATCGGAAATCAGTTTGTTAATGCGTTTTCAGTCCGGGTGCATCGCCCGTTTCCGGTAAGCCAATGGACTGCATTGCTTGGCTGCCTTGAAGGTTCGATTGAAGTGGCTGAGCGTTTCATAGCCGACCAGCGGGCCGATGCGGTTCACTGGTAGATCGGTGGTCATTAGGTAATGGCAGGCCTGTTCCATTCGGCAAATCTTGAGATAGTCGGAGAAGGTGGTGTTTAGGGTTTGGCGGAACCAGCGGCTGAAGGAGGGCAGGGTCATGGCGCACTGATCGGCGATGGCCTTGGCCGAGATGGGCGAGGCCATATTGCGATTGATGTAGTCTAGGACCTTTTGCAAGCGCACCTGATAGCGATTGAAATGGCTCCCCGTCGCCGAACTCAGGCTGCTTACGGCCAAACTCGGTTGGCTGCTACAGGCGTGCATGACTTCAAACAGGGCAAACAGGGCCTCGGTTGGCTGTAAGCTTGGCATCTCAATCAGACGATCGCGAATGGCAATCGGCAAGGCGCTGAACAATAGGCCTTTTTGGGCGAGCTGCAATTGCTGCCGAATCGTTTCGAACTCCGGCAAATGGTCGAATATCCGGCCATTGAATTGCACAATCAAAAAGTGAACCCGCTCTGTCTCACGGGTCACATAGTGATGGGGAAGATTGCGTCCGGTCATAAAGAGGTCACCAGTTTGATAAGCCCCGACCGAATCCCCGATCAGGGCTTGACCGTGGCCGGCCAAGACCAGCACAAACTCAATTTCCGGGTGAAAATGCCAGCTGCTGTCCTTGGGCAGCTGATGCTTGGTAAAGACCTTTAGGCTGGCCTTTACTTGTGCCAAGCCAACCTGCTCCAAATAGGCTCTCAAGATCGTATTGCCCCTATATATAGGTAAGATTCAATAACTGGGTAAAATAAGACTAGTTTAAGGCAAATTGATCTAATGGCAAAGCCTATCGAAGGCCTTATGATGCACGCGATTCAAAGGCGCCTTGCCGCTCGGTAAGGTGCAATTCAAATACGAGGTCCCTTGAGAAAAACCATGACAATGATCACCCTTATTGGCGTAGTTGCCGCTACCTGCACCACCATTTCCTTTGTGCCCCAAGTTATTCAGATCCAAAAAACCCGTAATGTCTCCGGCATTTCATTATCTATGTACGGGATTTTAACCACTGGGGTTGGTTTGTGGATGCTGTACGGTTTCTTAATTCGGGACATGGCGGTTTTTTTCGCCAACCTAATTACCTTTGCCTTGGCGATGGCCGTGATCACCCTTACGGTAAAAGAGCGTTTGTCCTTGGCCAAAAAGGTTGTGCACCAGGTCTAGAACCGTCGCTGCGATCTAACTGATAGGCCGCTTGAGGGCTGGGCTAACGTCTTCCGGTGCCTTGAGTGGGATCCTTAGGGTAAAGATAGAGCCTTTGTCCTGCTCACTGTCCACCCCTATGGTGCCATTGTGTGCCTGCATTATATTGTACACCACCGATAGACCAAGGCCGGTACCATCACCGATCGCCTTGGTCGTGTAAAACGGATCAAAAATCTTATCCTTCGCCTCCTCGCTTAAGCCTTGCCCGTTGTCGGTCACCGACACAATAAGATGATCCGCTGCCACACTGGAACGAATTGAAACTGTGCCTTTTCGTGAGCCAACATCGATAGCTTGGGCCGCATTGATCAAAAGGTTAATAAACACCTGAGTAAGGTTGTTCGGGTAACACAGCAATTCGGGTAAGTCCTCTGCCAAGTGCGAACGAAATTCCACCCGGTGTTGATACTTGGGTTTGGTCATCTTGATGGCCGTCTCGATCGATTGATTAATCTGGGCAAGGGTTTTTTCGGCATACTCGCGTCGATTGTAGGCCTGCAAATGGTTGACGATCTCAACAATACGGTCCATACCGACCACACTTTCTGTCAACAGCATGGCCAGGTCGCGTTGAATAAAATCGATCTCGAGCGATTGGCGAGTATCCCTCAGCGTCATCCGCACTGCCTCGGGTATAAGCGGGTCTGCCTGTTGATACAGTGCGAGTAGGCTGTCGTAATGGCCGATATAGCCGCGCAAGGTTTCAAAATTGCTTTTGATAAAGCTAAGCGGGTTGTTGATTTCGTGTGCCACGCCGGCCGCCATCAAGCCCAAGGATGCCATTTTTTCACTTTGAAAAAGCTGTAATTGGGTTGCATGCAGTTGTTGATTGCGTTCGTCTATGTCGTTTTTTTGTACTCGCAATTCATCGGTTTGGTTCCTCAGCAGTTGCAAGGCGGTAAATATTTCCATGGATTTTTTTTCCAATGCCACCTCAGCCGACTTGCGCGCCTCGCGTTCGCGTTCGTAAGCGGCCTTATAGGGATTAGCATCAGTCATCGATCAGCACAATAATTTCGCAATGGTCTGCGCCCTCATGCATACAAATAGTGTGGTTAAGGGTGATATTTTTTTTGTAAAATTCGGCCGACGCTTCAATCAAGCCTTCGGCCAAAAAACACAGCCTACGATCCGATTGATAGTGCATGACCAATCCGCCCTCGGTATCAAGTACCTGAAAGTTCGGTGGGGACGACCCAGGAAAATAGGAGCGCACCTTGTCGTGTGTGGTCTTGTCGATGTGTTTGAGAAAGTTGGCAAAGTCGGTATCGACCATATAATTGTTCAAGGTGCGTTGCCGCAGCGTGTCGAACAATCTATAGCCAAACTCATTGAGCAGCCCCCGGACGGTTTGACCGGTGGTTGCATGCAACCAGCCAAATACTCGCATGGCCTCGTCATCATTGTACCGTTGACCCGTGGTATAGGCGCCATGACTCGACAACTGGAGTTCAGCCAAGGCCCTGTTCCACTGCTCAAGGCCGACCTTATCGATACTGTATTCCGCTAACTCGGTAAAAATTATACCTAACATACTGTGCTCCGATTCCTCAGGGTGTGCTCAATCTAGACCTTAGTCAGATTGAGGCCTTATGCAAAAGTGTAGTCAAGAATCCACTAAAGTAGTCAATGGCCGGTTTGCTATTCCTATTGGGTGGCGATACGGCTGCGGCGACCCGCAACTCGCATGGCAAAACGTTCCATCGGTTCATACAGGCTATTTGGTAACAGGCACAGTAGGGCGCAACCATAGGTGATCAGTGTTCGGCTCGGTTCGTCACGCAGTATTCTGGGGTCGGTCCATAGGGCTGAGTTGATGAGCTTGAGGGCGGCCATGCCATTGCCCGAGCGAATAGCACGACGTGCCAAATAACGCTTCTGATAGGCCGCCGCCAGGCGATGCCATCTGTTGTAAAAGTCGGGGAAGTTCACTCTGTTCTTTTCAACCGCATAGCGCCAAGCGTTAAACTGGTTGTCCAAGTTGGCCGACAGGCCATTGGCGTTGACGCGGTAAAAGGTGAGCGGCTTGGCGATACCGCCAAAGGTCCAGTGTGTGGTGAGGGCAATACGTAACCAGAACTCAACATCTTCAGACTGACGCATGGTCTCGTCAAAATAGGACATTACCCAATCGCCGCCTTTAAATTCGCCTTGTCCGGTTTGCATCAGCACACTGCGCCGGATCACCGCGGCCGAGCCGTTGCCAATGGGATTACGGCAAAAGATATCCTGTGCACTGACCTGGTCGGTTTTGGGATTCTGCCCGATGCCCATCGACTGGCCCGCTTCATCGACAAAGGCCGATGCCGAATAGCTTACCCCCAGGTTGGGATTGGTGCGAAAGTGCTCGAAGTGGCTGCGCAGCTTATCCGAGTGCCAAAAATCGTCCGAATCCAAGAACGCTACATACAAGCCGCTCGCATGGTTAATGCCGGTGTTGCGCGCGCCCGACAAACCGCGATTTTTTTGCCGCACGATGCGAATTCGGTGGTCGGAAAAGGACTGAGCTATGGCCAGGGTGCCATCGCTACTGCCATCGTCGATACAGAGCAATTCAAAATGTTGGTAGCTCTGTGCTAAGACCGAACTGATGGCTTGATGGATGTATTTCTCGACGTTATACATCGGCATAACGACACTGAAAACCGGCTTGCTAATCGTCATAAGTTAATCCTCACTAAGGGGCCAGTGGTTGTCGACGCTACTTTTAGTAGGTGTCGCAGCAAGAACTTGGCGATAAAAAATAACCAGAAAAGACTGGCCAGGGTGGTGCACCAAGCCAGTGCTTGCGGCGATTCCGGCGCCACGACAAGCACGGCGATTAGGCTCACAACGACACAGGCAAGGGTGAGTTTGGTCTCAGCGCTGGGCCTATTGTTAGCGCGATAAAAAAAGCTGCGAGTATCGACTAACAGGGCCGGGATGGCGCTGATGCAAAGTATCGACACCAGATATGCCGCTCCTTGCCAGCGATCACCAAATAAAATCGTCACATAGAGGGGCGCGGCTAAAGCCTGGAGCACAAAGACAGAGGAGATGGCGAACGCATAGCGCAGTGATCTGCGCGCGGCAAGCTGTTCATTGCCCTGACGTATCTGTTCGCAGATATAGGGATAAAGACCGCTTAAAAAGGCGTTGATCACCGACTGACCTAAACCCACTCCGGCATTTTTGGCAAAGCTGTATAGGCCCATCAGGTCTGGCGCTAACAGTCGGCCGGCAATCAACACATCGGCTTGGGTACGCAAAACCCTGAGGGTTTCGCTGCCAAATATTTTTCCGGAATAGGCGGCCAGTGGCCAAAAAACATCCGCCTGGTAGCCCGGCCGCACCGTGGGGACCTTGGCTAGGCCAAATAGCAGCACCCAAGCGCAGGCGGTAATTACCTTGGCATAGGCCACCGCGAAGACGCCATGGCCCATGACTAAAAAGAGCACGATGGCCAGGTTGTCGATGCTGACGCAGGCGGCATTGGCGAGGCCAAAGTATTTCATCCGGTTCAAACGCTGCAACATAAATATCTTAATCGACACCATCGGGTAGAACAGATAGGTCAGAGCCATAAGGCTGAGCAAGGGGGCCAGCTCTGGGTGCTGATAAAAGCGGGCAATCGAACTTGAAAAGGCCATTTGTAGCCCGGTGATTAGGCCGCATACCAGCCACTGCAGCAGTGACGCGTTACGCGAAATGCGTTCCAGTTCATGCTCCGCACATTGAATTACTCGAGCACCGGAACCGGCGCGGCCAAAGACCCTAATAAGTTCATGACAGGCCAAGGCCAGAGTGGCGATGCCATAATCAAAGGGTGCCAGCAGGCTGGCCATGGCAATCACGGTGACAATTCGGCTGATTTTCGACAGGCCCTCTGACAACATCATCCAACTGGTGTTTTGGAATAACCGATTTGTCTGACGAAATTTATTCAACACCTGCATCGAGTAACCTTCTACGTTTGTTACCAGTGGATTGCAAGGAGCGCACCAATCTAATACAGGGCGTGACAGTATGAATTTAACGCTGCAGGGTTAGCTAGGCGACCTTTTGGACGTTTTTTTTAGCAGGTTGAAAAAATGGTTTTTTCATTCTGCAAAGGCAAGGACAAATAAGCGAAGTGCTTAGGCCCAATCTTTTATTTTTCGATAGAGCGTGGACGGGCTTACCTCCAATGCATTGGCGGCATTGACCACATTGCCATTGCACAGGCCGATCGCGCGTTCGATGGTTATGCGCTCAATCTCGCTCAATGGGTAAATTGTGCCATGGCCGGGACCGAGCCCATTGTCTGGGCTCGAGACAGGGTCTTCGGCAAAGTCCAACGAGGTGATAGGGCTTGGGCTGGTGCTGCCCATTCGATCAGAAGCAACCGATATTGCATGACCTAGCGAGAGAGCTGGCGCGCCATTGCCGATCGATAAGCTGTCCGACACCGGTCTTTCAAACGGTGTGGTGATTAGCGTTGCCAGGGTAGGGCTATCAAGTTGCAGGCTGGCCGCGAGGGTGACTTCGGTTATGAGGGGGCCTTCGGACATAATGACGGCGTTATGAATGCAATTTTGTAACTGCCGAACATTACCCGGCCAGCGGTAGGCCACCAACAGTCGTTCGGCGTTGCGACTGAAGCCGACAAAGCCCTTGGCTTCTTGGTCGGAGAATTGATCGAGAAAATACTGCGCCAGCTGGATGGCATCTGAACCGCGTTCGCACAACGGTGGCATAGCCAGGGCAATTACATTCAACCGGTAATACAGATCTTCCCGCAATAGCTTGGCCGCAATGGCTTCTAGTGGATTTCGATTGGTGGCACAAATAAAGCGGATATCGACCGTTTCCAGCTTGTCGCTGCCAACTTTTTGGATGACACCGGTCTGGATAAAGCGCAGTAATTTCGACTGCAAATCAATATCCAATTCCCCCACCTCATCTAAAAATAGGGTGCCACCATCGGCCTTACTGGCCGCGCCGATTCTATTACCGATCGCGCCACTAAAGGCACCCTTAATATGACCAAAGATTTCCGACTCGATCAGGTCACGCGGAATGGCGGCACAGTTTAGAGCGACAAAGGCCTTGGCTTGGCGCTTACTCAGCTGGTGCAATGCCAAGGCGGCGACTTCCTTGCCGGAGCCGCTCGGACCGGTGATAAACACCGAGGCATCGCTACCGGCACACCGTTGGATCGTGTTGTAGACCAGCTGCATCGCCATGGAATTGCCCTTAAAGCCCATGAAGTTGTCCTTACGATCTTTGGCATAGCTGGCCACGGTACGCCGCAATAAGGCTCGTTCGGCCATCAATTGTTGCGTGGTCAATGCTTGTTGAATAGTGCTCAGTAAATCGTTTTGTTGCCATGGTTTGTGCACGAAGCCCCAGACACGGCCCTGATTGATCGCCTTTAAGACCGACTCCTCATCGGAGTAACCAGTGAGCACAATGCGCACCGTCTCCGGGTACAGTTCGGCCACCTCAGAGAGCAATTCAAGGCCGTCCATATCGGGCATTCGCATATCCGATACGATCAAATCAAACGGCTCCTCGGCCATCATCTCCAATGCTTTGCGGCCCTGGGCGACAAAGCTGCACTCGGCATGAAAGTTGCGTACTACCCGTTGCAGGCTATTCAGTATGGACGGTTCATCGTCCACGAACAGAATTCGAACGGAGTGAGTCGAGCCAGTAGACATTTGTTCTTCCTGCCGTTTACGGTTGTTTTAATAACTATAGTGGGTGTGTGCTAAAGAGGTTAAATTAGATGCCAAAAACGTTAATTTTTTCCATAGCTGTAAACGGTTATAACCTGCAATACTCTGCCAATCTCAAATCGATTGTTCAGTACGCTGATAGACTAAACTTTAGTCGAGTGATTGTGACTCGGCCGCACTTTACCGCGCTGGGTATGGAGGTCGCATGGCTCAAGCTCAGTCTTATCTTGGCGGCGTTACGGGCCGGTTACGATTGGGTTATCTTTGTCGACGCCGATGCCGCTATAGCCACCGAGGCGCCAAACATTCTGGAGTGCATTGACACACGGAAAGCATTTTTTGCCGCCCATGGGTATTCAGCACGCATCAATTCAGGGGTGATGGTTTTTAAACGCTGTACTGACAGCATTCAACTGCTCGAAACAATACTGCGCCATCGGAACATGAGTCTGCCTGCGCAGGACGATGTTGGCTGGGGTGAAAATGGCCATGTGATTCACTTCAGTCGACAATTCCCATTGCTCGAAATTTTGGACCAGCGGTGGAATAATAATAGTGATCCGGAGTTGCGCGATTATATCCGCCACTACAGTGCGGGCCCTATGCGTCGCCATTTCAAAGTGAGCTGGCCGGCTCGCCTAGCTTACATTCTTTGCCACTATGGTTTGGCGGCCTATACGCGCCTGAACCATTTTATATGCCCTGCCAGTGCGAGTCTAAGTCCCCAATTGGCTACCTTAACCGCCAGCACACTGCACCGATACCCCCTCTTTCAGACTCCCTAAGGCTACCCAAGCCATCCCTCTGGCAATGGAGCATCGTTTGAATCGTTACAATAATGATTTTTCATTTCGCGAAAGCACAGCGGCGGAACGGGCTTTTTTTTGCACTCTTGTCTACGACCTGTTGAAAACTAAAGGGGTCGGCCATTGCGGCCCGAATATTGTATAGACCTATGCAGCACGAAATTAACTGTAATTCTTTAAGGTTTCTTTATGAAAAGATTTAAAAATAAATTATTACTATTCTTAATGTCGGCCTTGGCAACTTGGTCGGCGCAGGTCTCGGCAGAGGCCTTTGGCGAGTGTCCGACGGAGGCATTTTTGATTCAAGATAAGGTCGCCAATCTGTATGGCGTCCAATTGGCGACCGGCTACTACCAGAAAGAATCACCGCATGACTGGGGTGAGGCAAAGATGAATGCTTTGGCCTTTAACATTCACGACCGTTATCTGTACGCGTACAATTACTATTACGGCACCATCGTAACGATTGACGCCCAACTTGCGGTTTCTCCGCTGTGGTTAACGGGGTTACCCAATATGGGTTTCTATGTTGGTGATATCGCCTTAACTGAAAACAGCTATTATCTCTATCGGCCTGGTGCCAGTTATGGTCTGTATCGTATTCCACTGGACCCCACTGCGGCAGGCTATTTGACCACGCAGCAAGTGGCCAATGGCAACCAGATCAATCTGTCCATCTATGATATGGCCTTTCACCCCGACAATGGCTTGGCCTATTCGGTCGATCGTTGGGGCAATCTATGGGCAATAGACGTCGTCTTAGGCAAGACTGAAAAAATCAGTAATGTCGGGCAAGCCGGTACCTTCGGGGCGGTCTATTTTGATGTCAACGCCAACCTCTATATCAGTCGCAACAGCGACGGTCATATCTATCGGGTCAACACCCAATGGGATTATCCGATAGCCGAATTCTTCGCCTTTGGGCCGGCCTCCAGTAACAACGATGGCGCTCGATGTGCCTTGGCCCCGATCATCTCCATTGAATCCCCGACGACCGACTTTGGGGATGCACCTGATTCCTATCAGACCTCAATCGGATCCAACGGACCGCGCCATGATGTCGGTGACGGCAGCCTGTTTCTAGGCGGATCTGTTAGTGGTGAGCCCAATGCCTATGCCGTCAATGGATTGGAAGGAAGCGATAATGATGGCGTCGCCTTTGTTACCAATTTTGAACCGGGGCGCAACTCGATCACCACGGTAGTCGCCTCGGCACCGGGCTACCTCAATGCCTGGATCGACTGGAATCGCAATGGCCTGTTTGATAAGGATGAACGCATTGCCGATGCCGAAGCTATGCAGGCCGGTCCTAACGCCATTATCTATCGAGTTCCCAATTGGGCTAATGTGGGCGACACCTGGTCGCGCTTTCGCTTGAGCAGCCAAATGCAGCTCGAACCGGTTGGCGGTGTCGGGGATGGCGAAGTTGAAGATTATGAAATTTCGATTATCGAGCCCAATGTGGTGGTGCACTACCATCCCAGTGAACAGGGTTGGAATACCCTCGCCTTCGAAGACAATTGGCCGCTCAAGGGCGATTACGATATGAACGATGTGGTCGCCAATTACCGCCTGAGTACCGTGACCAACGAGGATAAGCTGTTACGGATTACCCTAGCGGGGCGCATCGTGGCACTGGGCGCGGCCTACCATAATGGTTTGGCTTTCCGTCTTACTGGTTTAACCCGCGATCAAATTGATGAGGCCCACATTACCTTTACGATCAATGACAACCCGGTTATGGCATCACCATTGGAAACTGGCCGGGACGAGGCGATTATCATTATCTCCGACGACCTCTGGGATTATGTAACCGCGGGTGAACAATGCCGTTTTTATCGTACCGAGCAGGATTGTGGTTCCAATATTCAGATGGAATTCCGGATCATTGTTCCGTTGATAAACGATGTCGATGCCACGGATCTAGCCGCGTTTCCATTCGATCCGTTTATCTTTTCCGCGCCGAACCAAGAGCGCGGTTATCTGTTTGGCGAAGCGCCGGGCCGGCGCTATGAGATCCATCTGCAAAACCAAGCGCCGACCGAAGCTTTTCAAGAAAACTTCTTCGGTCGCGGGGACGATGATTCCGATGCCACGCTCGGTCGGTTTTTTGTCAACGAAAATGGCATGCCGTGGGCGCTCGATCTGCCCTTTGAGTGGCGCTACCCATTGGAGAATATGGACATCCGCTATGCCTACCCGAACTTCCAAACGCATGTCCAATCAAATGGCGCCTTGGATCTCGATTGGTTTGTGGTTGAACAGAGCAATAGTGCTAATACATTTGAATAAGTGAGATCGATGATGAAACGGAATGCTTTTTATTGGGTCATGGTGACAGCCAGTTTTGTGTTGGTCGGTTGTGCCCCTGAGATTATGAGCCCCAGTTCTGGGCCCGATGCCAGCCCAGTCGCCAGTGTTACTGCGATAACACCTGTGGCCGACGCTGTGGCTGTGACATCGATGCCGCTTGAGGAAAATCTCGATCAAGGGGCGGTGGCTACGGCTGATTTGCGGGTGCCCGCAGGTTACAGTTTTAACCAGACCTATGCCTTGGAGTTGGCTGTGGCCAACCAGCAACAGCGTGCCGGTTATCTATCGGTGTGCAGTGATTTCAGTCAGCAAGAACAAGGCTATGTGGTCAACTATGCCAACTGTCAACTTCGTGTCGCGCTGGAGGGCGACTTTGCCGCCACGCTTGACCTGCCAAATAATGTTAGCTCGGTCCTTGCCGTGGTTTGGTATTTTGACACGGATCAGCCAGCAGATTTTGCAGTATGGGAAAAAGACGATGCGCTCGAGGCTCGCTTTGAGGTGGTTTTATAAATCGAGCCAGCCAGTGGACAAGCCGGCAGGTTAGCCCGCGCTATTGGCCTAGAGATTGCTCTGGCTTAATGGCCTAGGCGCAGTGTGGCAGCCCGGTTCAATGCGGTGCTGCTCGTCTAGGCACTTTTTATTTTGCCAATGCTGAAAGGGTGAAAAATATGCACAACACTGACTCAACGCTACAACCTAAGTTGGAACGACTGCTCGATCTGAGTTTGGCCTGCGTCACCATGCTACTTCTGTCGCCCCTGTGGCTGATTAATGTGCTGTTAGCCGTCTGGCAACACAAGGCACCTCTGGTAAAAATTGTTCAGCAAGACGTGCTCTGTCGGGATCACGGCCTTTATCGCTGGCAGGTAGGGTTTTTACCCACCAGCGCCGCGCTGCTCAATGTGGCGAACGGATCGCTGTCGTTCGTTGGGGTATCGCTCAATGGCGGCTTTGGCAGCATTCATCGCGCCGATCTGCATAACTTAAAGGCCGGGCTCTACAGTATCGCTGAGATACAGCACCGGGTCGGACTGATCGGCCTGACCGTTGAGCAGAGCATGGCTCATCACCAGGCGCAGCGCAGTACTAGCCTATATCTGAAATATCTCTTGAAGGGGCTGTTCTCTTCGCTACTCTACCGAACGGCTCATCTGCGGGCGCCATCGTCCTTTAAACTGTTCGGTATCCGGATTGATAATTTACGCATGGCGCAGGCAGTCGATCTGATCTGCGCCGATGCTGCACCGCGCGTCGGCCCTGTTCGCCGGCCCTGCAATGTGGTCAACTTTATCAATGTTAAT
>Ga0209195_1001933_pt1 | contig 13042 bp, 8 predicted proteins | sample COGITO_mtgs_1004_3_FD_184788 | JGI IMG/M metagenome (GOLD analysis project Ga0209195, IMG submission 184788) | Pelagic marine microbial communities from North Sea - COGITO_mtgs_100420 (SPAdes) (version 2) | ecosystem: Environmental > Aquatic > Marine > Epipelagic ...
GCTACATCTGAGTTGCGATAATACAATGGCATGATCGTACTATATTTCTCACTCCCCGCAGTGTCCCAGATATTTACCGAACATCTATCGTCGATATGAAGATTTGTATATTCTGCTCCAATCGTGGCTGTTGTGAATTCATCATACTCCTGAGTCTTAAAGGTACGAACCAATGATGTTTTTCCAGATCCGTGTGGACCGACCATCACACATTTGAATATTCGCTTCGCACTCATTCTGTTACAATAAGGAAGGATAATCTTTCTTAGAACGTTATGATATTTTGTATTTTCCAAACCCCAATGCCTATCATTTCGGCTTGACCAAATTCATCATTTTTAGTTGTTCCAACAAGCTTCTTCGTCTTTGCATCATAACAATACCCCTTGTCCTCGTCTAACAATAAACTAACAACCTTCGACAGTACCTTCCCTTTAATAACCTTAACACGAATCTTAACAACCTCTGCATTCTCTGACCCGTAGCCTTTGTTTTCTAGTAAAATATCTTCTTCTAAATTATTTCGATAAGCATACCCTTTATCTGGGCGTAGTTTCGTTTCATCACTGAAATCAAAACAACGATACGCCTCGATATCTGGATGCATTGAATTGGATTCATGGAACAACCTACAATCAACAGCAGTTTCACGCATTGCTCCAAGAAAATCGTCAATCCCTGATTGTTTCTTCCGTGCAGATTCGTAGATGATTTGATCCATCGTGTCGGTTAAGTTATTGATCGTACTTAGGTACCTATATACGGCCACATTGTGATCCGACTTGGGTAATGCCTTGTGTGACCCTTGCCGGATACCTCGACCAACGACTTGTTGTGACCGAACCTCGTGCCAATACGGTTCCATGAGATGGACTTCTCTACAATTCATGATCGATATTCCTTCGGCCCCCGCGGCACTGAGGAGCAGAATCTTCACCCCATCCCCACGCTTGTTCGATGGTTTGTTGACAATTTCTTGGGCTTTGAATCGTTTGGTGTTGTCTAATTCACCTGTAAATTTTAAGTAACGAATCCCCCCATTTGTTGGGTTTGGGGTATCCAAACTCCCTAAACGAATATTCATTTGTTGTAAGTAGATTTCAAAAAGCTGTAACCCCTCACCTCTAACCCAGGATGAGTAGACGATCGTAATACCAATCGAAATACAACACATCAGGGCGATGTGGGTCATCTTCCGCGAACATTCGATCATACTCTTTAGCTTGGCACTCGTAACATGATTGTTGATAAAATCTTCGACAATCTCTTGATGCTTGTCATTGGGTCGACTTGCCACGATCTCGTGTAACGAATCGATATCCTTCTCTATGGACGTTCGGTTCGTGGTTTCTAATTCATCCCAGTATCGTAGCAAATACTCAACAAACGTATTGATCAACTTCTCATTCAATTTCAGCCTCTTTTGATCCTTAGACTTTAATCGTTTCGTTTGTCCATCGTACTTAGATATTTCCTCATTCTTAATAAATTCCTCTTTTTGTCGTACGCTTAATTTACTCATAACCTCTACGTTGTACTTCGTCCCCGCAGCTCTTCGTGATTGGGCATTATACTTTTCATTCATGTTGGGGAATACAAAATTACATGCTTGGCGGGTGTAAATATTAAACGTACCCTCTCCGTACTGAGTATCCCCCATCCATTCCTTCCTCTTCTTTTCAATTTTGTGATATTTTGTATAGTGTTTCTGTTGATACGGACTCATGGGGATAAGCACGGGTGGGTAGTCTAACCGCGTTGCGAAATCATCAGGATTAGACGGCATTACGAACGATACTTTGTCCAAAATCCTACGCTGAAACACATTGCGGTGCTTCTTCTTCAAACCACCGGCTGGGTCGACGAAGGTTTCGTAGAATGTATCGTAGTTTTCGGGAAACAACGATGGGTGGAGTAGGTTGAAGAGAATACCTAACTCATAAGGGTCGTTAATCGCTGGAGTTGCTGTGATACACAGCATCCGTGATTGTGAATTAGTACGAAGTGTTTCTTGGATTTTACGATACACATTTAGGGCCGGGGTTCGAGCCTTGTGTTTAGCGTGGTGGATATTACTAACCACATTGGAAATAAAATTATGAGTTTCATCAATGATAAACAAACAACGTACCCCATTGTTTGGTTCATCGTTAAGTAGACTCTCAAACTTATCGGCCACATTATACGCATCATAGATAACAAAATGTATATTATCAACAGCCTTCTGATCCTTGGTAGTCAAACACGAGGCAAAAGCGGATTTCCACGTCCCCTCGAGTGACTTCTTGATCAAAATATATACCCGCCACTCTTTATTCATACTAAACAGAGAATCGTAATTGAATAGAGAGGTACATGTTTTACCCGTACCCAATCCATGGTACAGTAGCATAGATTGATACGGATTAGATGGATGAAAGAATGCTTTTATAAATTTCTGATGAACTAATGGTTGATAGACTGTATTTTTTGAATTATATTTTTTCGTTGTACGTGCATCGGTTTCAAATTTGTCAATAAAATTGGCCAAATAAGATGGAAACAGTATACCCAAACGTGAGTTCGGCAATGGGATTGATGTCATCGTATCTTCACAATAAACAAGTTAAAGAAAAAAATCTTTGTGTTTAGTACAACTTCGACTGAATCTTTTTGGAATGCTTCAATCGAAAAATCATTTATATTCGAATTAGTCATCTTATTATAGTAATCCGTTAACTCATAAAACCATCGAATTTGGCCATTGTAAAACTCAATACTACCAAATCCTTTCTTAACAACTAGTTCTAGTAGTTTCATAAATTCATTCCTTTCTATATTGATATCCAAGTCGTTGATTATTCGATGTCCCCGTAGAGCATAGGAGCCTAAGATAAAGTATTTCTTGGGATCAATCTTTGCTATCTTAATAAACAGATAGTGCAAAATAGTATCAACTCAACCAAATATTGTTATTTTTTTATTTTAAAATATAAAAACAGATGTTACTTAATCTTTTTTCTAAAACAAAACCCCCTACCTCATCTCCAATCATCGAAACGGTCGACCGTTTCGCAAAGAAGGTGCTCAAGCCTCAAATTCGGGATCATTACCTAAACCCAAGTCCATCGAAGGATAGGGAGATTATATCCGAGATGGGTAAGATTGGTTGCTTAGGTCCTATGATTCCAAAATATGGTATAGGAGCAGATTACCTAACCTATGGTTTGATGGCCAAATCGATCGAGAAGGTGGATAGTGGATATCGGTCTATGTTTTCCGTTCAATCCTCCCTGGTCATGACCCCGATCGATTTATTCGGGTCCGATACTCAGAAGTTGAAATATTTACCCGAACTAGCGAAGGGTTCGATGGTTGGTTGCTTTGGACTAACGGAGCCAAACCATGGCTCAGATCCCGGTAGTATGTTGACGACCGCTACCGAAACATACACATCTTCTGGACCTTGCTACGCACTCAATGGATCAAAGACGTGGATCACCAACGCCCCATTGGCCGATTTATTCGTAATTTGGGCAAAACTGGATGGTGAGGTTCGTGGGTTCTTGGTTGAAAAAAACACTCCGGGTCTCGAAACTACAGTAATCGATGGTAAGTTATCGTTGTGTGCCTCAACCACTGGTTCGATCACCCTTTCCGACGTAACGATCTCAAAAGATGCCATTTTACCAAAATCTAAAGGCTTGGGGTCCCCTTTTAAATGTCTTTTCTCTGCTCGGCTCGGCATCGCCTTCGGAGCGTTGGGTGCGGCCGAGGATTGTATTGAGACGGTTGTTGAGTATGTTGGGGATCGGTATCAATTTGGAAAGTCGTTGTCCGAAAATCAACTCGTACAACATAAGATAACGGATATGGTAACCAAGTACAACACAGCTTTGGCCACGTGTTATGCGGTAGCCGAGAATCCATCAAATGTTGGGGTATCGTTGGTAAAAAGAAATTCATGTCTAATGGCTCTCGACATTGCCAGAACGGCAAGAGATTGTTTGGGAGGGTATGGTATATCGATTGATTACAACATCATGCGTCATTTGATCAACCTAGAAACCGTCAACACCTATGAGGGCACGGCGGATATTCATGCTCTTATTATTGGGAAGCATATCACGGGTAAGGATTCATTCTAAGATACGTTCGGGGATATGTAGCTCCTTAGATAAGTAGTAGATATTACCATTATGACCCTTCTCCATATTCTTTTCACTCAACACAAATTTATTCTTCCCATCCTTTAACACGTAGGACCCACAATCGATTTGAAACGTGACATCGGTCATTGTTCCTAAGGTCAACTCCACGATTCCTTGCTCTTGTTGTTTCTTACAATATTTAGCTATCGATTCGATGTTAAAATTACGCTTCCCAAAATGACTCCGGAGATAGTGTGTTGCCTTCTCCACATCCTTCGGAATCTTAAGTTTAGGCGGCACAAAAACCGTGTAGTCGTTACGACGGTTGTTTCGTTTGTCGAAATATTTGCAACACAACATTGAGGCAATTCCATACTTCGCACAGGCCATCACAAAAGGTTGGTAGGCCTTCTTAGCGTACAATAAATCCAAGATAGCCGGCTTCGGTTCCTTAGACTCCTTTTTCAAAACCTCCAATTCTACGGGCAGCGCACCATCTATGAAGAAAAAGATTCCATTGCTGCAATCTACTTCTTTCTTTAAAGATACGTCGGTATTCCCAACTGTCAGTACCTTTTGCTTAGAGCTACAACTCACCATCAATCGGAGTCCGCCCAAAGAGGACAAGGTAATTTCATTATTCCCATACTTTTCACACATTTTTTCAATACTCTCCTCATCGTACTTATTCTTGAAAACATGACATTTAAGCAATTGTATGGCTTCCTCCGGGGATTTGGGTAATTTTAGTTTCTTCGGTACAAACACCGTGTAGGGCATCTGTTTCGTCGTCTTATCGGGCATGCGTTTGGTATAGGTTGAGCCTAGAATAGAAAGAAGATTGTATTTCGCAAGTGCTTTGATGAATGGTTGAGCCTTCTTATCCAGAAGTAGATGGTCGATAATCGATTTATTATTATGTTTCGACATGATTCGTACGTACGTATGGTTATATATATATACACACAATAATAAAAAAAAAACTTACGAATTACGAATTACGAATTACGAATTACGAATTACGAATTACGAATTACGAATTACGAATTACAAATTATTCACCAATTCAGCCCTGCTAATGTTTCGTAAAAGATATATGTCGGGTAAGATACTACCTGTATCACTCTTATACTGTCTATCTATCTCCCGCATTAACGAAGAGGTCATTTTTTTCGTCGAATTCATCCTAGTTCGGAACAAAATCGGTTACAACGCAACCATCTGGATCCGAATCCCTGCGTTTAATCAACGGGGATCCTTCGATCCCCACCAACAATCGGTTCCCCTGGATGATGCCACGTATTAATGAAAGAAAGCTGGATGAATTGAGAGCAGTGGATATGGAGAGCACAAACAAAATCAAGGCAGCGAAGGAAGCGACTTGTTTTACTAAATTCAAATCTACATTAACAAAAAAAAAACAGTGACACGAATTCGGCTCAACCTTTTAAAATCCTCCGTACTCCACAAAATAAGGGAATGAAGGAGCCGATCGACCACAACATGCTTGAAATAAGTGCAACAATATCAATCTCATCACAACGTAGTATACCATATATTGCGACCAAGCTACTAGTGAAAAATAGGCTATCCGAAATCATACGTGGGTAGATACGTAGGTAGATACGTGGGTAGATACGTGGGTAGATACGTGGGTAGAAATTAAAAAAAATGAAATTGTGCTTACGTTTATTTACATTCCCTACTTAGTACCAAGCATACATCTATGACACGAACTTTAGCAAAGCGAATATCGACCAATCCTTTGGTTGTTAGGGAACTTAGCCTGAAGGAAACGGTTTGTGTGATTGAATATCTGAACATAGAGTACTACAATAATTATGAATCCCACGTAAGTGATGAATCGTACGATGCATTGAAAGATCATCTCCAAACCTTCGACCCATCACATAAGCTGCTTAGTCTGATCGATGCCCCAATGATGAGTCGAAAGAAGGTTCGACTCCCGTTTCATATGGGGAGTATGGATAAGATAAAGCCATCGGATGGGGTGAAGAAACTACAGAGCTGGGTTGAGCGTAATGGGGATGCGGACTTGGTTTGGAGTATGAAGTTGGATGGGATTAGTGGAGCGCTTGTAATCGATACTTCGTTACAACGATATCGGCTCTACACAAGAGGATCGGAGGGTAGGTATGGGCTTGAGGTAACGGCTCTGGCTAAGTTTATCCGACTCCCCGATCCAAAGCACATGGATCCAACCTTATGTTTACGAGGGGAATTTATTATTTCCAAGAAAGCATTCAATAAATACAAGGCAAAGCATCCCGAGACAAAGAATGTCCGTAATCTTGTAGGTGGGGTGATTAATTCGAAGCAACCAAATCCCGAGGTAGCAAAACTCATACGTTTTGTGATCTACGAAGTAATTGGAGGTGGTCGGCGATTTACCGAGCAAATGGAAATGGTAAGGAGTTTGGGTTTTGATTGTGTTGAATTTGGTACAGTCAATATCTTGTCGTTCGAAACATTGAGTAAGATTTTGGTAAAGGAACGGGTTCGGTCGGTGTATGGAATGGATGGTATCATCATTACTCATAATCATACGTATATTCGGAATACAACTAAGAACCCGGAGTATGCGTTTGCCTTTAAGGATGTGTTGGACGACCAGAAAGCAATTGCGACGATACTGGATGTAGAATGGAATGTTTCGAAGGATAATTATTTGAAACCAAAGTTGATCGTTTCACCAACACAAGTAGGAGAGGTGGTGGTTCGTTGTGTGACGGCTCATAATGCAAAGTATGTTGTTGAACACCAGCTTGGTAAGGGTTCGGTAATTGAGATCATACGAAGTGGAGATGTGATCCCCAAGGTCCATCGTGTCGTCGAGCCCGCCAAACCTCCATATCTCCCTAAACATATTCCGTATGAATGGAATACGACCAATGTTGATATTATTGCAATTGGGAAATCCATCGATTTGGTTGTGAAACAAATCCACTACTTTTTCAGTAAACTTAATGTCCCAAACTTTGGTGAGGCGACGGTTCGTAGGATTGTACTTCATAATAACAATACATCGATTCGGTCCATCATCAACCTAGGTTACGATGATTTGTTAGAGATTGAAGGTTTTTCTAATAAGAAGGCGAATATTGTTGTTGATGGTATAGGTCGGGGTATTGAGACAGCTGATTTGGTTGCGATGATGGTCGGTTCGAATGTGTTTGGTCGAAGTTTGGGTAGTACGAAGCTTCGACTCATCGTTGAGGCCGAGCCTGATACAATGAGTCGAATCCTCCGTATAAAGCATGCGGAGATCGAAGCATTGAACCGGCGTATCGTAGGTATGAAGGGGTTTGATACGAAGAGTGCCGATTTGTTTACAGAAAACATAGAACGATTCCAGGAATTTATGAACCAGACGTTCGACTCGGGTGTTTTGTGTCGTTTGTTTGCTTCGATGAAGAAAGAAAAGAAAAAAACAAGAGGGACATCGGGTCAAATTGTTGTTTGTAGTGGATTTCGGGATAAGGAGTTTGAGGCATGGATAGTAGAGCAGGGTGGTGAGGTACGTAGTACGATTAGCAAGAAGACAACTCTGCTTGTTGTTTCGGATCTTGATGTGACGAAATCAAGTAAAATTCGCAAAGCAATAGAGCTTGGGATTGAGATAAGGAGTCGGGATTCATTTATTTTTTAAACCATATTGTTATAAAAAAATGAAAAACACTTAGTAGATTTAAATGAATCAACAACACAATTACTAAATAGAAATAAAACAAAAATGAGTAAGAAACAATCGTATCAAAAATTATCCCACCGTGAACATGTTCTTAAACGACCCGATACCGTGATTGGGAGTATTCGTCCAGTTGAAACCGAACAATACATCGTGCGGAATAAAGAGATTGTTGGTCGTACGTTGAAACTTTCACATGGATTTCTTAAAATTTTCGATGAAATCTTGGTAAATGCTGCGGATCAAGTAGCTCGAACGATTAAACGTAAGAACCCAGATGATGTTGTTTCGGAAATACGAGTCACGGTCGACAAGACATCTGGTGAGATATCGGTTTGGAACGACGGATTGGGTATTCCCGTGGAGATGCATAAGAAAGAAAAAATGTGGATTGCTGAATTAATCTTCGGGGTTATGTTGACGGGTCAAAATTTTGATGACTCGGAGAAACGCACGACTGGGGGTAAGAACGGGTATGGTGCAAAATTGGCAAACATTTTTAGTAAATATTTTATACTGGAAACGGCGGATCAAAAGAAGAAAAAGAGATTCCGTATGAAATGGGTGGATAACATGGCATCGCATGAAGCAGCAGAGGTGACTGAATTCAATAAGGATGAGTTTGTTGGAACTAAAATTACCTTCCTACCTGATTATGAAAAATTCCTTATGAAGGGATTGAGTAATGATTTGATCGGGTTATTAAAACGACGTACGTACGATATCGCTGCATGTACCCCAAGCAATATACGTGTCTACTTTAACGACACATTTGTTCCTATCAAGAGTCTATCTGATTACGCCAAGTTGGTTATTTCTGGACAAACGGTTGCAATTACGAAACCTAGATGGGATCTTATCCTTGGTTTGAGTGATGGTAATGGAATGCAGCAGATTAGTTTCGTGAACACGATCCACACTCTCCATGGGGGGACGCATGTTGATAGTGTTGTGAATCAGATCACAAAGTATGTCCAAACCACAATGGAGAAGATGCCAGAGTTTAAGGATAAGGGTACGAAACACACAGTTAAGGTATCGGACATCAAAAAACATATCAACTTAGTGTTGAGCGCGGTGATTGAAAATCCAGATTTTGATAGTCAATCAAAAGAAACGTTGAAAACACCTCCCGAGTTATTCGGAAGTACGTTGAGTCTCTCAACATCTGTCTTGAAGGGTTTGGTCGATAAACTTGGATTGATCGAGCGCATCAAGGATGTGTTGTTGGCTCGTAATCTAAAATCACTCCAAAAGGGAAATAATACCAAAAAGAATCGTTTGTTTGGTATCCCGAAGTTAGAGGATGCTAATTTTGCTGGTACGAGGAAGTCAGACCAGACGATGTTGTTTGTAACGGAGGGGGATAGTGCGGCCTCTATGGTTCGCGCGGGTCTAAGTGTACTTGGTCGAGATAAGTATGGCATCTTCCCTCTTCGGGGTAAGTTACTGAATGTGCGCAGTGCGTCGACGAAGGATGCGGGAAAGAATGAGGAGATTCAGAATTTGATCAAGATTTTGGGACTGCGTATCGATATGGCAAAGAAGTACACGGCTGATAATATCACTACCCTACGCTACGGTGGGTTGTGTATTCTCACAGATCAGGATCACGATGGTTCACACATCAAAGGTTTGGTCCTCAACTTCCTTCACGTCTTCTTCCCCTCTCTCTTAGAGGTCGAAGGATTCTTAAAGTTCTTCATCACCCCCATAAGTAAGGTATCGAAAGGATCGGTCGTACGATCCTTCTACACCTACAACGACATGGAACAATGGTTTAAACAAAACAACCAAGGTGCTGGTTGGAGGACCAAATTTTACAAGGGTCTCGGTACATCGACTAGTAAGGAGGCGAAGGAGTACTTCTCCGACCTGCCCAAACATTTGATCGACTTTAAATTCACCACCGAGAAGACTACTAAGAATTGTTTAGAATTAGCCTTCAAGAAAGAATTTGCGGACAAACGGAAGGTTTGGGTCAATCGAATGAATGCCTTGGAGGAACCTAGGTTAGAATATGATCCAAATTTAGGTATGACGTACGATGATTTCATAGATGATGAGTTGATTCTATTCAGTGTGGCGGACAACATTCGTTCACTCCCTAGTGTGATTGATGGGATGAAACCATCCCAGCGTAAGGTATTGTACGGTTCGATGACCCGATCGAAGAAGTATGAGGATATTAAGGTTAGTCAACTGGCTGGAGATATCTCCCTCCGAACAGCGTATCATCACGGGGAGGCTAGTTTAATTGGTACGATCATCGGGATGGCCCAGGATTTTACTGGATCGAACAACATCAATCAGCTCATACCCTCGGGTCAATTTGGTTCCCGTGTCATGGGTGGTAAGGATCACGCAAGTGCGCGTTATATCTTCACCAGGTTGAACGATATCGTCGACACCATCTATCACTCCGACGATCTCCCCCTCCTAACCTACAATGTTGATGATGGTCAGTCGGTCGAACCCACGGTCTTTGTGCCCATCCTACCCATGTTATTGGTCAACGGTAGTAGTGGTATTGGTACTGGTTACTCCTGTAACATCCCCTCCTATAACCCGATCGATATAGTGGAGAACATTCGTCGTAAGATGAAGAACGAGAAGATGAAGAGTATGAAGCCTTGGTACCACGACCATGTGGGCGAGGTTACGAAGAAGGATACGAAGTACCTAAGTTATGGTAAGTTTGAGCGTAAGGATGATTGTACGGTATACGTGAGTGAACTCCCGGTTGGTGTCTGGACCCAAACCTTTAAGGAGAAGTTGATGAAACACATGGAGAAGAAGGATACGATATTGAAGAATATTAACGAATACTCGACCGAACGTATTGTTGGGTTTGAGCTAGAGTTTACTTCCAAAAAGTACCTCGACGATCTACTGGCTATGGAGGATGTGGATAAGCAGTTGGATCTCCAAAGCACGATCAAAAACCTACTCTACGGTTTCGGATCGGATGGTAGGATTAAGAATTTTAAAAACGCGAATGAAATCATTGATGAATTCTACGGTGTTCGATTTACCCTCTACACCAAACGCCGTCTCTACCTACTGATTAAGTACGGACGTACGATACGTATTCTGGAAAACAAGCTACGTTATCTTCGGGAAGTTATTGATGGGAAGTTGGTGGTATTCCGGAAGAGTAAGGCGTTTAGAGAACAGCAGTTGGTAGACCAATCTTTCGATATGTTTGATATGCAGGCTGATTTGACCAAGGAAAATTACGACGCTAATGGGTCGTACAACTACTTAACCTCGATGTCAATCGATTCCTTTGGGTTGGAGACGATCGAGCGACTAGAGAAGGAGTTGGAGAAATTCAAATCATTCTATACGGCTACGGAGAAGTTGGACGAGATGATGATGTGGAATCGTGATTTGGATGCCTTCATGGAACGCTATGAAGTATTCCGCCAAGAACAAATCCAGGTTGTGGAGACCGAGCGATTGGGTAGAATGGAGGTTACGAAGAAGAAACGTAAGAGAAGTACGAAGAAGAATAAAACGAAAAAATAATAACCCAGAGCTTTGTGGTGTCACATTAAGATAATCATTGATTTATTGTTTATTGTATTTATATAGTGCAAGATAAAGATGCAACGAATCCTCGTACAAGTAAGAATTAGAATACTTTTTTTATCTTTTTGATTCCATTACTAATATTTCGTAATCATTTATGATGTATAGAGCTATACCAGATAAACCACACAAAGCTAAGTTGAATAATTTAAATCATCTACAACAACATAACCCAAACATTAGTGATTAAGAATAAAACAAAATATGTAGGATGGTAATCATTTACAATTTTTAATTGCTTTAATTTTTTGTTTCTTACAAAGTACATAATTGATTGTAAAAGAAACTCAACAACATCTAAAGAATAGAAATGCGTTGATTTGTGTTGCTTGTGTTGCTTGTGTTGCTTGTGTTGCTTAGGTTGCTTGTGTTGCTTGTGTTGTTTGTTTGGATACTGATTGTTATTTCGGTGTTTACACGTTTGTAATACACAAACCAATAGAAAATGTTTAACAATGGTACTAAGATAAGGACCAATACACCAAACATCGATATTTTTGATCTACTATCCTCCACTCCTTGGCCCCAAGTAAAGGGCTCGTATAAAGGTACGTTTGAATTAGGGGCATAGCAAATTCCGATTTGTAGTTTGTGATGAACATATGTCCACAAAAAGTAAGATGTCGATACCAAGATTGGGTAGATACCGTGGAGTAAGGTAAACGGTTGTTTTGTATTATAAATATCCAGTATCATAAACACCAAGTTATAACCATGAACAATGATGGTGTATGGTTTTTGTTCTACATGACATTCACCTAATTCGACATTGAGTACTAAGCACCCGTACCATGTCAATACTGTGACGATTGCTGAGAGAGATAGTGCTGTATCTTGTATGGCCCAATGGATTCTAAGATACCACGGCATTTCTTCGTGGTTTGGTATTAGGTTGTCTTTCCGTAATCACACCAGTTACTGAATAAAGTATTACAATAATTTGAGTCCAATTAGTTAGATACATAAACCAAAACTTCGTACAATCTACGGAGACACGTTCCCATAGAGTGTACGTAAGAGTACCGATAAATAATATGGCGTTCAGTACACGAAAAAGTAATGAGAATGTCATGCTCAATCGATTCGTTGTTGGACTGAATGCAAACTTCCAATTAAAATTACTGGATGTTGTATTTGAATCAAAGTTAATACTACTTGGCATTGTTTCTTACATATAGATTTAATTTCATTTTTTATAGAAAAAAATGAAATATATTTACAGAATTACAGGATTACAGAATTATGTTGATACGATGGATAACTCTTACAAAATCAATTATTCTAAGGTTGAGCAAATCGCCCCTCTCATCGGGGAGACGGTTGCCATGATGTGCAAAAATAATAAGATAGATTATGCCATCATGATAACGTTCTCTGATGATATCGAGATAACGATTATGAACAATACGGGATCCTTAATATCTAAAGAAGAATGGAAGCTAGTTGAGGATTATGTAAATACCAATTTGCATAAAAAGCATCTACCAGGTATATCCGAAGTACAGGTGATGAATAGGATTACCATAGGGTATGATAACCACCAGAAAAGTTCTTCGATTCATCATTTTATTGCTTGTGGGATAATCGATATTCCTATCTTAACCTACCC
>Ga0209195_1001936_pt1 | contig 13027 bp, 16 predicted proteins | sample COGITO_mtgs_1004_3_FD_184788 | JGI IMG/M metagenome (GOLD analysis project Ga0209195, IMG submission 184788) | Pelagic marine microbial communities from North Sea - COGITO_mtgs_100420 (SPAdes) (version 2) | ecosystem: Environmental > Aquatic > Marine > Epipelagic ...
AAATACCCTCGATAATACCAATAAAACAAGCAAATACAGTGGTATAGCTTCTCACAGGACCACTTTTGGGACCGCTTTTAGGACCGCTTTGTCAGGTTTGGGACTAAGATAGTCAGTCCTGAGAGGCCGTTTTGACTTGAACTGGGGCACGTTAGGCGCAAAATCCACAACCATGAGTGATGATGTGCCCCTACGACTCCCCCGCTATGTTTTTCGCCGGAGCAACGGCAGCTTTCGCTATAAGAGGAACGTTCCAGAGCGCCTCAGACCCCTCATTGGAAAGGCCACCCTGTATCGACAACTGGGGGATAGCTACCGAGAGGCTATGCAGGCCCTGCCCCTGGTGCATGCCAGAATCGAAGCCTTGCTTAACGATGAGGCAGACAAGTCAGCCAGAGAACGCAGCTTGGAGATAATCCGCGGAGCACTGGGCGATGAGGTCGCTGAGATGGTGCTGGCCGAGACCATTCCAGAGTACTCTCTCATTGAGGATGCCCTGAATGAACTGGGCAAAGACCTGCACAAACAAAAGATGCCAAAAGAAGTGGTCCAGCAGGTCTACACTGGCAAACTTAAGCCTGACGTCCTGACCCTCGCCATGACCCTCAACCAGTACGAGGCCTATAAGTCAGACACCCCTAAGGCTGCCAGGGAGATTGGGCAGCGAGTAGAACGGTTGCGCACAGACATGAAGAGCGTCTTCGGCAAGCAGAAGCTGAAGTACACTCCCCTGACCGACATCACGAGACAGGATGCCAATGACCTGCGGGACCACCTGCTGAGTAGGGTCTCTCCCAACAGTGCCGTGAGAATGCTTGGTGTTGTGCGGACAGCCATCAACCATGTGATTGTTGAGCACTCTCTGACCATCCCCAACGTCTTCATCAACCTCAAGATAAAGGGAGCTGGTGCTACCAAGCACGACAGGCTTCCCCTGAGTGATGACCAGGCGGTCACCCTAGAGACCGCTTTCTCAAGTAATGACACGGCTTGGGCCCTGTTTGTCACCTTGAGAGATACTGGAGCTCGGGTGTCAGAAGTATCAGGCCTGAGGGTCAAAGACTGTGACCTAGGGCAACAGTGTCTCCATCTGACAGCCACCCCTTGGAGAAGCCTCAAGACCAACAACTCGCAGCGCTCTGTGCCCCTCTCGCATACCGCTGCCGCAGCCCTGGCAAAGCTAGTTCAAGGTAAGGACCCAGAAGCACCCCTGTTTCCAAACTACGCCAAAGACCGAGGTGCTGACAGTTGCTCTGCCATGCTGATGAAGCGCCTTCGTTCAGTCATCACAGACAAGAAGCTGACCATGCACTCGCTTCGGCACCGCATGAAGGACAAGCTGCGCAACACTGGCTGTCCTGAAGCCATTTCCCTGGCCATCTTGGGACACAGCAACAACACAGTAGCGGCCAACTATGGTTCGGGCTATGCCTTGGAGGTCATGCGGGAGCACTTGGAGAAAACATGGACTTGAGCATTTTAAATACAGCAGAAAACCCAATTCCCACTCATGCCTATGCTGCATTCTTGGCAGTCATCTTGGGCGGTATCCAGCTAACAAGGCCAAAGGGCACAAGCTCCCATAAATACCTTGGATACACCTGGGTTACCCTAATGTTGTGGGTCAGCATCAGCAGCTTTTGGATCCAGACAATCAAGATAATCGGACCCTTTAGTCCCATCCATTTCCTATCCATCTTTACCATATGGTCTGTTTTTGAAGCCATCCGGTCAGCTAGAAACGGAAACATCATACGTCACAAAAGAATGATGAAGCTGCTCTACATCCTAGCACTCATTGTAACGGGCTTGTTCACGCTGCTTCCAGGGCGGACAATGAATGCAGTGCTGTTTGGAGTGTAAGTGATGAACCTGAGCGGGTGTGGTGATGAATTTTGTTTGGATAAAATATCAATGAATAAGGCCCAAGCATTTAACCCTTTCTTGTTTGCGAGGACCGATAAGTTGATGGCGCTCATCGCAGAAGCACCCCGTGATCTTCCCACTGATGACCTCAGGGATAGGTATGCAGCTGTTCCGCAAAGAGTCCGACATTCTTGTGGAAGTCCTGGAAGCCCTCAGGTCGGAGGGTATCGTGGCCCTCCCCGTCCATGATGCTGTCATCGTGATGGAGGAGTATAAACAAACAACAATCACGATCATGAAGAAGGTCTTCAGGGATCATACCGGGATCACCCATCAGGTCACCCTAGGGTAGGTCCAGAAGGTGACCCCCATAGTAGGTCCCTAAGGGGAGGTATGTGTATGAAGAAGAAGAACAGAAGAACAATAATACACGACAGGACTACCCTAAGGGACCCTCTTAGGCTCTTCATATAGGGGACCCGTAAGGAGACCCCATAAGACATCACCAAGGGCAAATGGTCAGTAATATTCAAGACCCTCATCCTGCATGCCGCTCCCAGGAAGCACTTGAGGGAAACTCTCGAGGTCTCCCCACAGGGGGGCCCAAGGAGTAACCCTAGAAGATGAGTATGTTTGTGATGAATAACAGAAGAACAATAATACCCTAAGGGACCCTCCAACCCTCTTCATATAGGGGACCCGTAAGGATAACCGAGGGAAGGTGGCAACATAGCATGTCACCACCGACAAGAACCCCCACTACCCGCTGAGGTACCACTACCGAGAGGAATATAGGGAGGTCTTAGCGTGTCCATATGGGGGGCCCGTAAGCCGGTATCACCATGTTGCATCGAGTACAGGAGCAATCGAAGGGACAGCAAAGCCTAGGGTGATATTCCGGGTCGAGTCCTAGGGTACTCGGCTAGTTGGGTACTTGGAGGTACTGCCCAACACCTCCCAAAACTGAGAACTTTTGAGCCTCTATAATGATAACAATCATCATGGAGACCAATCATGTTTACGACCTTCACAGCCCTTGCTCTTGCAGGGGGTGCGCTTCGGCTTGTCCTGCAGTGGCAGCTGCGCAAACGCTGGGACATCTCACTGGCAGTCCCACAGATACTCGCAGGGGCCCTTGTAGTGCTTGCTGGCTTGCCTGAGTTTCTCAAGCCCTTCCCCTTTCCAGTGCCTCTGGGCCTAACACTTGGGTTGCTGCTGCCTGACCTTCTTCTGCGGAGGGCCTAGGATGACAGCTATGCCTATCACCCCTGGCTGCACTGTGTTGATTGCTGGCTTTGACGACATCCCCGCGCATCAGTTCTTGGTCGAGGAGGTGCATGAGGACTGCATCACAGGCACTGCCCTCACAGGTCCCCTTGCGGGGGAATACGGAGAACCAGATCTGGATCTAGTCGTCCGGGTCCTTTCCACCCCCAGCTAACCACCAAGAAGCGTCAGGGAAGGGCTTAGTCCCTGCTCTTCCTTGGCGCTGCTCACAAAATCCCACCCCATCACACAAACCAGGGCAATTGCCCCAGAAAGGAGACGTCATGTCGCCACAGATTAAGTACGCCTACAAGACCCACAACACCTGGATTTACCGCAGAACCTACCCCAAGGCTCTGCAGCCCATCCTTGGCACTGCCCTCAAGCAATCGCTCAAGACAGGGGATGCCACCCAAGCCAAGACCCGTGTGGCTGAGCTGAACCAAACCTTCACAACCATCATCAAGGAGGCTCAGGCCCATGCCCTTGCTACCTCTAACACAGCTACTGCCACTGCTGCCCAAGCTCCTCGACTGGGGGTTGCTCGTCCTCGATATCAGCGTGCTCGTCTTGTGGGTGAGCGGTTGGTAGCGAAACTGGCTCAGGCCTACCTTGCTGAGGTGTCACAGCGACTACGCCCAGGCAGCTTCAAGTCGGTGCGCTTTGCGCTTGAGCTGTTGACCTCTCATCTGGGCAAGCATGCTGTTGGTGACTTGTCCCTGGCACATGGAAAGGAGGTGCTGGGGTACATCACCCAGCTCTCGCCCAACGTCCGCAAGTACAGGCAGGGGAAGGACGCTGGCTTGGTTGGCCTTGCACGTCTCGCTCAGGAGCACGAGGGCATCACCCTGGCACCCCAGACCCAGGCCCGCATCCTCAAGCAGATGTCCCAGTTCCTTGACTGGTGTGTTGGGGAGGGCGAGCTGGGAACCAACCCCTGGGAAGCCCTCAAGGTCAAAGACCGGCCTGAGGTTCATCCCCATGGGGTGCTGAAGGATGAACAGGTCAGTGTGTTGTTGGCAGCCAAGGACAGGATGCTGCACAGTGCACTGCTCTTCGGGCTCCTTACGGGCATGCGCTCAGGGGAGATCTGTGGGCTGATGGCAGAGGACATCACAGCAAAGGGGAACCTAGGGCGCTTTGTCAGTATCAGGCCAAACAGAGTCCGCTTGCTGAAGTCCAAGGCCGCAGAGCGGGAGGTGCCACTGCATGGGATCCTTGAGCAGCTGCTGGATACCACGCTTCCAACGTCTGGTAGGCTGTTCCCACACCTCACAGTGGACAAGGTTGTGAAGCGGTACGCAAAACTCAGGCAGAGACATCCAGAACTGCACGGCACCGTGTTCCACTCGACCCGCAAGTGGTTCATCACCCAGTGTGAGCGCACAGGGGTTCCGGAGCACTTCACTGCAACTCTCGTGGGGCATCATTCGGCTAGGTCCACAAATAAGCTGACTTATGGGCTGTACTCCGCGGGAATATCTGATGCCCAGAAACGGGAGATTGTCGAGGGTGTGAGGAACTAACCCCACAAAAACACCCCATCTGGCTTCCCATTGCGGGAGGTCGGGCGGGGGTATGACATCTGATTTTTTAGGTGCGGAAGGGCTTGAACAAGTGCAGACATTAGTACCAATCGTAGCGAACAGCAGCAAAAAATCAAAACTGACCGAGCTGCGGCATGTACATCTTGGCACTAAGAGCGGAAACCGGACTTTCGCTGCGGGGGCTGTGTGACGACGGTCGCATGGTCCGCGTTGGTCGTGGGAAATATACGCTGTGGTAGCGTACAGTGCTTTTCGGGTCGATGTGCCATCAGTGCGGTGGGTTCCTGCTTGCTTGGACTTCGCGTTCCCGCTCAGACCAAGTTGATCTGATATAGGCGAGGATATCCCATACATCATCATCGGTGAGTGTCTCGTTGAAGGCAGGCATCCCGCTGTTGAACCCAGTGACACCTCTGACCTCTAATGCAGCAGCGCCACCCAACTTGGTGTACTCAAATAGCAGTTCGTCATCGTGATGCCATGTATGACCCATTCGATCATGCGGCGGGGCTGGAAGCACACCATCGGCGTTCGGGGATTGCCAGTTCGGCTGTCCCTCAAGTTTAGCACCGTGGCAAGATGCGCAGTTGTCTGCGTACAAGCTTTGACCTGCAACGATGTCGCGATGTTCCCAGTTGTGATCAGCAGCGGCTGTGGAGGCCAGCGAAATCAAGACGGGTAAAAGCCATTTCATGCCACATTCACCCATGTGCGCATCCCGCCAACAGCGTGGCTGAGCATGTGACAGTGCAATAACCATCGGCCAGAGTTGTCGAACACGCAGATGATGTCACGGCTTTCGCCTGCGTTCACCAGAGTTGTGTCCCGTAAATCGCCCAAGGCCCCGTTCTGATCAACTTCATAAAAGTGGTGACCGTGCAGGTGGATGCCATGCGGGAACGATGTGTCATTTTTGAGGGTGATCCGTACCGTTTCGCCATTTCGGAATGATCCGAATGGTTTGGTTTGCAGGTCCGAGACGTTGTTGAAGGCCCAGATGTTGTCCCCATCATGTCGCCCGCCCATTGCACCGCCCATCATCGTCAGGGTTAGATGTTGTGTTGGTTCAGCAGGCGTTGGCAAATTAGGCTGTGACAACGCCATTATCGGACTAGCTTGTCTATCCGTGTTGGTTCCAATCACCTCAAGGTCTGCCAAACGATATGAACCGTCACGGGTGACCATATCGAACCCGACTGGGCCAGTGATATCCACGATAAGATCAGCACGTTGTGCTGGGGCCAGCACAAGGTCTGTCATCTGGCGAGGCACAGGTAATGCCATGCCATCCAAGGCAACAACTGACCCAGCGCCGCCGCTTACCGCCACGGGGAAGATACGGTTTGTTGCCGCGTTGATCAGTCGGAACCGAACACGATCCCCAGTCTTCACCTGATCTTGGGACAGAAACGCGCGGGCGAAGTTCCCCATGTAACCACCATGGGCGACACTGTGCATGTCATTGAAATCATCGAACAAGCTACCATCTTCCTGAACCTGCCAATCCGCCATCAACACAGTTATGTCGTGATCAACATCTGGGGGTGTTTTATCCTCAACAATCAATGCTCCCATCATGCCACGTGCGACCTGTTCATGAGAAATGTAGTGCGAATGATACCAATAGGTGCCCTCATCAGGTGGGATAAAGCTGTAGGTTTTGGTGTCGGAAGGTTCGATCAACTCTTGCGTCAACATCGGCACCCCGTCCATTTGGTTTTCCAACCTGATGCCGTGCCAATGCACTGCGGTGCCTTCATCAAGCCCGTTCTCGACGGCTATGTTCACCAGTTCGCCACGGCGCACCCTAAGTTCTGGGCCTGGCATTGACCCATTGAAGCCCAGCATAGCCGTTGCACCATCTCCATTGGGCAGGATTTGCTGCATCACCGTCTCAGCTTTTAGTCGCAGCGTATCTTGGGCTGCGAATGTGGGCATTGGTAAGATCGCTGTGGCTGAGACGGTAGCTAAGAAATGTCGTCTTTTCATGTGGTGCCTCATGTTGGCAGAGTAAGGTTTGTTGTAAGAACGGCGGTCATGCCAAGCACGGCAAGGATCACGATCCATTCAACTGATATGGACTTGGAAAGATGGTTTGCAACTGCAGAGTCACCGGTGCGCAACGCGGGAATGAAACGAAGTTTGTTGGCAGCGGCCAGTCCAAGAAGTAAACCGACCAGCAGCACTTTGATTATCATCGCCTGCCCATAGCTGGTGCCTACAAGAGCAGTAAATGACCCAACAAGCTGATAACCCATGTAGCCACCCACAATGATCAGCACAGGCACGGTAGCCGAAGCAACAACACCAAATCGGTGCCCTACATCCGCAGCCGAAGCATACGTGCTTGATGACGATGCCAAGCGTTTCAATGGTGTAAGAACACCGATCCACAAGGCAACGGCAAGCAAGTGCAACATCAATGCAAGGTCAAGGAGCGTAGTTTCAAGACCAGAAACATGTCCGACTTGATCGAAAGACCAGATCGCAATGACACCACCAAGCACCGAGACCCAAGTTCCGACGCGGCCCATGAACAGCCCCGCAATCAACAGGCCAAGGCCCACCAAACGTAACAGCAAAGCTGTGCCAACAGGTGTAGTCCACAAAAGCTTAAGCATCTCAGGATCAGTTAAGCCACTCACATCTCCCGTTAGATTGGCACCGCGTAATGAAAAGGCGAGGATCGCCGCGACAATTCCAAGAACCGCAAACGTCATGGCCAAACCACGAGTCCGTTCTAGCCGAAACATCAACATGGCCATGACCGTACCAGCCGAAGTCATCACACCAAGATAAAGCGCAAACTTTGTGACGATAGCCGCCAAACCGAACGCATCAGGCATCGTTATTCAACCGTAAAACTAAAGGTACCATTTAGCGCATGGCCATCAGCCCCAAGCCCACGCCATTTTACAACGTAAATACCCGCACCCATGTCTTGCATCGGCAAAGAAAATTCTTGTGTGAAGGCTGTTTGTTCACCGAGGTCGATGTCCATGGTGCGTTTGTCGGCATGGGTAATAGCGACTCGTGTTAGACGGATATCGCCTTTGAAGTCCATCAAGACCTCAGTCGGCATCTCGGTCACACTGGACTCATTAATAGGTGTCGTTCCATCAAGAGGCGAGTGTGCCATAACACCTGTTGCCCAAATCCCGATCATGCCTGCAAGTAGAAAAGTTTTCATTGTGGTTTCCAGTCTTGTTGTCAGAGATCAGTTGATCCCATTTGCACGTTGCAGTTCTCGAATGTAGGCGATGATCATGGTGACATCGCCCCGTGTTACCCCCTCAACAGCCGGCATGTTGCCAAACGGCCAATGGTGGCCCTGAACGCCCAACTCAGCAGCCCTTTGGAATGCTTCATCACCGTGGTGGCTTGGCTCATAGATCATGTGGACCAACGGTGGGGCGACGCCATCTTGTCCCGCTGCATTTGCACCGTGGCAGGCAGCACACTTGGCCTCATATCCCAGTTGCCCGATCTTGGCGTTCTGTGACAGCGTTTCAGGCACCAGCACATTGGCTAGAACCCCATTTTCCATACTGACCGTTGTGTCAGAAGAGGCAGTCTGTAATGCTAGGGGCCACACTAAATATAATGCGCCAACCACAATTAGAGTTATGGAAATTGCGATAATTCTTTTCATCAAATCCACTGATCCTTATCACTTTTGGCTGTTGATAAGCCCTCCTGTTAATGGAAGGTCAAACGCTTTTTTATCACAACTTTGCGAGCATCCAGATTGCCATACAGGCCATCATCAGGTTCTCTGTCAGTGACACGAATCCCAATGGAACATTGCTGTCACCGCCAACGCAGGCGCATTTAAGTTCGCGTTTGTCGATGTAGACCGCCTTGAACACACTGATCGCGCCGATGCTGGCGACAAACAACGCTGCTGGTGCAGACAACCATGTGAGAACACCCGCCATCATAAGCAGACCAGCACCCGTCTCAACAAACGGATAGACATATCCGTAGCGAACCCACCGTTGGGCCAGCAGGTCGTAGTTCAGGAACATCGTGGCGAACCGTTCTACGTCTTGCAGTTTTTGCAGACCCAACAGCACCATGGATATCGAGATGAACCATTCCACTGTCCGACCCGTGAATGCGGTATCTAACGCCAACCAAGTAACAGCGATCGCCATCAACAAAGCGACCGCGAACAAAGCAATGACAGGCTTATAGGTTGTGGCATCCTTGGACTTGGTGGTTTTTCCTAGATGTGCGCTCAGATCATCGAAGCCACCGATGCGTTCTTCACCAATGAACGTTTGTGGCGTCGTCTTAACGGTATGTTTGGCTTTGAACGCATCAACCTCGTTACGGCTGGTAAGGTGACGGTCTTCCACATGAAAGCCCTGGCGCATCAATAGGTCTTTTGACTTCAACCCATATGGACACATGTGGTCGGTCATCACCATCCGGTAAAGCGTGGCAGTTTTGGCGGCGTTGTCTTTGCGCATGTATCAAATCCTTATGTGAGTGCAGGCAGGCATCAAAAATGGCATCCTTGAAATTCATTTATAATCAATTTAATCTCTCCAGTAACTAGAAGGTCAAGGGTAAGTTCTATGAATATCTCTGCTGCATCAAAGGCTGCGGGTCTCCCCGTCAAAACTGTGCGCTATTACGCTGACATTGGCTTGGTCGACGCACCCTCGCGATCTGATGCAGGATACCGCACCTATGACGATGTGGCTGTTGCCAAGCTGGTGTTCGTTCGAAGATCACGTGCGTTCGGGTTCGGTATCGAAGCATGCCGCGAACTTCTAAGCCTTTATCAAGATCAGGACCGCACCAGTTCGGAAGTAAAACGCATTGCGTCTAAGCGGTTGGTGGAGATCGAAGAGAAACAGCGAGAGCTACAGTCATTGCACAATGAGTTGGCTCATCTGGTGACATCTTGCCGTGGAGACCACATGCCTGACTGTCCGATTCTCGACTACCTTGGGTAAAGTTCCAATTTCTGCGTAGCCGACATTCACTGCGCTACAGAAAATCGGGAGTCTGGGCTCGAAGCGGACCTTCGCTGCAAAAACCACCAATGTCCGGTTTGGGGAGCAAGCCACAAATCGTCACTCTGACTGGACGCATAAATTGGGACCGCTTTCGGGACCACTTTAATGTTTTTTAAATAAAATAAATATCTGTAATTAAACGAAAATATTAGAAGTTCGACGTCCTCTTCTGGGCACCAAAATTTACCACCACTTCCCTTGTTTTTATGGCTCTAACGGGATAACACTCTGTTTTAGGAACCCAATTTGGGGTCGCAGGGGAACCCGTAGTGGTCAAAAACAGACAAACTGACACACCGAACTCTGGGCAAGCTTCTGACAACGAGTCAGGAGACCCCGAGATGTTCAAGTTGCCACCCTACACCGAACTAAAAGCAGACGGACACTATCGGTATCGTCGCCGTGTTCCTGCCAAACTGGTCAAAGAAGTTGGCAAGGCTCGTCTCTATCGGAACCTTGGTAAGACCAAAGAAGAGGTGCTGAACAACTGGTCTGATGCCCATAAAGAGATTGAAGCTTTGTTCGCTGGGGTCAAAAACAACCAGACAGTAGAAGCGGAAGTGTTCGCCAAAAAAGGGGAGCGCGAGAAAGTCCTTCATCTGGTTGAGAAGCATTACGGCAAGGAAGCCTCCGAGATGTTGGCTCTGGGCGTTGTTGATGACAACCTCGAACACGCCCTGATGGGTCTGGCTGATGAGCTACACGGTAGCATCCCAAGAACCACAGAAGCGGTCCTGTACGGTGGTAAGTTGCCTGATAAAGTCAGAACGATGAGTAGCGTGCTTGACGCCTACTACGAGTACAAGACCACAGGGGATACAGCCAAAGACAAGCGACTTCACAACCGACTGATGCGAGTAAAGGCTGACTTGGTTGAGGCGCTGGGCGAAGTGAAGACAAACAGACTACCCATAGACAAGATAAACAGAATTGACGCCAACACCTACCGCGACCTCCTGCTGACAAGGATGGTGTCAACGAGTGTTCAGCGAAACAAGAACACCATCAACGCAGCCTTCAACTGGTTTGTGAAAGAGAACGGGTTAGACCTGCCAAGTCCGTTTGTGTTTATCATCAAGGATGCTGGGCATACCAAGAACGACAGACTGCCCCTGACACAAAACGAGGTAAGCCAACTGAACAGCAAGTTCAAAGGTTCCTCTGTTGATGTCATCTACGGTTTGCTTCGTGATACTGGTGCCAGAGTTGGTGAAGTAGCTGGTATCTTGGTTGGCGACATTAGCTTGCAGAATAAGACCCTACACATCAAAGCCAACAGCATCAGGGGACTGAAGAACCTATCAAGTGAGAGAGTGGTTCCGCTGTCGGATAGCTTGCTGGGTGACATTCAAGTTCTTCGGGCAGGTAAAGAAGATGACCAACCCTTGTTCCCCAAGTATGCCCGAGCAAACGGCAACACCGCCCTATCGGCTATTCTGATGAAGCACCTGCGGGTTGTTGTTCAGGATAAGCAGAAGTCTATTCACAGCCTACGCCACAAGATGAAGGACGACCTCCGCAACACAGGCTGTGATAGCTCCTTGGCTGATGCTATCCTTGGCCATACAACAGCAGGTATAGGTAGCAGGTATGGTTCAGGGTATAAGCCAGAGGTGATGCGTCAGGCTCTTGTGAAGGTCTGGTAGTGATCTTACCCCTCTAACGAGCTAATTTGGTCTGAACCGCCCAACACCACCTGAAGGAAAAACGTAATGAAGAACATTCACTTAAAAAACAGCCTCAAGTGGGGTGCAAATTTAGCTGGCATCAACTTTGTAATAGCACTGCTTACCCCTAATCCCCTCATCACAGAACCGTTGGCTTTAATGTTGTTGTCCCCTGTGCTCGGCCTTATCGGTGGGGTTGTAATTTATCTCTTAAACTTTGTGACAAATGAGGCTGTCAGGTTTGTCGAGTATCAGACTACGAAAGTAGAAGGAGTATCTTGGGATAGCCGTAGGGCTGTTCGAAGGGTGCGCTTACAAACAATTTTTGGGCTGTCAGGGGCAACGATTGGGCTTCTGGTCGCAGTTTTGTCTCTGTACTTCGGCGAAAAGTCAGTTGAGGCTATGCTCCTCGCACCAACTGCGGGTGCTGTATTTGGTTTCATTTTCAGCGTTATTCTTTTCTGTACCTGCGCCGCGATAGTCTTTGTGATGTATCTTGTAGAGAAAGCACTTCCGACAATTTCGCAGCTGTATCAGAAATTGAAGCAGCGCGTAACTACGGCCTATCACAAGTGGAAGTCCCACGATTACAGGTCTTGATGACCGGGGGTTTGTAGCCCCAACAACACCTCCAACCCAAACCCACTGATGAAGACCTGAAATGGTCAGGAACCTGACAGATGTGTGTCTGATGATTGATATTCTACTGGATATTTTTTGAATGAACAAAGCCCGCGCATTTAACCCGTTCCTGTGTGCAAAGACCGATAACCTGATGGCGCTCATCGCAGAAGTACAGGTCCAAATGAGTGGGTACGAGGCGTATTACCAGACCCGCAAGAGAGCCCGTAGACCAGCTGACCAGGTGACCTATGAGCGTACAGTTGAGGCCATCCTGTGTGACCTGTGTGCTGTAGAGTTCGAACCTAATAACGACAGCATACACCTCCCCCTGAGTAATAAAGTCCTGAGGTCAAAGTCACGCTACAAAGGGACAGCCTTGGGGAAGACCCTTCCAGACATCCTGAAGGTCATGTCAGCACCTGAGATGGACTTTGTGGTTCTCAAGAAAGGCCACAGCACCTTCAAGATTGTTGATGATGAGCTGAACGTAGCCTTTGCTGGTGGTCAGCAGTCCATACTGAAGGCAGGGACCAAGTTGCTGTCACGTATAGAGCGCTTTGGCATCACCCGAGATGACCTGGGCCCTGCTTCTGAGGAGGAAGTGTTGGTCCTTCGTGCACCTAAGCTTCATTCCAACACCATCGCTGAGTATCAAGAGTATGAGGAGGATGAGGCAACCCTCGCCCTCCGTCAGCAGATGACCGACATCAATGCTTGGCTCGACACTGCGGACATCACCTGTAGTCACCCCCAGATGGACCCAAAACACCGTCGCCTGCGTCGCATCTTCAACAACTCAGACTTTGCACAGGGCGGCAGACTCTACGGCGGGTTCTGGCAGGCCATGTCTTCGGATGAACGTCAGGAGCATATCCTCATCGAGGATGATTGTTGTGTTGAGCTGGACTACGGACAGATGAGCCTTGCCATCCTGTATGGGATAGCTGGAAAACCCCCACCAGAGGGTGACCTGTATGACCTGTCAGCGGAAGGCATTCCGACAGACTACCGCAAGGGCATCAAGACA
>Ga0209195_1001944_pt1 | contig 12987 bp, 8 predicted proteins | sample COGITO_mtgs_1004_3_FD_184788 | JGI IMG/M metagenome (GOLD analysis project Ga0209195, IMG submission 184788) | Pelagic marine microbial communities from North Sea - COGITO_mtgs_100420 (SPAdes) (version 2) | ecosystem: Environmental > Aquatic > Marine > Epipelagic ...
CACATCGCGGTCGTTAACAGATGGGATCGCATCACAGTCGTTAACAGTTTTGTTCTGGTCGCTCCGCGGTCGTTAACCGGCGGGGTCACACTGTTGTTGTTTGAGAGTTCTGAAGGGGAATGCGAAAGGGAAGCGGGAAATGAAAGGGAAAAGGTGGAGTCGTTAAACGGTATATTGGAACAGATTGGCTCGCATCGATGTCGTTCCCTGGTCTATTCGGATCGAATTGCATTTGTTAGTCGATGGGCTCCCATCGCTGTCGTTAACCGATGGGATCGCATCACAGTCGTTAACAGTTCTGTGTCGTTCCCTGGTCTATTCGGATCGAATTGCATTTGTTAGTCGATGGGCTCACATCGCGGTCGTTAACAGATGGGATCGCATCACAGTCGTTAACAGTTTTGTTCTGGTCGCTCCGCGGTCGTTAACCGGCGGGGTCACACTGTTGTTGTTTGAGAGTTCTGAAGGGGAATGCGAAATGGAAGTGGAAAGGAAAGGGAAGGGGAAGGGGAAGGGAATGACACGTAATTAGTCGAAAATAATTAATTAATTAGTCGAAAAATAATTAATTAATTAGTCGAAAAATAATTAATTAATTAGTCGAAAATAATTAATTAATTGATCGAAAAATAATTAATTAATTAATAGAAAAATAATTAATTAATTAGTCGAAAATAATTAATTAATTAGTCGAAAAATAATTAATTAATTAGTCGAAAATAATTAATTAATTAGTCGAAAATAATTAATTAATTAGTCGAAAAAATAATTAATTAATTAGTCGAAAAATAATTAATTAATTAGTCGAAAAATAATTAATTAATTAGTCGAAAATAATTAATTAATTAGTCGAAAATAATTAATTAATTGATCAGTTAACTAGTAATTTAATTCATACATGAATTAGTTCTTTTGGCTTAGATGAGCGGCGGCGCGCGCTCCGCTCGGAAACACCAAGATCGGGCGGCGCCCGCACGTGAAGCAGGAGCATCACCTTACGAAAGCGGCGGCGCTGGGCAGCAGCCTGTGTATATGTAAGGATGTCCATGGAAGGGTTGGTATTTCAGAATGTGTCCGCTACGTTTAAAGGATCGTTAACCGATTGGATCGAATCACAGTCGTTGACATCTGTTCGGTCAAACCCCGGTCGTTAACCGGTGGGTTCGCAACTCGGTCGTTAACCGATGGGATCCCATCACAATCGTTAACAGTTCTGTTCGGGTCGGACCGCGATCGTTAACCTGTGCGGTCGCATCGGAGTCGTTAATCGTTAACCGAGTGGATCGAATCACAGTGGTTAACTCGCATCGGAGTCGTTAACCGATTGGATCGAATCACAGTCGTTAACATCTGTTCGGTCAAACCCCGGTCGTTAACCGGTGGGGTCGCAACTCGGTCGTTAACCGATGGGACCCCATCACAATCGTTAACAGTTCTGTTCGGGTCGGACCGCGATCGTTAACCTGTGAGGTCGCATCGGAGTCGTCAATCGTTAACCGAGTGGATCGAATCACAGTCGTTAACTTCTGTTCTCGGAGTCGTTAACCGGTCATTTATGTTCGGCGGCGCTGGGCAGCAGCCTGTGGATGTGAAGGATGTCCATGGAAGGGCCACGTGGTGGAACTCGCCACAAGCAGGTTACGTTTGAAAGACACTCCTCAAAACACACAAGATCTCTCATTTGAATCACCACGTGGTGGAACTCGCCACAAGCAGGTTACGTTCGAAAGACACTCCTCAAAACACACAAGATCTCTCATTTGAATCACCACGTGGTGGAGCTCGCCACAAGCAGGTTACGTTCGTAGACGCATGTCCTTTGTACTGAGCTGTCACGCGCACTCATTCGAACCACCACGTGGTGGAGCTCGCCACAATCAGGTTACGTTCGTAGACGCATGTCCTTTGTACTGAGCTGTCACGCGCACTCATTCGAACCACCACGTGGTACAGCTCGACGCAAGCAGGTACAAGGATGTCACGTGCACCAGATATCACGTGAGAATGTTCTTCAGAAAAGGCAAATCCACTACCAAGCGAAGTCACCCTCACCCCGCGGCAGCTTTGTCCTCAGGTTTAACGATGTCTTCAACAACTGACGCATATCAGGAAGAAGTTAAGCGCGAACAGGAAGAGTTGCAGCGCATGACCGATGAGTTTTTTCTGAAGCAGGATTCGTTGCAGATAAAGGAGGAACAGCTGCAGAGTGACAAAGACGAGGTTAAGAGAAAGCAGGAAGAGTTGCATCAGCGCAAGCAGGAAGTGTTGCAGAGGAAGGAGGACGAGCTTCAGCGAAAGCTGGTTGAACTGCAGAGCAAGGAGGGCGAGCTTAAGCGCAAGGAGGGAGAGCTGCAGAGCAAGGCAGAAGAGCTGCAGAGCAAGGAGAAAGAGCTGCAGAGCAAGGAGAAAGAGCTGCAGAGCAAGGAGAAAGAGCTGCAGAGCAATGTGGGAGAGCTAAAGTCCAATCAGTTGACGTTTAAGCACAGCGAGAAACTCCTGAAAAAAAAGAAGGAGCGTTTGCAGCGTAAGCTTGAAGGGTTTGCGCTTAAGCAAGCGATCGCGAAGCAGAAGCTGTCAGGCGAGGCTCGCGGCGTTGCAGACGAACAGCGCGATCTGACAGATTCGAAGTTAGACGCCGCTGACGCATCGGAAAAGAGTGCTCTGGAAATGAAGGAACTGAAGAAGCAACGCAAGAAGAAACTCAGGGCACAGAGTAAGATCGATGCAGATGAAAAGACGGCAGAGACGGCAGAGACGGCAGCCGTGACAGAAGAACGGGTAAGTTTGTCGGACCAACAGCGCGATCTGGCAGATTCGACGATAGACGCCGCTGACGAGTTTCGCGGCAGTGAAGATTTGAATAGAGAAGCCTCGGAAAAGAGTGCTGTGGAAAAGAAGGAACTGAGGAAGGAACGCAAGAGGAAACGCAGGGCACGCAGTAAGATCGATGCAAAGAAACTGAAGGTATATGAGAATGAAAAGACGGGAGACAAGACGCCAGAGACGGCAGCCGAACAGGAAAGTCCGTCGGACGACGAACCACTCGTTAAAGTTGCTATGCGTTTTTCTGGTGGAAAGATGACTGTAAAAAATATGAGGGAAGCCTTGACGAAGATGGGAAAAGCTGACATTGCTCGCGACGTTAAAGGTGTCCTAGCAACGAGAGAAGCTTACCAAAAGGCTCTGGCGGAAAGGAGTGGCGCGATCCAATTCTTGGAACAAAAGGCATTGAAAAACAAAATAAGCCAGGCGAGATATCTGGTTGGCGGGGTCTCGCAGCCGACTGGGGCCCAGCCGGCAGTCGAAGAAGTCGAAGCCGCCCAGCCAGAAGTCGAAGCCGCCCAGCCGGCACCGGCAGTCGAAGCCGCGCAGCCGGCAGTCGAAACCGCCACCCAGCCGGAACCTCTTTGCCTCGACTCCCCGCCAGTCGAACCCGCCGCCCAGCCGGCAGTCGAACCCGCCGCCCAGCCGGCACCGCCAGTCGAACCCGCCGCCCAGCCGGCAGTCGAAACCGCCGCCCAGCCGGTACCGCCAGTCGAAACCGCCGCCCAGTCGGGAAATTTGTCGAATCCAAGAGGGTTTTTCGCCGATTGGCTCGAGAAAACAGACCCTCCTTTCTTGAAAAGACATAACGCGGAGCTGATCGGACGATTTTTTCTCGATAACAACAAAAACATCTGCTGTTTCGCTGCCGGGCTGTTCAACGTTGACGCAATCAAGGTGGACAGATGGATGATCGCAAGATTGGTGGAATGCGACAGCATTGAAGGAGGGCTTTCTGTCACGTACCAATCGCTCGAGCCGTGGGAAGTTAATAAGTACACCCAGCTTACATCCTCGATGCCACATGCGACTGCTGCGGCGTTTTACGACGAACTTGACACTGAAACCAAACGCAATGACAAAGAATACTTGCTGACAGAGGACTACGTCAATGCATCTGTTTATCGTCTGGCAAACGAAGCGATTCGCGCTCTCGTGAATCCAGAGGCCGATGGGGTGTCTCGTGCAAGACAATTCTGCAATTACGTTATGTCGGACAATTTGCCTGTCCAACCGTAAGACCTGCAATCGTGCCAACTCTAGTTCCGACCAAAGCTAGACAGCACTCGACACACCAGCTTCTGTTGACTCGTGACCTTCCTTCCTACATGCTGAGAGTGCAAGGAAATTCTGCATGTAACTCCTGACGCAATCTCCGACCAAAGCTTGACAGCACTCCTCGTCTTTCGTGTTTGTTGGTGCTGAGAGTGGTGTCTCGTGAAAGCAAATTCTGCATGTCGCATCTAGCTAGCAGTTGAAACTCATGAAGACGAAACAAGTTTTGATAACAAAAGCTCTAGTTGTCGAGTCGCTGAAAAAATAATTTAATTCTACTTTCGATGTAACAAAACGTTAAATTATGTCGGGTTAGGGTTAAAGTCAGCCGCGACTCCGGGGTTGGTGGGAGCGCCACTCGACGAGGTGTGCTTCCAGGCGGAGCCTGAAAGCGCCATGTGCGTTCAAAATCACGACGATTCACTGAATTCTGCAATTCGCGTTTCATATCGCGGTTCGCTGCGTTCTTCATCGTTGCGAGAGCCAAGATATCCATCGGTAACACTTGTTTGGTTATAGTTGGGTGCTCTCGCGGGGGCGAGGCGGCGCGCTTGGCACCGCTCGCCGCTCACAAGGCGCATTCGCCGATTGAAACGTTCAGAGGGTGAGGGTGAGGGTTCCTTCACTTGTTGGTGACTAATTTGTAATCTCGCTGGCTTCCAAGATAAGTTCTGAGGAATGTCGATGATGTGGGGTTCACCTGTTTGCTCTTACTATTTTCTTGCTTAGTCCTCTTGCTTACTATATTCTTGCTAGCACCCCCGGCCTCCTGCCCGGCCCGCTGCTGGTGAAATTCAGGACCGGCGGGAGTTCAAAAGGATCTATGTCAGAACACTGTTTGCTCGAGCAAGAATGTAAGAGCAAACAGTGTTCTGACATAGGGTTTTTAAAAGTCGAACCCGTATTGTAAAGTAGATCCAAATCGGCGTCAAGTGGTTTCAATAAACATCTACATTGTTATATGTACATCGGGCAGTATTTTCTACATGTCAATCCTTCCTTCCTTTGCACATTTGAGCTTACATTTAGACGTCAATTCAACAAGAGAAAAAAAATCAGAGGGGGCTGATATTGCTAAACCTCTTCACGGTGCTGGAGGGCGGCAACCAACTGTAGGTCCAAGAACTAAAAAAGATACGTATTTTCTTAACGGCTTTGATATTCCCCGACCACAATACGACGTACGGCCTATCGCGAAGGTCCACCCAGATAGTAGCACTTTTTCCCGAGGATCTAAAAGGCCCTTTCCAAAGGCTGTCACGTCAAAACAACCACAGACTAATTCTCAAAAAACCTTACTATTGCTCCAGGCAATTGAAGCGAAACAATTGATAAGAGCGATTGAATTAAATGTTTCAACTCCGCTTGATACCTCGCAATTTGAATTAGACATTTTAAAATCCCTGGGGTTCAAAAAACTCGATGATGGCAAGTATACTCTTCAGGCTGCGAAAATAAAAGAGTTTGTGGAACTTTACGAAACTCGCAGACTGAAGTCGTTCAACGCATTTGTTCAACAACACTTACGGGACTTGTACAATGCGAGAGCAACCAATGACGACAATCATGTAAAGAAAGAAGATCAGAAGGAAGAATATGTACATCCGAGCACATCCAAAGCACATTCGGGCAAGCAAGATGGCACCCACGAGAATCCCTTCGAACTCTCATCAGATGAATCTGATGCTGATAATGAATCTGATGAATACGTTTTAAAACTCGGAGATTCTCCCTTCCAACGAACATCCACACTCGAAGATTTCCATAATGCTGTACTCGAAACTCAATCCGATCAGAGCGTAAAATCAGATTACTACTCAAAATACGACAAAAAAAATCAAACGAAACAAATGTCCGAGTATAAAAATACACACCTGTCAAACTACTTGCAAAAAGGAAAACCCAAGAAAGATGTAATTAAACCTCGAATCAAAAACATTTTAAACAAGCTCACACTCGCAATCAAAACAGCAGAAGAATTATATAAGATAAAAAATTGGGCTCCGTACCAATGGCAAGAATGGTCGACATTTAATGCGTATGAAGAGTACTTGGAAATGAAAAACTCGATTTATGAACAGTGTGTAGTACAAATGGAAGCTGACGAAACAAAACAGAGTGTTTTTAAATTTATACCAACCAGCGATGATGAACAATATATGAAGAATCTTGAAGAAAAAATACAACGTGAATTAACGCATTGGATTTCAATGCAGACGTAACCCTTATGATCACACCATCGGGGGCGCTGGTCTCGCTGAATTATGAACAAGAGCTGAACCAGCACTCACTACAATTAAAACCATCGCTGATCCGCCCATCGGAACCGATGTCTTGGTATAACAATCGAAGGGGAGTGGTTCGAGCTTGTGATACTTTCTATACACAAAATTTAAATTAAAATGTACCTTTCTTGTCGTATTTGGTGTTGAGTTTTACTAATTTACGCGAGGCGGCGTGGTTGGAGGCGCTGTCGTCTACTAATGTGGCGCCCTCAGGTGGGCGCAGAGGTGTGATGCTCTACTCCGTGTCCGGAGCAGAGGCGGGAGGAGAGGCGGGAGCAGAGGTGGGAGTAGACGGCGATGGCAAGAGAGGAGGGGTGAAGGGAAGAGGTGAAAATGGGGGGGGGGGGGCTCTGCGCGCAAAGTGTATTAGCAAGTCTTGAAACGCCCCCGAAATGAACATTACGGGTTCCCTGTGTTGTTGGCTTAGAGTCCAAGAACACGCGAACATCGAGATGATCCGAATTGCGCACGTCAACCGCGACTGCGGAATGCGTGTTTGTGATGTCTTTCTGTTTTTCATCACCGTGAGTTAAAAGGTGCCCCACAACCCCAGAAGTGTGGTCGGAGTCCATAGTTTGCATGGTGATATTTGATCCTAGCGTCAAGGCATGGCTTACGCCATCCGCCAGCGGAACAAAAATATATTTTCCGTTTAGTCCGCCACCGTCTGTATCCAGTGAGGCGAATGTCATTTTAAATAGCTCCGGTACAAACGATATGCGTGTTCTCGTATTTGCGAACACAAAACCAAACCGCAGAACGGGCGCGTCGGAAATGATAGAAAAGTTTTGATCGACGCTCCCGAGACCTTTTGCTAAACTGATTACGCCAAATCCACTTTTGGCTGCTCGCTGGTTATCTTGGCAGTTGTAGCACTGGTAGTTATTTTCCAGGACTTCTACGACGAGGTCAAGTGGGATGTTGTCTGTGGCGTTGCGATACGTGGCCGCGCCATAGTGCACCAGACAGCACCCGTAGTCACGGGCAGTACTGGTGTATGTCCCATTCGTGTATTTTGCACATCCCGTCTTTGGGTCGTCTCCCCGCCAAGGGCACAAGTTCTCCTGCGGGAGCTGTAAATCTCCGATTATGTTTCCATTGTTACCGCCCAGGTTGCTGTAAATTGCTGCTGAACGATGCAATTTGACCTCCAAGTCGCCAGTGCAGTGGAACGGTGGTGGATGGGATGGCAGTGCAGGAGCAGGCGAAAGAGGGGGCGGCGACGAAGAGGGTGGCAAGGGAGGAGGAAGCGATGGAGCAGGAAGCGAGGAAGCAGGAAGCGAGGGAGGACCTTTCATGTTGGGCTCTTCCAGCGTAACATTCGAATCGTGCGGAGGCGGTTCCTCTCGTGCACTCGAGGATGTCGGCGAGGTGGACGGTGACGCAGTGACGATGTCACCACTGCCGCTGCCTATGTCCACACTTGGGGTGGGCGAGAGCGTGGGTGAGGCCGTGGGCGAGGCAGAGGAAGAGGCACTCGGCGACGGCGAAGGTGAGGTTGTCGGAGAGGCGGACGGCGACGCTGTGACGATGTCACCACTGTCGCTGCCAACCTCGTCACTGCCGCTGCCTATGTCCACACTTGGGGTGGCCGAGAGCGTGGGTGTCGCAGTAGGCGAGGCAGTGGGTGAGGCAGTGGGCGACATCAAATAAGGCAGCATCGGCGGCTCGGGAGGGTTCGGGAGCGGAGGCGGATCCATCTCCAGTTCATAAAAATACGGTGGAGGGCTCGGGAGCGGAGGCGCTATGTTGTATGGACGATGAGGTGGAGGAATGAAGAGGCGGAAGGGTGATGGGCTCGGGTGCGGAGGCGGGGGTGTCGGCGAGGTGGACGGTGACGCAGTGACTATGTCACCACTGCCGCTGCCTATGTCCACACTTGGGGTGGCCGAGAGCGTGGGTGTCGCAGTAGGCGAGGCAGTGGGCGAGGCAAAGGGAGAGGCTTTCGGCGACGGCGAAGGTGAGGTTGTCGGAGAGGCGGACGGCGACGCTGTGAAGATGTCACCACTGCCGCTTCCAACCTCGTCACTGCCAACCTCGTCACTGCCGCTGCCTGTGTCCACACTTGGGGTGGGCGGGAGCGTGGGTGTCGCAGTAGGCGAGGCAGTGGGCGAGGCAAAGGGAGAGGCTTTCGGCGACGGCGAAGGTGAGGTTGTCGGAGAGGCGGACGGCGGCGCTGTGAAGATCTCACCACTGCCGCTGCCAACCTCGTCACTGCCGCTGCCAACCTCGTCACTGCCGCTGCCTGTGTCCACACTTGGGGTGGGCGGGAGCGTGGGTGTCGCAGTAGGCGAGGCAGTGGTCGAGGCAAAGGGAGAGGCACTCGGTGACGGCGAAGGTGAGTTTGTCGGAGAGGCGGACGGCGAGCTGGAGAAGTGGAGCGGAAGCGCAGGTGAAGGTGAATTTGGCGGTGCGACTGGCAACAGAGCACTTGGTGCCGGAGGTGGGTTTGGAGGGTTCGTCGGAGCATAGACCACCGTCACCCTGGTGGTTGGGATGCCCTGGAGAGAGGTTGTAACACCGAGTTCGACGGACATGGACTCGAGGAACTCTTGGCTCTGCACTTCCTTCGTGATCAGGTCCCCCGAGATGTAGCTAGGCGCGCGAAGTGGCTGGCGAAGCACCACGTCAACCGTATTGACAGCTTCACCCACCTTCGCTTCGATCATCTGCTTGGGCAGCGACAGGAGATCCGACAACGCGTCGATCACATCGGGGATAAGTTGCTCTTCTGTGACGTTGCTCGTGATCACGAGGCGACGACGGGTTGAGTTCGAAAGCAGAAGTGTGAAAGAGGTCACTTGAAGTTGCACACCACCAGGCGCAATCGGGGGGCTGGGTGTGGCTGACGGTGGATATGCAGGCAGCGGAGGCGGCGCGGGCGGGAGCCACGGGGCAGGGCGATAAGACAGCGACGGAGGCGGTGGGTTTACAGGTAGTGAAGGCGAGGCGACGCTTCTGGAAATCCATAAAACCATACAAAACACGGCTGACACAAAGACAGTGATTGCGGTCGAAACGTACACAATTTTAGGTACAGTGCACTGAAATGGGCAGACTGCAGTGGGATTTTTCCGTTGATTCGAATCTCCGCCTGTGTGTAAACTTCCGAAAAGCGGTGCCAACTCGGTTGTCGATGGAGTATTAATTTGTAACTCCTTATCATTTATATTGTGAGAAAATAAATTATGCAAGTGAAATTGCTGCGTCTCTCGGCGCATCCTAAAACAATTTACTGACACCGTCAATTAAGATGACTCTGTTCTTATGAGCGGTTACCGTGGGTCATCGAGTTTTATTGTTTGGCAACCGTGTGAAAACATAAAAACGACCTTACCATATAGATATATTCGATATCTTTATATTTATATCTATACATCCATTATCGATACATCCATATATCATGATATATGTAATCATTATAGATTATATGTGTATATATGTGTATCGATATATGTGTATCGTATATAATCTATATCGAATGAATTATATATAAAGCTCCATTCCATTTGCACGCCCCCCAACGTGCACGCCTCATGTCATACGCCGGCCAGGGAGGATCCGACCCCATGCCGTCCGACATGCCCAGACAGCATCGCGATGATACACATTGGTGTGTGGGCGTTTTTTGCTCGAAGTTGGAGAATCAGGCGTTGTCGGCTTCTTCCCTTCTGCGATTACTGTTCCTGGGACCACAAGTCTTTTTCGTGACCTGTATGGGTGGGTGTAATAAAGCGAGAAAGAAGGCTACTCACATACACAAAATGTCTCCTTCGGCATTTTAAGTGGTATGCAAACAACTTTGAAAAACCCGCAAGTGTTATCGGAATTCCAAAAAGCCTACTTCGAGACGAGAACAGAATCTGGATGCGGGAGCTCGAGCTCCCCCCGAGCTGCCGCCCTTGTGCTTGGTACCGTGCATGTGGAGGCAGTGTCCGAAGCGTTGCGCGAGCTCGACGACCTGTTGATTCGATAGGTTAGTTTGAGTTCGATAGTCTCAAACTCAAACTACGAGTTTGAGTATGAAATCTGTGGTCGATTTGATTAGGTTTGATCAAATAGGATGATAATTGGAGTCACAGGCGCCCCAGAGCTCTGTCGTAGTGTATATAAGTAATCTTGTTAGACCTCACAAAGCCCTAGCTTAGACTTGAAAATAATTTGCCGATTCGATGTCAGTCCGGCGAGCGGTATCTGATTTCTCGCACGCACCCGCCAAAGCCGAACACAGTTTACCGGTAGATGTGAGCGCGATGTTTTCTCGGCTATCTCTGCCTTCTCTCGTAAAATGTCAATTTCCCATCGAAGCGGGATCTGAGCATTTTCTTCCTCTGCAGCTTGATCCTGGACATGAGCGGAGCTTGTCTGTAAGACCACCTGTAAGACCACCCGAATTCGTTGATCTCACAAATTCCCCAACGCCTCCCTTGAAGAATGATGAGGTGGAGGAAAATGGGATGGGATCCGCAAGTGACGAACAAAAGGAGAAGGAGGAACCAATTGTAATACAAATCATGTCAAGTCCGGAGGAGGGAGAGGATGCACCTCCTTTATTATTGATGCAACCTCAGGCGCAACCGAACACGGCCAATGAACCTTCCACCACGCAGCCCAAAACCACAAGCAACGGAGACCCAGACAATCTGATGAATCGCAAGAGTTTCGAATCTAACTTATTGACATGCGCAAGGGCAATTTTTTTGATCGCGAGAACCAATAAGCCTACGCTGTATACTGGACCTGCCTTTAGTCTTTCTTCCGTTTTGCTGGCGGCAAAGACAATCATCGCGGGAGCCGAGTCTGCTCCCAAGCTAGCATCCGTGATGGCTAACAACAACTTCTACATCAACGAAAAAGGACCTGGACGGATCAACGAATTTGATTCCCTGTCACCGGTGGTAATAAAAAACTTTACTTTGGAACTCGAATTGAACGTGTTGAAAATGCTTGACTACTCTGACATCAGCATCAGAGTAGGTTTAAACTCTGGAAACAAGACAATATGGGAAACTGATTTTTTTTCAGGCAATTTCGTCGCTACCGTTAAGAAGTTTCAAGAAGCTATCTACGCCGTGTATCTCAAAATAAAAAAAATTGAGAGCGATAAGACTAGGAGTTACAGACGAACGAATGTACCGCGTGTTGTATCACCACAACAAGATTCTGTGAAGCTTGTACTCTCGCGAGGTACCTTTGGAATAGTGCACATAATACAAAACCCAGCGATTGGCGCGAGCGAGGGTAAATCGGTTCTTGCGATGAGTCTGGACTACCTTGCGAATTTGTATGTTCGAAAGAGCATAAATATTACACCCTCCCATCCAAATTTGGGACTTACCGTAGATGTGTTGCGAGAAATATTCATTATTAATCAGCGGTGGAGTAACAACTTACTCCAATTAACTGCCATTGGTTCCTCTGTTAAAAGCCAACACTCGACGCTCTGCCTATACTCGAAACAGATGGTGTCGCTGAGAGATGTAATGGTGGAGTTACAGAAGACAACCAGGTTGCAGGAAAAAAGGGACGATTTCGTAATGTGGGTGACAAAGGGCGTTTTAGACGGTATTCGAGCTTTACATGAAAATAACGTGACTCATCGGGACTTGAAGCCGGAAAACATCCTACTGGACGACGAGTGTGTTGTTAAAATTTGCGACTTCGGAAAAGCTCGCTACACAGATAAAACCGACTATGTGTGGGGGAATGCCAGACCGACGACCCTTAATTATGCACCCCCGGAACTCGTTACCGTTTTCGAGAGGCGAGAATACAAATCGCTGGAATACGACGGAAAGAGAGTGGACATGTGGTCTTTTGGATGTATAGTATTCGAATTGTGGTTCCGGAAAATTTATACAAGTTTCGGCTTAGGTGATTTTAACATGAGAAATATTGCTCATGCCGACATGTCAATCGGAAAACTGGGCACAAATGAATTGGTACAAAATTTGGTACGAGGGACCTTAAAGTTCGATGCATTGCAGAGATTAACATCAAATGAATGCTATAATTTGTTTAAAAAAGAACATACAGTTAATTTTTCAAACCCACCGTTAACACAAAAATGGATTTCAGAATTGAAGAACAGGAAGGCGACCACAGCGGCCAACCCATTACAACCTGATTTAAGTAATCTTGACCCTCGACATAAAAAACCCCGAACCTATAATTAATAAGAGCTTTTCGCTTTCGCAAAAGAATACACATTGATACCTCGTCAACCAACTAGCTTTTTATTCTATTCTTCTGGTGGGTATCGATCCAGCTACTCTGTGTACACACGTGTCGCTGTGTACACACGTGTCGTCAACTTGGCATATACGCAATCCGCCATCCGTGTAATTTTTCACAATCTAATTTGGAACCAACAAACCCAACAAAATGGAATTTAAACATTTAAACCTAAATTATTAGAGGAGTCAATTAAACGGATCCGGGTTGTAATTACGTGGTGCCATCACAACGTAGGGCTTTCCGGCGAGCTTTGCACGCCACGACTCCGCATCAGACAAGGGTTCCACATGCAACTTGCGATCGCCATGAGCAGCCGCCGCCGAGCGCGCATACTCAAGTAAAGCGTCGCCGACACTGGGAAACTGAG